>ERZ780195.3045-NODE-3045-length-10570-cov-3.844698_pt1 | contig 10570 bp, 10 predicted proteins | sample MGYA00511017_ERZ780195 | MGnify/ENA primary metagenome ERZ780195 (study PRJEB29588, sample SAMEA2159974) | human gut metagenome | biome: human gut; feature: human-associated habitat; material: faeces | place: Denmark | collected 2008/2010 ...
TTATAATATTTTAGTATATTAAGTACTAAATCCTTATTATCAATAACATTAATAACAACATTTCTTACAGCATAGTTATCATAAATATATAAACTAATATTAAGTGATCCATCATTATAATCAACATTTTTTAATACATCCTGGTTATTTTTATATTCATTAATGACCATATTAGTTAATTCTTTATTTTCCTTCACACCAGTATAACCATTATCATATCCAATACCAAAGATTCTACTATCTTTATAATCTTCTAAAGTTTCTAAATATCCCTTATCATTTACTAACTTATTATTAATATAATTATAATCATCTTCAGTAACATATATCGTAAATTTATATGTATCACCTTTAACTTTAGTTTTAATATGATATATATTATATACATTTCCCCTAGGATCATCATCTAAAAGTAATGAAACAGCATAATTAATAACATCTTTATTTTTAGTAGAGGCAATATTAATATTATTATCATCCACAAAGGTGATTTCTTTAATATCATCTACCTTAATTTCAAATTCTTCCTTATCATCAAAGAAAGCACCAACAATACACACAGCACTAGATACAATAACTAAACATATAGCCATTTTAAAGAAATTAGTAACTCTCTTTCTAGTAATCAAATCATAAATAATTAAATAAGTAAATATAAGTACTAATAAAAGTATAATTGTAAAGAAATCATGACTAGACAATCCAAGATTTTTAATTATTACGTATAGTATACAAACAACAGGAACAGTAGTTAAAGTTCTAACTAAAATATGAACTCTCTCACTTCTAAAAGAAGTACCAACAATTTCAAACTTTTTCTTTATGAAAAGAATAAGTCCCACAGCAATATAAACAATACTTAAAAATACCATCTTAAGAAGAGAAACATTTATACCACTATCAAATTCTTCTCCCAAAAATACTCCTGCAATAAGTTTATAAGGCATAGTATAATTATTATCACTTACTCTATTTACATAGCCGGTATAAATATTATTTCTTTTATCATTTTTACACTTTAAACTATCACATTCATATATAACTGGTGTACACTCTTTGTTAAGGCATTCAATTCTAGCGGTACCATAATTATTATAATTAAATCCATCTGTTTTAATAAAAGTACTAACGAATGGAACTAAAAATAATATAAGTAGAGTAACAACAATCGTTGTAATCTTATTTGAAGAAACACTAGCGGCTATATTACAAGAAGTAAATACAAAGATATAAGAAATAGAATATATAAGAAATATATCAAATAACATCTTATAATCAATAATCATATTGCTATATATCAAACTAATAGCAAGTGTAATAATTAAATTAATAATTTGCATAAGAAGAATTATTATTATTCCACCAAATGTATTAGTAAGAAATATTTGTTTCTTATTAATAGGCATTGAAAGTGTAAAATCAATAGAACCCCTTTTATATATAAAACTAAACAAAGTAATTGAAAGTATCACTGGAACAAGATACATACCAAATAACACCGGACCACTAACTTCATATATACTAGGCATAAAATTACTACCCTGACTACATTTCACTAGTAGTATAATACCGCCAATTGTAGGAAGTAATAACATACATAAAAGAATAATAGCTTTAGACTTCTTAATATTTTCTTTTAAATAATTAAAATTAAACAAACTTGTTAAACTCATATCCTAAAGCCTCCATTTCATATATAAATACCTCTTCCAAAGTAAGTGGAAGATAATCAAGTATTAAAGGTTTCATCTTTTCTAACTTCTTTTTACTCTTACCATCATTATCTTTAATAATAATCGTAGCAACACTACCTTGCTTTTTAAAACTTAAAATATCAAAATCTTCAAAATCCTCTTTATCAAAATTCTTCTCAAAAGATATCTGAACTTTAAACATATTTGTCTTAATAGTATCTATATCACTCTCAAATAAAATACCACCTTGATATAATAAACCAAGATTATCACAAATGTCTTCAAGTTCCCTAAGATTATGACTAGTCATAACAATAGTAGTTCTCTTCTTATTCATTTGTTTAATAAGAATTTTCTTCATAGTATTTCTAATAACTGGATCAAGTCCATCAAAAGTCTCATCAAAAAACATATAATCACAGTTAGTAGATATAGCACATATAAGTGCACATTGCCTTTTCATTCCTTTCGAAAATGTACTAATTTTCTTATCTAGTTTAAGGTTAAGTAAGCCCGCTAATTCCTTAAGATAATTCATATCAAAATCCTTATACATTGCTTCATACCATTTAGCAGTATCCATTAAAGTATAACCCGGATAAAAGAATAAATCATCTTGTACAAAAACCATTTTTTGTTTCATAATTTCATTATCATATACTTCTTCACCATCAACAGATATAACACCACCATCAGCTTCATATATACCCATAATAGTTCTAAGAAGCGTACTCTTACCAGAACCATTAGCTCCTACTAAACCATAAATAGAATTATCTTTAATATTACAACTAAGATCTTTAAGTACATAATCTTTATCATATTTTTTAGATAATTTATCTATCTTTATCATATAAAATCTCCTTTCATTATCAACATATGACTGTACTATTTGCACTAGTACAATTAAATCATACTACACAATTAAATCTTTGTCAAGAAAAAAATAATATTTACTTAGGTAATTACCCTATACACAAAACACCTAAGTATCATAACCTATTTTAGGAGGAAAAAAATATGAATAATTTAAACGATTATTATAATTATTTAAATAACTATAATGATATGAACTTTATGGCAAACCCAAATACCATGATAAATGATATGAACTATCAAAATATGTTTCCTAATAATTATACAATACCAAATACAAACACCAATAGTAGTATCACAGACTCACAAATAGGATTCAAGAGAGGTAATTTATTTAATAATTTATATGATGAATACAAAAACTATAAACCACAAGAGTTAAAAGCCTCAAATGAAAGAGAAGATTTAATACTACAAATAGATGAAAATAGATTTGCTATAATCGAATTAGGACTATATCTAGATCTATATCCAAATGATACCAATATCTTAAACAAATATAATAGTTATTTAAAAAAAGAAAAAGAATTAATAACCATCTATGAAAGTAAATATGGACCTATGACACTAAATAGTCCCGTCCAAACAAATATTTGGCTATGGAATAATTCACCATGGCCATGGGAGGTGCAAAAATAATGTGGAAATATGTAAAATCATTAGAATATCCCGTTAACATCAAAAAGAAAGATTTACGTATGGCAAAATATCTCGTAACGCAATATGGAGGCGCTAACGGCGAGTTAGCAGCAGCCTTCCGCTATCTAAATCAAAGATATACAATGCCAGATGATAAAGGAAAAGCTTTGCTTACCGATATTGGAACTGAAGAACTAGCCCATGTTGAAATGATATCCGCTATGATATATCAACTACTAAATGGCGCCACTCTAAAAGAATTAAAAGAAGCTGGATTAGAATCTCACTATGCCGAACATGGATATGGACTATATCCAACTGACTCTAATGGCGTACCATTTACCGTATCATATTTTGCAACAACCGGAGACCCACTCGCCGACTTATCTGAAGATATGGCAGCAGAACAAAAAGCTAGAGCTACTTATGAAAACTTAATCAATCTAACAGATGATCCCGATGTCATAGGACCATTACTATTCTTAAGACAAAGAGAAATAATTCATTTTGCTAGATTCAAAGAACTATTCGATGAATATAAAAGTAAAGGAATAAAATAACTAAATACCTACCTATCTAGGTATTTTTTTATATAAAAAAAAAGAAGTTATTTCTTTGCATCAAACTTCTTTCTTGCTTCCGTATTTAAAATAAACTTTCTAAGTCTAATATTTTCCGGAGTAATCTCTACTAACTCATCAGTATTAATATAATCCAAACAATATTCTAGAGTAAGAGGTCTAGGTCTTTTAAGTACAACAGTATGGTCAGACCCTGATGCTCTTGTATTAGTAAGTTGTTTACCCTTAACAACGTTAACAGCAAGGTCATTCTCTCTATTACATTCACCAACAATCATACCTTCATAAACTTCAGTACCAGGTTCAATAAACATAACACCTCTGTCTTCTAATTGACCTAAAGCATAAGCGGTAGCCTTACCAGCCTCAGTAGCAACAAGTACACCAACTTTTCTCTCAGTAGAATTAATATCTTCAATAGGTAAATACTCTTTAAAAGTATGATTAAGAATACCATAACCCTTAGTCATAGTCATAAAGTTAGTATTAAAACCAATTAAACCTCTTGAAGGAATAGTATAATTAAGTCTAATCAAATTATTAACATTAGACATATTATCCATCTTTCCACCTCTTAAACCAAGAGCTTCAATAACATTACCTACAGCCTCATCACTAACTTCAATCTGAACATCTTCATAAGGTTCGCACTTAACACCATCTATTTCTTTAATAATAACCTCAGGCTTAGATACTTGAAGTTCAAAACCTTCTCTTCTAAGATTTTCAATAAGAATAGATAAATGAAGTTCACCTCTACCAGATACAACCCAAGACTCATTACCAGACTCTTCTACTTTTAAACTAACATCTTTTTGTGTCTCTTTAAATAATCTCTCACCAATTTTTCTAGCAGTAACAATAGAACCTTCCTTGCCAACAAAAGGACTATTGTTAACCATAAATGTCATTTTTAAAGTAGGTTCATCAATTCTAAGTATAGGAAGAGCATCTTCTTTACCAACATTACATATAGTTTCACCAACAGAAATATCCATAAGACCTGCAACTGCTGCAATATCCCCAGCCTTAGCCTCATTAATTTCTACTCTCTTAAGACCATCAAAACCAAATAATTTTTGAATTCTAAATTGTTTAATACTACCATCTAATCTAACACAAGATACCATTTCATTAACTTTTAAAGTACCACTATGAACTTTACCAATACCAATTCTACCAACATATTCATTATAATCTAAAAGTGCAGGTTGAAATTGTAAATTACCATCTGGATTAGCATTAGGTTCAGGAATCTCATTAATAATTAAATTAAAAATATCATCATAACTTTCACTTTGTGTACTAATATCTGGATCTAAACTAGCAGTACCATTTAAAGCACTAACATAAGCAACTTTAAAATCAAGTTGTTCTTCACTAGCTCCTAGTTCAATAAATAAATCAATAACTTCGTCAAGCACCTTCTCCACTCTAGCAGTAGGTTTATCTACCTTATTAATAACAACAATAGGTTTAACTCCTGCTTCTAATGCTTTTTTAAGAACGAATCTAGTCTGTGGCATTGTACCCTCATAAGCATCTACAAGTAATAAAACACCATCAACCATATTCATAATTCTCTCTACTTCACCACCAAAGTCAGCATGTCCTGGAGTATCAAGAATATTAATCTTATATCCATTATAATGAATTGAAGTAGTCTTAGCAAGAATAGTAATACCTCTTTCTCTTTCTATATCATTTGAATCCATTGCTCTAACTTCAACTTGTTCATTATCTCTAAAAGTACCAGATTTTTTAAGTAATTGATCAACTAAAGTAGTTTTACCATGGTCTACATGTGCTATAATAGCAACATTTCTAATTTTCATAAAATACACCTTCTTTTTCTCACAGTTATTAATTATATCATAAAATCAAACATTTGAACATATTTTTTATCAATTTTATCAAAAATATTACCTTTCAGAAAAAGCCTAGGTCTTTTTCTGTCCTATATAGCCTATAAGTCTATATAGGAATAACCATAAGATATCATATTTGGGGTGTAAACTTTCTAACCACAACATAACAAAATACTTTATGACTGAAACAATAAGGTTCAGTCATACCTTACAAAACTACAGGTTTGTAAGGATTAAAAAAACTTAGAAATAAATCTAAGCCTTTACTCACTAATAATACTATTACTATCTTTAATCTTTTTATAATTAATAAAATCAAGAATAATCATAACAAATATATATACTCCAATTATCTTAAAGAATATATACATAACATTTTTAGATACAAAGATAAGAATAATACCAAGTATAATAGATATAATACTAACAATCATATTAGCAGTAACCCTTCTATCAAAATACTTAATAAGACTACTAATACCCATAAAGAATAATAATAAAGAAACAAGTACTGGAAGTAATTCTAAGAATAAGAATTGACCATACTTAAAAGTAAATAAAGCAAGCCATAAACACATAATACCCATAACTATACCAGAATAATCTTTCTTTAAATATTCCTTATCCATAACAAAGTTAATAACTCTAATAACCGCTATTATAGAAAAAATTACAACAAATAAATAATTAACAGTACTAAGAAGTTCATCAGTAGCAAAAATAAGTACTAAAGCAAGTACTAACCCCAATATGTAATAGAAGCCTTCTGATACATTATAGTTCTTCTTTTTATTATTTTCTAATTTAATAGTTTTATTTTCTATACTCTCTATCTTTTTCTTTCTTCCCATATTTAACACCTACCTCATATAAAAATTATACAACAAAATAATAAGAAAAGAAAGAAGAAATTAACTTTTTCTTCCTTCTTTTAAGTAACAATTAAGTTTAATATAACTAATATTCTGACTCATTTCATCAAAAATATCTTCAACTAATATATAACCTAGCATCATTATCCTCTCCTCTATTAAAAGAATAACACATAGCCAAAATAATTTCATTATATTCGACAAAACTAGTCAAAATACACCATTAACTTTTAGTAATTCTAACTTTAATCTTTGTAGTCTTAGCAAAGTAATTAGCTTTAACCTCTTCACCACTTACTTTAACATTAACAGTATGTTCGCCCTCACCAAGTCCAGATAAATCAACTGTTGCTTTAATAGTAGTACTATCAATAGCATCAAGAACTTCTTTTGTACCTTTAACCACTACCGTTGTCTTAGAAGAATTTTCTCCAATAGCACCAGCCTTCAAATTAGGTCCAAGATTAATAGCATCTATTTTAATATCATCTACTTCTTTAGATTCTTCTTTACCAATACTAATCTTAACCGTAATAGTCTTTTCAGATACTTCTCTAATACCTTCTGGTTTAGGAACTACAACAGTATAAGTCTTATTATCAGTAAGACCTGCTACATCTACTTCAATAGGAATATAACTTTCACTATATTTATTTACTGTTTCTTGGTCACCATAAATACTAATCTCATTTACCGAAGTAGTAATAGAACTAATAGCTTTACCAAATGATATCTTATCTATATTTTTAGGAATAACCTTAAGTTTAGCAGTGCCACTATAAGACTCAATATTAACAGTAGCGGTAACAGTCTCAGGAACAATTTCAACATCAACAACATTACCATACTTATCATATGCTACTAATTTAACTTTATCAACAGTATTAACACCAGCCTTAGGATCAACAATACTACCAACATCAACAAGTGCTTTAACCGTAGCCACTTTATTTATATTATGACTAGATTTCTCATCATCAGTACCCTTAATAATAACTTCTTCTTTATCTAAAGTAACAGATTGAACAGAAAGTTTACTATCTAATTTATCCTTATTAATAACATCAATAGTAACTGTCTTAGTTTGTGATACCTTAGGATAAACATTAACCGTAATTGAAGAAGGATCTAACTTATAAGTAACAGAATTAATAGAACTCTCATAACTCAAATCAACCTTATGTGTACCTTCCTTCAAATTAGATAAATCAACACTAACTTTACCAGTAGATAATTGTTTAGCAAGATATAAGTCAACAGTTCTACCAATCAAAGTAACATCAGCAGTCTCAGGAATACCCTCAACAACATAAGCTTCTTTATTATAAGTAGCCTCAACTGTCTGATTATGAAGCACTTCAGCAGCACTATCAATTACAGTACTTGCTTGATTATCAACATAAAAGAATAAAAGTAATGCCATAAAAAGTGAAATAAACACCAAAGTATTCTTCTTATTTAACCACTTCTCAAATTTACCAGCATTCTTATCAGTTTTTTCACCTAAGAATAATCCAAACTTAGTAACTGGAGTAACAATAACTCTATCAATAAAATTAAAGATACCTAGAAAAAATTTCTTAATAGCTTTAATAATCTTTTTAAGCCCTTTCATTATTATCTTCCTCCTCTTCTTCAAATTCATCATCGAGTAGAACTTCCCTTTTAGGTTTAAGTTCTTCAATTAAAATCATTCTAGCATCATCTAGAGAAAGATTATAATTTAAATTACCTCCTACAGCAATTGAAATTTTGCCAGTCTCTTCACTAACTACAATAGCAATAGCATCAGATTCTTCACTTATTCCAATCGCAGCTCTATGTCTAGTACCAAGTTTCTTACTAATTTTACTATTAATACTTATTGGAAATACTGCACCTGCCGAAGTAATTTTATTACCTTGAATAATTACTCCACCATCATGAAGAGGATTTCTTGGAAAGAATATTGATATTAAAAGTTCTGAAGAAATATCTGCATATATAGGTTTACTTCTTTCAATATATTCATTCAAACTAATATCTCTCTCTAATACAATTAATGCACCAATTCTACTTTTTCTAAGATAATCAACCGCCGACATAACCTCATATACTAATTTTTCTCTCTCATCCAAAGTAAGTACTTTATGTCTTCCTAGTAATTGCTTTCTACCAATATGCTCAAGAATACTTCTAATTTCTGGTTGAAATATAATAATAAGAGCAAGTGGTCCCCACATAATTACATATTCTAAAAGTAATCCAATCGTAGTAAGATTAAGCGTATCACTAAGAATTTTAACAATCAAAACTACAAATACACCCTTAAACAAAAGTATCATCTTAACATTGTTCTTAATATTTTTAAGAATAAAATAAATAACCATCCAAACAAGCGAAATATCAATAATTGCTCTAAGTATCACTAATACACTATCTAATGTCATAAACATTCCTCCATTCTATTTAACCAAATAAATAGCCCCTTGTACACATAAATAACAAAGAAATATAATACTTCCAAACAAAAGAAATAAATTATATACATAACCAGAATTAGAATTAATCACTCTATCATGCTTTTCAACATTATCCTCTTTGTTATTAATTTTATCAAAAAAATCTTTCTTAGTCATAATACCATAACATCTATAATCTTTCTTATTCTTCTTACCATCATATAAAACATTAAGTTTATTAACATCATAATAAGATAAAGAAAAACCAAGTTTCTGATACATTTCTTTTCTATCTTCAATCTTACTAGCGGATATATTTATATAAGAAATACCATTATCTTCAATAATTAAAGTAAGTTTCTTATATAATATCTCTATCTCATCTTCAGATAAATTAATATTATTTTGAAATAAATAAATAGTACTATCTATAATACAATATGATATGTGTTCTGTAAGTTTGATATTTTTCTTCTTAGCCATTTCTTACCTCTCACCTATAATAATAATATCACGATATATATAAAAAAGCAAGGAAAAAATCCTCACCTTTTTAGTATTCTAAAATCTCATCTAAATAACCAATAAATACAGTTTGACCATCATTTCTTCCATCTTTACAAGTAACTAAAACAATACATTTATTACCTTTCTTTCTATATATATCAGCATAGCCATCTTTCTTAATATCATAACTATCAGTATAAATATATTTATAAATTTTACCATCATAATAATAATTAATAGTATCTCCTAATGAAATATTCTTAAGATTACCAAAATAAGAATTATAATTATTACCATTATGCGAAGCAAGTACTATAATATCATCTTTTTCTTTAATAAGTTCAATATTATATTTAGCCTTATTATACTTATTATCAATATCTAGTATTCCTCTCTTTAACTTAATTGAAGGAATCTCTAATACTGCCTTATATCTATATTTCAAATTATCTAAACTATCAATCTTTTTATTAAGTACTGCTTCTACTGCCTTATCATTATTTTTAATATCATTATAATGGTTATAAATCTTTAATCCAAAATATAAAATAGAAGTAATAATAACAAATAAACCCACTATAACAATATATTTATTCTTATATTTTAATAATATACCTCCTAATGAAGAAATAAAACAAACTATAACAAATATATCTTTAATATCAAAAGAAATACCAGTAGTATGCTTTAATGCATCTTATAATAAATCATGCACTAGTGATAATATATACCGTGCTTATTCATGGTATGATGTGTACTATAACATAATTTATAAGATAATGGTGAATTAATGAAACAAAATAGTAGTTATATAAATCTGGTAAGATGGAGTTGTATAATAGATTCATTTATTAATCATTACTTCATAAGAGTTATTGTTTTATATTTGCTTGCAAATAATGTGACTCCTTGGGTTGCTGTATCAGTTCCAATAGTTTTTGAATTTGCAAAACTTATATCTCGTTGCTTTAAGTTTATTATGAATTTCGCAATAAAAGTCAATTATAAAAAATATCATATATTTCATATGATTATGTTTTTGATTTTAGGATTAATTATTTCAAGATGTAAAACAGTTTATACAATATATAC
>ERZ780195.3053-NODE-3053-length-10555-cov-2.781429_pt1 | contig 10555 bp, 8 predicted proteins | sample MGYA00511017_ERZ780195 | MGnify/ENA primary metagenome ERZ780195 (study PRJEB29588, sample SAMEA2159974) | human gut metagenome | biome: human gut; feature: human-associated habitat; material: faeces | place: Denmark | collected 2008/2010 ...
GGTGCCGCCGTCATAGGGTGGCGTATAATAATCACATCCGTTCCCATTCTGTCCAGCGTCCTTCCTGTGTCGATGAGGGACTCTCCCTTTTGCACACTGCTAGCCGAGGCCGACATATTTGCCGCGCTGGCGCTCATGTACTTTGCCGCCATCTCAAAGGACATCCGCGTCCGGGTGGAGTTCTCGTAAAACAGCGTAATCACCGATTTTCCTGCAAGGTCGCTGGTCTTTTTTTGATCCGACAGCACGATTTTTTTCATATCCCGTGCCAGAGCCAAAATCCTCAAAATTTCCTCTGCTGGCACGCCATATAGTCCCAGCAGATCCTTTTGCACTACCGATCTCAAAGTATGTATCCCCCTTAAAACTCTTGTTTTTCTCCTCCATATTTTCCCATAAAAAAACCCTGCTGTAGCAAGGAACTATTTTTGAGAAATATTAACTTCAAGTTTGCCATCAAACTCTGGCATACTCACTTGGACGATCTCGTTTTTGGATGTGGGCACGTTTTTTCCGGTATAATCCGCCCGAATGGGCAACTCTCTGTGGCCCCTATCGATCAGCACTGCCAGCTCAATTCTCGAGGGCCTACCAATATCCATGAGAGCATCCATTGCCGCTCTTGCCGTTCTGCCCGTATAGAGCACGTCGTCCACCAATACCGCTGTCTTTTCTGTGATCTCAAAGGGTATGTCTGTGGAATTCACCACAGGCTGCCAGTCAATGAGAGATAGGTCGTCCCGATAAAAGGAGATATCCACCACGCCAACTGGCACCACGCTGCCCTCAAATTCCTTGATATAGGTGGCAACTCGCTTGGCGATGGAAATCCCCCTCTTGTGAATCCCAATGAGGCACAGGTCTTTCACCCCTTTATTGCGCTCTACAATCTGGTGAGATATTCGTTTGAGTGCTCTGGAAATTGCCTCGCTATCCATAATCAGCTTTTGTGACATCTCGTTTCTCTCCAAACAAAAAACCCTCGCGCCAAAAGAGCAGCAAGGTTTTCCATCTTACACGACATTTCGAAAATATAGCGCCTTACTAGCCTCTCTGGACTAATTTAAAGGTTTAATTTTGTCTATTATACCACGAGCCAAAGGGCATTGCAATTCCCTTTTAGAGATTTTATGCATAAAAATATTATGAGCAGATGATTATTTTCTTCAAAGAAGCTCTGTCGCTCTTCAGCGCTTTTCTCCTGCTATTTTTTTGGATATAATAGTCATTGCAGAAAAGTGAGGAGTGATCTCATGACGGAAAAAGAGAAGATGATTGCCGGCCTTTTATACGACGCCAATTACGACGAGCAGCTGCTGGCTGAAAGAGCTCATGCCAAGGAGCTCTGCTTTGCCATTAACCACACGCCGCCCAGTGACATGCAGCGGCGTCAGAGCTTGTTCAAACAGCTCCTGGGGAAGACGCCTGCCCACTTTGTGATTGAGCCGCCTTTTTACTGTGACTATGGTTATCACATTGAAATTGGAGAGAACTTTTTTGCCAACCACAACTGTATCATCTTAGATGAAGCCAAAGTGGTTTTCAAAGACAATGTATTTGTGGCGCCCAACTGCAGTTTTTATACTGCCGGACATCCCTTTGACCCCATCCAGCGCAACGCAGGTCTAGAATATGCAAAGCCCATCACTGTTGGCAACAACGTCTGGATCGGTGGCAATGTAGTAGTGCTGCCAGGTGTGTCCATCGGGGATAATGCGGTCATCGGGGCAGGCAGCGTGGTTGTGCGGGATGTTCCTGCGGGTGTATTGGCAGTGGGCAACCCTTGCCGTGTCATTCGCACGATTGTCTCTAAGTAAATTTTTATTACCTCATAGTAGTATTTATGAGATTCCCGTTATTGCTGTAAAAGTGTTTATAGCCTTTAAAAATTGAGATTCGCCTTAGAGGACTACAGGGAACTGCCTTTTTGCCTTATTTGTCATCTTGTTTGTAATATTTTTGCAGGATTATTCTCACCATTTATATTTCATTTAACGGATCACGTGAGTTTCCTATGACAAAAAAAGGGCTGAATCAGCCCTTTTTTTGTATACATACTAAGATAGGTAATATAACTTTTGGGGAGAGTAATATTTCTACCTTGATAACAGTTTTTTGATGCCATTTTTGCCACCTTTCAAAAAAGAAGGATGTTATTAGCAAGGCAAGGCGCCCTGCTAATAACTAGAAACAACAAAAAGTTTAGCAAAAATAACACTTAATATTTATATATCTTTTCAATATAGAGTACTACTCCATATTGAAGGTGGGACTATTTTTTGGCAATTACTTTCTTAGCAGCAGCAACAATGTTCTCTGCTGTCAGGCCAAAACGCTCTTTTAAGTAATCCACTGGACCCACTTCGCCAAACTCATCTTGAGAGCCGATCCGTGCGATTGGTGTGGGGATGTTCTCACAGAGCACTTCTGCCACGGCGCTGCCCAGTCCATTGTTGATGCTGTGATTTTCTGCTGTCACAATCGCGCCAGTGTCCTTTGCAGCGGCAATAACCGCCTCTTTATCGATAGGCTTGATGGTGAACATATCCAGCACTCTTGCGCTGATGCCCTCTTGCTCTAAAATGCCAGCTGCTTTGATGGCCTCAGCCACACAAATGCCGCAGGCAATGATGGTAACATCTTTACCGTCGCGAATTTGAACGGCCTTGCCAATGTCAAATGTAGAGCCCTCTTCGTATACTTTGGGAGCATTTTTCCGAACAAGACGGATGTAGTGCATGCCGTAGATGTCGGCAACTTGTCTTACCATGTCGGCAATCACTGTGGAGTCTGCAGGTTCAATAACCGTCATCCCTGGAATGCCACGCATAATGCCCAGATCCTCAAAAGGCATGTGGGTACCGCCGTTTAAAGCAGCTGTAACACCCGGGTCGCTGCCGATAATCTTCACATTCTGTTTTGCATAAGCACAGGACATGAAAATCTGGTCGCAAGCTCTGCGGGTTGCAAACGGGCCGAAGGTGTGTGCAAAGGGAATGAACCCTGTTGCGGAAAGGCCTGCTGCCACGCCAATCATGTTGGCTTCCTGAATACCACAGTCGATGGTCCTATCGGGGAATTCCGCCTGGAAGGGCTTGGTGCCCATTGCTGCCATCAGGTCTGCATCCAATAATACCACTTTCTCGTTTTTCTTTGCCACTTCGATCATGGTATCACAAAATACTTTTCTCATCTCAACTTTTTCAAGTGAGTTATCTTTTGCCAATTTTACATTCATATTCGCACGCCTCCTTTTAGCCTTCCAGCTGATCCAGCTCAGCTTGCAATTCGCTTAATGCCTGTTTTAACTGTTCTTCGTTGATCGTCATGTTGTGGGAGCCAACTTTTCCCTCTGTCATGCTGGCACCTTTTCCCTTGATGGTATTGAGAACAATTACCGATGGCTTTTCATCTTGCGCTTTTGCGTTATGGATTGCGTCCGAAATCGCCTCTACATCGTGGCCGTCGATAGACTGTGCATACCAGCCAAATTCTCTGAATTTAGCAGCTACATCTTTTAAATCACACACATCCTGTGTGGTTCCATCTAACTGGCACTTGTTATAATCCACAAAGGCGATCATATGGGATAATTTTCTGTGGCCTGCAAAGAGAGCCGCTTCCCATACTTGTCCTTCGTCAATTTCTCCATCCCCCAAGATCAGATAAGTGTAATTATCTAGACCTTTCATCCGGTTACCTAAGCAGATACCCATAGCAGAGCTGGAGCCCTGTCCTAAAGAACCTGTGGTCATGTCCACGCCAATGGTCCTGTTCATGTCGCAGTGGCTGGGCAGGTTGGTTCCTGGGCGATTGAGGGTTTTGAGAATTTCCATATCAAAATACCCTTTGAGAGCTAAAGTGGAGTATACTGCTGGGCCTGCATGGCCTTTGGATACTACCAGCCAGTCTCTCTCTTCCCACTTGGGGTCTTTGGGGTTGATGTTCATCTCATCGCCGTACAGCACAGCCAGCACATCAGCGATAGATAGAGAGCCGCCGATGTGGCCTACGCCGAGGTAGCCGATGGTTTTGAACGTCTCTTGTCTGATTTGATTTGCAAATCTTTTGAGTTCCAGTACTTTTTGTTTTTCCAATTGAATCCTTCCTTTCTATTCTTTTGACCAGTGAACCGCAGAGTTCCCACCTATTTGACCAATGGCCAAATATCCCTGCAGGAAATTCACCGGCTCTATAAGAAATTCTTTCATAATCCTATTACTTCTCATTGGGTTTAATGAGAATTTTGATTCCCTGACATTTTTCTGCAATCTCAAATGCCTTTTCCCAATCGTCAATGCCAAATGTGTGGGTGATGAGCGGCTTCGTCTTCAGCTTCCCTTGGCTAATCATCTTGAGGATGTTCTCCCAAGCTTTCCAGTTGTGGCCAAAGGTTCCGATGAGGCTGATCTCTCTTTGGGGAAGCAGCCCGTATTCGATCTCCAAGTTCTGCTTTGTGAGACCGATCTGTACAAACTTGCCCTTTTTCTTTAAGGCACTCATACCGCTGCGAATTGCAGGCAAAGCTCCTGTGCAGTCAAATACTACATCTGCCCCACGGCCTGCTGTGAGCCCATTCATGAACTCCACCAAATCCTGCTTTTGCACGTTGACGATATGATCCATACCCAGCTCTTTGGCCACTTCCAGGCGAGCTTCGTCTACATCTGTTCCCGTAATCACCACTTCACAGCCATAGCTCTTTACGATCTGGGATACCAGAAGGCCAATAGTGCCCGGACCCATGACGATTACCAGATCTGTGGGCTCTAAGTGCACACTGTCCATAACTGCATGAGCAGCTACAGCAGACGGCTCAGCCAAAGCCGCCTCTTCCATTGAAACACCTTCGGGAATCTTGTGGACGATCGCCTCCCGCACAACACAGTAGTTGGCAAATGCCCCATGGGTTCCATATCCAATGGAGAGCCGCTCTGGGCACATGAGTTGATTTGCCGTGTTGCAGTACTCACAGTGGCCACAGATGATCTGAGCTGTTTCAGATACCACCCGATCTCCTGGCTTTACAGAAGTTACTAGTCTTCCCACCTCTTCTACGACGCCGCTGAACTCGTGGCCCAGTATCACAGGAGGGTTGCTCCATGTATCGCCATGTTTTATTTTGACATCGGTACCGCAAATTCCTGCACAGTCCACTTTAATTTTTACTTCATTTTCTTTTACCTCTGGCACAGGCATTTCCATAAGCTCTACATTGCCTGGACCTTCCTTGGTCTTTACAATCGCCTTCATACTTTTCATCCTTTCCTCTTTTTTGTTATTTTTTTATATGTCGACTCCTCAATTTAGCTAAGCCTTGTTGCCTGCCATAAACTCATCCAAGTTTACGCTTGGCACTGCAATCAATTTCACATCTTTGTTTTCTATCTCTTTGCAGCAAAACAATTTCTTCTCTTTACTCTCAACGGATCATGCTGATTGCTACAATTGATACAGTAATTCCCCTATAAACATTTAGAATGCTATACCAGTCTGAACGGGAATCTTCCTAGCTCCAAAAAGAGCACTTTCATGAGAGCTATATCTCAGTTTGATTTTCAGCCGAATTTGCTATCTCGAATTGCACCATCCTATTTGCAATCGATTTCATATTTAAAAATAATTCTACTTAAATCATATTATTTTTGTAATTCAATTATTCCATTTGTTGATAAAATTAAAACTAACATGGAAATTATACGAAAATACGTATATCCCCAACACCTTTATGCGATATAATACTACTCCTCGATGCAGTATTTATTTTCTATATTTGTATGGTATCATATAATTTCAAATTATGCAACCGATTTCAGATAATTGCCATCAAAAAATTTTTATTTTTTTGGAACCGAATCAGCCTTGGACATTTTAAATGCCAATTATTTTACAAGGCACTGAAAACCCTGTTTTTCAAAGAGAGGTATGTACTTTCTAGGCTCTTGCTTATCCATATTTTGATATGTCTTCAGCACGTTATTCCAGCCCAATGCCTCATATTTCAGAGCGCCCAAATTGTGAAAGGGCAGCAACTCCACATAGCGGATGCCCTGTTTACCCACCGTCTTTTTGAGCACATCTGCAATGCCCGCCATATCCTCCTGGGTATTATTCAATCCATAGATGACCGGTACCCGTACCATAGCTTTAGGATACACATCGGTCAGTTGTCTCAGATTTTCCAGAATCACCTCATTGGAAACTCCTGTCGCCTGCTTGTGCTTTTCCGGATCATAGTGTTTTACATCAAAGAAGATGCCCTGTGCTTTTTTGGCATACGCCAACAGGGTCTCTGTTTTGCCATAGCCACATGTCTCAAAAATAACATTCAGCTGATGAAACTCACATAAATCCAGCAATTCCAGACAAAATGGGCCAAAGCTCAATGGCTCTCCACCTGAAATGGTAATGCCACCGCCTCCATTATTGTAAAACGCCACATCTTTCAGAGCGATCTCGACGATTTGCTCAGGCGTATACTCCTTACCTGATACGCGAATGGCGTCTTTGAGGCATTCTCTCTCACAGGCACCACAGAGCACACAGTTTTCCTTGTGGTACGCCAAAGCACCATTTTCATTTACAGAAAGTGCATGATTGGGGCATACTTTCACACATTCAAAACAGCTCATGCATTTGTTTGGGAAATACATGATTTGTCTATTAAAATTTTGATTTTCCGGATTGGCACACCAATAACAGTGCAAGGGGCAGCCTTTTAAAAAAACTGTCGTCCTCACGCCTTCTCCATCGTGAATGCTGTACTTTTGAATGTTGGTGATCAATGCCTTATTCATGGTAAGAACCTTTCTCATTTCATCCAAGACTAGCAGGCAAACCGCCTGCCAGCCTTGCTGAAAATATTTGATTTATAAAAATTAGGAGGATATTGCTTCATCCGCCCGCCTTGCGGCCAATTTATGGGAAAGCCAGTGGGAAGCTCCACTTGACACTGGCCTTCCCCAATTCATCCTAGCCCTTTAGAATGCTTCAAATTCTGTACGCTCAATGATGTCATCTTGAATGACCTTGCTCAGTTCTGCAAAGAATGCACTGTAGCCCGCTACCCGAACCAAAAGTCCTGGATAATTTTCCGGCTCTTTCTGTGCTGCTTTCAATGTGTCTGCCGATACCACGTTGAACTGTACATGCCATCCACCCATTGTGAAATAGCCGCGAATTAAGTCTACCAGCTTGTTGATGTTCTCTTCCGAATCCAGATAGGATGGATTGAACTTCTGGTTCAGCAGCGTTCCGTTGGTAGGCAGTAAGTGATCCAGCTTAGAGGCAGATCTCATCACAGCAGTTGGGCCGTTGAGATCCATATAGTGTTCTGGAGAGATGCCATCTGCCAAGGGCGCGCCTGCTGCTCTGCCGCTGGGCAGTGCTGCCACCACTTCTCCAAGGGGTACATTGGAGGATACAGGATACAGACCTGGTCGGTAGAGTCCTCCCCATGCGTTGCGATACTTGGAAACCGCTTCACAGTAAATGGAGGAAACTAGGTTTGCAAATTGGTCTGCTGCATCATCGTCATTGCCGTATTTGGGCGCCTTTTGCAGCATCAACTGCAGCCGCTCATAGCCCTTGAAGTTGTTCTTGAGGGCATCCATCAGCTCTGCCATGCTCACCTTTTTCTCTTCAAACACAATTTTTTGAATGGCTGCCAACGAGTCCGTGACGTCTGCCAAACCAACGCCTTGTGGGCCAGTAAAGCTATAACGAGCGCCTCCGTTGGTGATATCCTTGCCCTTTTCTAAGCAGTCGGGCATGGTAATAGAGGTAAAGGGCAGCTGTAGCATTTCGCTGTGCACTTTTTCGATGACGTTGATGGACGTAACCATGTGTTTCACATAAGCCTCTACCTGTGCACGGAAGGCGTCGATCACCTCATCGATGTTCTCAAAGCTTGCAGCGTCTTTGGTCTCTATACCGATTTGCTCTCCACAGAGCATGCACTTGCCGCTGTTGAGGGCGATTTCAAACGCCTTGCCCAAGTTGGACATACATGCGTTGGTTACACCTACTGTTCCCGTGGGTACTGCCTCCACACATCCGGAGATGGAGTAATCCCTAGCATCTTCCAGCGTAGCGCCGCAGCTCATCAGCAGAGGAATAGCTACCGTATCGTTGAACAGCTGTGGCTTGCCGCCGCCTGTCTTGATGACATGTGCTGTCATGTTGAGCAGTGCAGCCGGGCTGGCAGGATGTACCCGCACAGAAATGTTGGGCTGAGAGAGCTTGGTTTTGTATTCGCTGTCTAAGCACATATAGGAGAGCTCATTGGTGGCATCTCTTCCTTTTACATCTACACCACCGATTACTAAGTTCTCAGAGATGGCAAAGCCGCCGTAGTAGATGGAGGATTTCAGGTCGTAAGCGCGCATGATCTCAGTAAACTTAATCCACAGAATATCCAGCAGCTCTTGTGCCTGTGCTTTGGTGATCACTCCATTATCCAAATCCCTTTTCAGGTAGGGGTACATGAATTGGTCAAATCTTCCCACAGAGATTGCCAGGCCGTTTTGTTCAATATACAGCATCAGGTGTACAAACCAGAAGGACTGCAATGCCTCATAGAATGTTCTAGGCGGTTTGGCAGGTACTTGCTCGCAGTTTTCCGCCATCTGATACAGTTCGGCTCTTCTCTGTTCATTCTTTTCCTTGGCCGCTGTCTCTTTGAGCAGCTGTGCATATCTCTTGGCAAAGGTAATCGCCGCATCGCAGCAGATAATCTCTGCGTCATAGAATTCCTTTTTGTTGAAATCCTCGATATTTGATAGGTCCAGCCCATCCAGTTTCTCTTGGATCTGCTCTTTTACTCCCTCAAAGCCGTACTTTAAGATCAAGCCATAATCTGCAATCGTGTGGGCCAGGGTGCCTCTCTGATGAAGCTGCGGGGAAAACACCTGATGCTCCACGTTAATCACTTTTCTCGTCTCTTCGGGAATGCGGTGCTCAGAGATGAACTCGCTGTTTTTATCCTGCCAATAGGGCAAGATCTCTTCCATGAGCTCTTTTCTCACTTCTGGAGAAACCGCCACTCTGTCGTTGTCCCGCACAGGGAAGATGTCGATCTCTTCCATCATGTAAAACGCCTCTGCCTCAGGGTAAACTGGACAGGCCCGCAATGTGCTTGCTTGATTTCCCACAAACAAGTCATCATCCGCTACAAAAATAGTCATGTTTTCCAGTGTCTTGGCAAAGGCCTTTGCACGGCGAATTACCATCGCCTCGCCCTCAGTCTCTTGGTAACTTTGGGTGTAGTATCTGGCCCTGTCTGGACACATCTGGGGTACTGCAGCTAAAAGTCTTTTCTTTAGCTTAGTAAATCTTTCGCTTGGCTCTGTAAACATTGCCATATGAAACACCTCTTTCCTTTCTTTTCCTTCCTTACTTTCTTTTCTTTACAAATATTTATGTCAAGGCTGGCGCCCAGCCTAATATGCTAGGTTAGGAGTGCAGCGCACAGGGCGCCGCACCCTTAAGGATATTATTTTTTTCTCGTAGTCGCTAATACCGCTACTAGAATTATCACACCTCTTACAACCTCTTGGATGTAAGCTGAGATGTTTAACAGATTGAATAAGTTGTTCAGTACGCCTAAGATTAGCGCACCAATCAATGTTCCCAGTACGTTTCCAATGCCGCCGGTCATTGCCGTGCCGCCAATTGCTACCGCTGCGATAGCGTCCAGTTCCCATCCATCGCCTAAGATCGGCTCACCTACTTCTACTCTTGCCACGTTGATGATCGCCGCAAATGCGGATAATAGTCCAGAGATCATGTACACAGATACTTTTACCGCTCCAGAGCGAGTACCCGAAAGTGTTGCTGCCTCTTCGTTGCCACCTACTGCATATACGCTTCTGCCATAGTGAGTATATTTGAGTAAGAAGAATGCGACTGCCACAATGACGATCATGTAGATTGCCGGCAGAGGAATGGGCCCTAAGTATTTTTGGGCAATATTTTCTAACCCTTCAGATACCCCTAAAATCGGACGTCCATCTGTATAAATAAATGCCACACCTTTTACGATAGTCATCATCGCTAGCGTTACAATAAATGGTTGTAATTTTCTGGTCACGATGATAATACCGCTGATAAAGCCACATACTAGGCCGATTAGGAGGCCAAGGATTAACGCAACGGGGGCCGGTAGAGTCTGGCAAGAAGCTACAATACAACCTGTCAAAGCTACTACAGAACCAACTGAAAGGTCAATTCCGCCCGTTAAAATGACGAACGTCATCCCCACTGCAATAATGCAGTTACTGGACACTTGCCGCAAGACGTTCATCAGGTTTTTCGTCTGCAAAAAGTCTGGTGATATGATACTAGCGATAATAAATATGGCAACAAATCCTATGAGAATGGGGTAAATTCCCTTTCCTATGGAAAACTTTCTTTTAGCTTTAGCAAGCTCAGTCATTTTTTCACGCTCCTTTTTCTTCTTTCGCTGCAAATGCATAAGACATTACTTTTTCTTCTGTTGCCTCATTTCTCTCCACTTCTCCGGTAATCGTCCCATTGGCCATGACCATAATCCGGT
>ERZ780195.3056-NODE-3056-length-10544-cov-10.797693_pt1 | contig 10544 bp, 9 predicted proteins | sample MGYA00511017_ERZ780195 | MGnify/ENA primary metagenome ERZ780195 (study PRJEB29588, sample SAMEA2159974) | human gut metagenome | biome: human gut; feature: human-associated habitat; material: faeces | place: Denmark | collected 2008/2010 ...
TACTTACAGATGGTTTTGTCTCTGAAAGGGTGATTTCCTGAATCATCGGATGCAGAGAGATAGTGCGACGTGTTGTTGTCTGAACGAAACCAGTCTCAATTAAATCGTTGATTTCATTTAGTGTGGGCAGTTCCAGCCATTTGGCAAATATACGGGCAGAAATACCGGTGGAAGGAAGAAAGCACATATTACACATGATATCCTGCTGTTCAAGAGATAAAGTGTATAAAGAAAACAGCGTATGGATATGACTGTAATAGGTGGCTTTGCTGCTTTGTCCATCTTTGATTATTTTAATTTTATCTTCGTTATGGAAAGATGCTTTTTCCACCTGAAGTCTTGTTAATAACTGGTCTGGAGTTGAGATTCCATTTTCCAGAAGTTTTGCTGCCAGTTCCACGGCAAAAGTATGAGAGTGAACAGTTTCGATGATCTTTTCAACTGTTGCCCGGTACGTGTCTGCCTCTGAATAAAATACTGATGCCAGCTGGAAGAGAGCGTTCATATCCTCTATTTCTTTTAATGGCAGAGTACAGTATTCATCCAGTTTGCTTCTGGTTGTAAACAAAATCTGGCAGCGATATTTTAATACTACTGACAGAAAGCTGTCCTGTGTCGCAGTGACATTAAAATTATCTATGATAAGCAGAGTATCGGATTTCAGGGAACGCAGAAAACGGTTATGTCTTTGAAACCGTTCCTGTTCAGTGCTTTCCGGAAGATCGTCAATAAAATCCATGTCAGTAATATCCTGATGAAGATTGCCGGTATATTCTACATAAAGTATATTGGTGTATTGCTTTATGTACCGCTTTGCGTAGGCTTTGGCAAGTTCACTTTTTCCGATTCCGGCGATTCCGCAAAGAAAAACATGACGGTTTTCCTCAAGCATGGTATATAATTCTTCCAGTTCTTTATCTCTTCCGATAAAATGACGGCATGGTTTCGGAACCTCACTGTCCATAATATAATCCAGCACAATGGGTGACAGGGCACCTCCGGCAATTAATTTTTGATTTTTAGTATCACGTTTGATAAATTGTCGCTCCATGCCAAAAGAAATCAGCTTTGCAAGAAAAAGCAGACGTGAGCTGGCTGGTTTGTACAGAGAAGCCAGATTTTTCTTTTTGGCATCGGAGATGGTGTCATCTTGTATAAATAATGTGTATATATCTTGCATAGCCATATTGCAGTCAGACATCAATGGAAGCAGATTCTGGTGAATGGTTTCTGCCAACTTTTTCTGATTATTGGGTTTGGAATAGTAGGCAGATATTTTTGGACTGATCTTTGCCTGACCGGTCAGCCAGCGACAAACCAAACCATTATCCATAGAAAAATCTTCATTTGCAGGATCATTCATAAAATCTTCAAACAATTCGTATAGAAAATCAGGCTGGCTCATCTGATTGCTCTCACTGATATGATTTTTTAAGTATGTGCTGATAGATGAAAAATCGCATCGATCCAAAGGCAATTCCCCTTTCGTATTTCGTAAATTTTTGATGGTTGTACTGAATTTTCTTAATTATAGCACGAACATAAGTTCTAAACAATAGAACTTTGGCACAGAATATAAACAAAAGCAACTAAAAAATACTCAATCTGCTATCAATTTCAATTCAATGTGGTTTATACAATAAGAATTTAGAATATAGTCAGGCTTTCGAAAGCTGAATTCAATTCATACAGAACTTTTGTACAATCCTGCCGGCATAGGATGTAAAGAAGCCTGTATGCTGAAGGAGGCATATAGCATGAATACACGGTTTAGTTCTGGGAATATAGAAAATCTGGAAGCGGGAAAAGAAATCCAGAAAGAAGCTGTAAGCTACGAACATGCAGGATATCAGGTTCGAGTACACTTTAATGGCGATAAAACGTTATCACAATGTATTCAGAATCTGGCAGAACGAGAAATTGCAGGTTGATTTTCTATGATTCTTATTGTAAGATAAAGACAATTAAAGACAATGACTATACAAGACCAATGAAAAGAGGGAAAGAATAGAATGTATCAGGCAGGAATTTATTGCCGTGTTTCTATTGAAGAGCAAAACAAAGAGGGTGAATACAGCAATAGTATTCACTCTCAGATCCAGATGGCAAGGGATTATATTGCAGAACAGAATGACATTACAGAAGTAAGAGTTTACGCAGATGATGGATTTTCCGGAAGCAATTTTGACAGAACAGAATTCAGAAGAATGCTGGCAGATATTGAACTGGGGACAATCAATATGGTGATTTTCAAGGATGTATCACGGCTTGGAAGAGAGCATATTGATACCAATTATTATCTGGGCAAATATTTTCCTGAGAAACGGATTCGAGTAGTTTCTCTTTTGGATAATTACGATTCAATGGTCAGCACTTATGATGAACTGTTGGAAATTAAAACTTTACTTAATGATATGTATTTGAGAGAGACATCCAGAAAGATAAAAACGACAATCCAGACGAAAAGAAGCATGGGTGAATACACTCCGAAACAACCACCGTTTGGTTATGTGAAGAGCGAGACAGTTCATAATCATCTGGAAGTTGACCATTATGCCGCAGAGGTAGTTGGAAGAATATACAGGATGTATCGAAATGGATTTGGCTGTAGTGTGATCTGTCGGGTTTTAAATGAGGATCAGATTCCCTGCCCGGCAAAATATAAAAAAGAAGTTTTGAAAAATGGGTATGCCTGGGATGTAGGTAAAGGATTATGGACACCGGCTACTGTAAGGGGAATCTTGAAGAATCCAATCTATACCGGTGCCGTTGTAATTAGAAAATATAACAGACCGTCCTATAAGCTAAAATATAAAAAAGCAATTCCACTGGAAGAAATGGAACTGGTACCGGATGCGCATGAAGCAATTATTTCCAAAGAAGAATTTGATCAGGTTCAGCAGATCAGACAGGAACGACGGATTCCGTATTTTGACAGAAATAAGGAACCACATAAGTATGTAGGATTACTGTTTTGTGGAAAATGCAAAACAGCTATGCGTAAGAGATATCTGGCATCACATAATGGTTATGATGGATATATGTGCGGTTTCCATCAAAAGATGGGACAGAATTACTGTGAACTGAATCATATTACGTTTGAAAAACTGGATGAATTAGTGGTATTTGCTATCAATCAGCAGCTGAAACAAATGCGGACAGATCTGAAAAATCTGGAAAATCAGATTGGGCAAAGAAAGCCAGATGTGGATAATAAAATTACCCGTTTGCATGCAAAAATTGAGCGAAATACAGAATATCGGAAACGGGCATATGAACAGTTCATGGATGAAATTCTTTCCAAGGAAGAATATCTGGAATTAAAGCAGATGTATGAAAATGAGAATCGGCAATATCAGAAAGAACTGGAAAAGTTGAAGCAGGAAGAACAGGAACAGCAGGCTGCTGTGAATATAACAAAGGTATGGCTGAACAATTTTAGTCGGAGAAAACTGACAATAAAACAATTGACCAGAGAAGTACTTGTAGAACTGATTGATAAAATTTATGTTTATCCGGATCAGAAAATAGATATTTATTTTAAGTTTGCTTCGGAGAAAAATTCAGTGGATGTAACAGTACAGAAAGATGGGGTGATATGATGTATCAGATGGCTGCGTATTGTCGTCTGTCAAAGGATGACGGGGAAAATAAAATCAGTGAGAGTATTGAGAATCAAATGAAGCTGATTCGAGAATATGCAGGTAAGTCAAATGATCTGGAAATCGCTGATATTTATATTGATGATGGTTATTCCGGACTTTATTTTGCAAATAGACCGGAATTTCAGCGGATGATGGAAGATATTTACAAAGGGAAAATACAGGGTGTGATTACGAAAGATATTTCCCGTCTTGGACGTGAGCATATTGAGACAAGTAATTACATAGAGCGTGTTTTTCCATCGTTGGGAGTCCGATATATTGCAATTCTGGATGGAGTGGATTCTGTTCATCACAGTAATGAAGAATTGGCACAGTTTAAGACTCTGTTTAATGATATGTACAGTCGTGATATATCTAAGAAGATCAGGGGTGCACTCTCTGCACAGAAAAAACGTGGGCAGTTTATGTCAGGCTTTGCCCCATATGGTTATATGAAAGATCCGGCAGATAAGCATCATTTTCTTATTGATGAAGAAGCTGCCAAGGTGGTTCGGAGAATCTTTTATATGAGTCTGGAGGGATATTCCAGAGACGGTATTGCGAGAAAGCTGAATCAGGAAGGTGTTATGACACCATCAGAGTATAAAAGAAAGGTTCAGGGATTGAAATATACGAACGCACTGGAAAAAGCCGGTGGAAAAGGCTGGGCATATCCTACAGTCAATGTGATTTTGCGAAATAGAGTTTACACAGGTGCTATGGTACAGCATAAGTCAGAAAAAATATCGTATAAAGTGGAGAAATATCATTACATTCCAGAGGAACAACAATATATCGTAGAGGGAATGCATGAAGCAATTATCAGTAAAGATACTTTTGAACAGGTACAGGAAAATATGAAGAAAAGAACAAGAACACCGGGTTTTCACAGTGAAGTGAGAAAAGTGAATCCATATGCAGGGATTCTTGTCTGTGGGGACTGTGGATATAATCTTCAGCGTGTTACCTGCAGGGATGGCTATGAGTGTGGAACTTATCATAAAAAGGGAAACACAATTTGTCATTCTCATTTTATTAAAAAAGAGATATTGGATTCCATTGTAATAAATGAAATCCAGGGACAGGCGGAAATGGCACTGAAAGAAAGTGATAAGGATGAAATACTAAAGGCAGCAGACCGCAGAAAGGAGGTGAAGAGACGATGTGCAGAAGCAGATCAGCAGATAGAACGACTGCAAAAAGAGCTTGCAGCAGTTCAGAAGTACAAAAAGAAGACGTATGAGAATTATGTGGATGGCATTCTGGACAAGGAAGAATATCTCTCTTATAAGGCTGAATATGAAAAGCAGGATAAAGGGATCAGAGAGAAAATCCAGATGGCAGAACAGGAGAAAGACAGCTTTGGAGAGGCAGAAGAATCCTATGAGAACTGGATAGAGAAATTTATCAAGTATGGAACACTATCCGAAGTGACACGAGAAATCGTGACAGAGTTGATTGAGAAAATCGTTGTGAACGGAGATAAGAGTATTGATATTGTATTTAAGTATCAGTCACCTTATCCAGTTGAGAAAAGGGCAGTGTAATGGCTGCAAATTTTTTTAAAGTAACTTTCCCTTAGTTATAATGGACACACAGCGGGCAATCGCTGCTGGAAACGTATCTCAATGCAGTGTCAAATTTAGGGCAACATGTGATCTGTATCGGGGCAGGGAATGAAGGGGATACCGGACGCCATTATGCCGGTAACCTGAGGCCGGATCGCAGGTCGGCCGGCCAAACGCAAACCGTCCGCGCGACGTCCGATCCGACTGCGACGTCTGCGGTCTCGGCAACGACTGACCGCGCTGTCTCCGTTGAATTTCAGGTCGGTGCTTATGAATCCTCGTTCAGTCTCCAGATCTGGAAGGTTTATGGGGATGAAATCTCGATCGAACTGATTTCCCCCGGCGGCATCCGCTCCGGCACGCTCTCTCCTGTCCTCGGCACGGCGCGTCTGACGCTTGGTTCGACAGAACTTCTCCTTTTTTATGGCATGCCATCCCCCTACAGCCAGGCACAGGAAATTTACCTGACCTTTCAGGGCGCAGGAAACCATCTGTCCGTTGAAAATGGCATCTGGACCTTGCGTCTCACCCCCGGCCGCCTGATCTCCGGTTCCTTTGACCTCTGGCTTCCCGGCGGAAATGCCATCGGTCCACAGACCCGCTTCTTCTCTCCCACTGCCGACACCACACTCACCATCCCTTCCACCGCCCGCTCCGCTATCACGGTCGGTGCCTATGATCCCCGCCTCTCCTCCTATGCCAGCTTCTCCGGTCGCGGCTATACCCGTATTCTCCACGAAATTAAACCTGATCTCGCCGCCCCGGGTGTCAATATCCCAGCTCCCCGTTCCGGCGGCGGCTATGCTTCCTTCACCGGCACCTCGTTTGCCACGCCTTTTGTATCGGGAAGCGCCGCTCTTATAATGGAATGGGGTATTCTGCGCGGAAATGACCCGTTTTTATATGGTGAAAAGCTGAAAGCTTATCTCATCGCAGGCGCAAAACCCATCGCATCCGAGAGCGAATACCCGAACAGGCGGGTGGGATGGGGACGACTCTGTTTGGAAAGTAGCCTGCCAGATTAAAGTTATTGAAGGATTCGATAGCGGAAATAAAAGCGTAATAATTTCCTGCCCCGTTTTTGTAACTGCAGATAAATTTTGCATCTCCTTTACTCTATAGGGATAATTTGCGCTTTTTTGACTATCCGGTAGTATTTGTTTCAGAGTAAGTAAAAAAGCCTCTGCCGGGCAAAAATTTTGCTTCCCGGCAGAGACTTTGCTGGTCAAACGGATATTCATGCGAGCATGATTCGCAATTTTTCTTCCATTTCGCATGGCTTGGAATCGTTACAAATACTGGCTGAATTCTACTTTTTCTTTATTCGGCCCTTCGATCGTGAAGAAACGGACGCCATTTTCCCAGAACGGAAGGAAATGTACTTCATCCTGCGTCGTATTCAGACCGGCCCCGGTAATCATTTCATGAACTTTTTCGATATCCTTCACGTCAATCGCCACATGGTCGATTGCGCCGGACCTCAGCTCTGCAGCTTTGTTTTCGTACGTTTCGATCACAAGTGTTCCAAGCTTTAAAAATGCCACTTTCTCATCCGCCGCCTCATTTACGGTACGGAATGCCATTTCAAATCCAAGTTTTTCATAAAATGCAATCGTCGTCTCAATATCGTTGGTTGGAATGCCAACATGCTGGATTCCATTTAACTGCTCTCTTAATTCCATTTCTTATCCCCCAATCTTTTTTCCACCTGCGCCAGATTTGGCATGGCCAAAATAGCACCTTTTTTCTCCACACAAAGGCTTGCAACGGCGTTTCCAAAACGGGCAAATGCTGCCAGTTCTTCCTGCGGCTGTAAAGATATGCTCCATTTCCGCCAAGCGTCACTACTACTATTTTTACACCCTGATGATATAATATTTCCGCTGCTTTTGCAACATTTTGCTCTACTACGCAAACAGACTAATCACAACGGCACAGACCATCGCCGCAAGATAAACCGGGGACAGCTGTGCGACACCCGGCATAGCTGCCATAATTCCGGCTGCCATCGTCATGGCAACCACCGCCGATTTTCAGGCAGCAGATAGGGATTCTTTTTTCTTATTTCTGTACATATTTATGAATCGTTGCTTTTACAGCTCCAGGTCCTGCGATCATTTCGCGGAACATATCCTCAATCTTTTCTCCTACGCCGTCTTTGTAAAGATCGGTAAAGAACAGACGCTCATTGGAAAGGATCGGACGAAGCTGATTTGTAAAGGTTTCCGGTTTTCCTACCACGATATCTTTGAACTGCTCCTGAATTTCCTCATTCATCGGATCCGGCGCAAGCTCGAATTTCTCTCCGTTGTCATCCACACCGAGCATATAGCGCAGCCAGCCGGCAATACCGAGCGGAATAGCCGTCAGGCGAGATGCATCGCCGAATTTCTTCACATATGCTTTAATCGTTTCACCGAAGCGGATGCCGACCATCTGGGAAACATCAACCGCAAGACGGAGGTTGGTGTCGCCTAAATACTCATTCGGGAAACGGTCGTTGAACAGCTCATCCACAAAGGCCTGCGGGGAAATGATTCCTGGGTCTGCCACAACCGGAAGTCCCTCATTGTAAGCGATCATACGCGCCATTTTCATCATATCCTCGTTGGTGTTCAGCATGTGTGCAAACAAGTCATAGCCAAGTACGACACCGAGCGGGCCGGTTGCGGAGTGTACCGGATTCAGGCATACCGTTACCTTCATTCTCTCGGACAGATTTACCGTATTGCGATCTGCCATGTAAACGCCGAAGCCTTTTTCCAGGGCCGGTCTTCCATTTGGGAAGCTGTCCTCGATGACAAGGTACTGCGGTTTCTCTGCATTGACAAACGGTGCAATGTATGTTTTCTTTCCGGTAATGACCGGCTGCATCTCTTCTACACCAAGTGCTTCCAGATCTGCTGCGATCTGCTCACTCGGACGCGGGGTGATTTTATCAATCATGGTCCACGGGAATGCAACGGTTTTCTCATCGCTTACATATGCCATGAAATCGTCATCCACAAAACCGGCTTTCTTCCACTCTTCTGCCATAGTCAGAACAGATTCGCGCAATTTTGCACCATTCTGGGAGCAATTGTCCATAGAAACGAGCGCAATCGGATATTTTCCTGCTTTATAACGGGTCAACAGCATCGCAACGAGAACTGCCATTGCGCCGGTCGCTTTGTCCGGTCCATTTTTGATATCTGCTTCAACGAACGGGAACCAGGTTCCGTCTGCCTTCTGCAGAGCGTAGCCTTTTTCCGTAATGGTGAATGAAACCATCTGCAGAGACTTGCCTGCAAAAATTTCCTTCAGACGGTTCCACTGTGCCGGATCAGATGACTGTGCCTTTACTGCCTCTGCAAGTGCGCCGAGTACCTTGTACTTGCGGGTTCCATCGCCATGAAGAATGACGTTCAGTCCCAGATTGTCATATGGTTTGTAGATTTTATCCACAACATCATAATCAAACGTTTCCACGCAGGTAATGCCTCGGTCCAGAACGCCTTCCTCTAAAAGTCCGTCTGCGATGCCGCCGATGAAAACGCGGAAAATATTGCCGATTCCAAAATGCACCCAGCCCGGCTCTTCCTTTGCCTTTTCGGACACTGCCTCCACATCATATCCCGGAAGCGCAATTCCTGCCTGCTCCCATGCTGCACGGTCTTTGATTCCATCTCTTGTTAATTTCATGTTGATTCCTCCTTGTTTTTCTTTTCATTCCACTTTCGTCTTTTACTTATGTTTATATCTAAGTTGTAAGTGGATTATATATCTATGTGATGTAAAATTCCATTGACAAAAAACACAATTTTACAATTTCGTTTTTAGCTATTTTTACCAGATTTCAAAATTCTGTCTTTCATGATCCTTCTTGTTAGCCCGTGCCAAATCAAGTATAATAAGCTTTGTTATGCATATATTTTGAAAGATACGAGGGAGGATCTTCTCATGGGAAAATAAGACAATTTACCAGATCTGCCGCGAAGAAGCCGGTCTGACCAGAGCGGAAGCCAGTGAAAAAATGACGGCTGTTTCTGATTCTAAAATCGAAAAGTTTGAATATGAAATGCAGGAGCCTGCACCTTACGATATTGTCCAGATGGCGGACGCCTATCACCGCCCGGATCTCTGCAATTATTACTGCTCGCACAAATGCGAAATCGGCCAGCGTTACGTTCCGGAAGTGGAGGTATCGGATCTCCCAGACATCATTCTCGAAACCATCGCCAGCCTGAACGAAATCAATCCGCTCACCTCACGCCTGATCCAGATCGCACGCGACGGGAAAATCAGTGATGACGAATCAAGGATTTTGCCTTTATCAGCAACAAACTGGACGAAATTTCTCTGGCTATTGATTCCTTAAACCTCTGGGTAGAGAAAACTGCCGGGGAGCAGGGGCTGAATATGGAAATACTGCGTGAAGAGAAAGAAAAGCAGAAATAGGCACAAAAAAGGCAGTGAACTTTTTCTTCGTTCACTGCCTCATTTTTACATCTGCTGTAACTGATCTACGATGTTTTCAATTCTCCGGATCGCCTCTTCGACCTGGCGTTTTGCGGTGCTGATTCGGTCCTGGACCATCCAGTCTACGAAGAAGCCGTCGAAGAAATAATCTGCAAAGGTGAGAAAATCTCCGATGTCAAAATTTAAATCGCAGGCCATATTCACATCCCGCAGTTCTCTGCTGAAATTCCGCAGATCGTATTTGGCCTGCTCCATATTTTCTTTTGCCTGGTCGATTTTAGAATGTTTGATCATGGTGGTAAAGAATCCGCCGCCGAACATGTCGACCAGGCCCCAGTTTTTTGCGCTGTTCAGATTATCTCTTGCTGTCTCCAGGCTCGAGATTGCTTTTCTTCCTGCGTCAATGGCTTCTCTTTTTTCTTTCTGGATATCATATGTCATATGTTTGTCCTCCTTATCTTGAGGAATGTGATGCTGCAAGTGCGATCACGCCGCCGATCAGTAATAATGGAAATGCGATGTGGATTAGTCCGCCGAGCATCATTCCGATTAAGATGACCGGTAAGAAAACAACTGTGCAAAGCAGTTTCAGGATTCCCCAGGATGCTCTGAGTCCAAATATAAAAAACTTTCCAACAAAACCAATCATACAAATAGTAAATAATAATGATAACATAACGTTCTCCTTCTGGCTTTATTCTATCATAAGCCGTTCACTTTTTCTGTTGTTTTTTTACAAATCCGGATGTATTTTTCACGCCAATCTTATTACTGAAATTGGGATACTTTTCTATTTTGTGAACCTCACATGACTAAAGCCACGTGCTTCCGGCCGCTTTAAGCGGCAGACCAAATATCGGCGGATACGCCTGTT
>ERZ780195.3070-NODE-3070-length-10517-cov-2.766871_pt1 | contig 10517 bp, 9 predicted proteins | sample MGYA00511017_ERZ780195 | MGnify/ENA primary metagenome ERZ780195 (study PRJEB29588, sample SAMEA2159974) | human gut metagenome | biome: human gut; feature: human-associated habitat; material: faeces | place: Denmark | collected 2008/2010 ...
TTTGTCTATCGGCTCGGAATTTCTTCCACAGCCTGTAATAAGGCAAAAGGCGAGAAAAAACAAGCATAGTGCAACAGTTCTTTTAATCATTGTATCGTCCCGTAGTTTATTTGATAACAGTATAACACAAAATTTTTCGGATTGCAAGTCCTGCGCTTTGTTCGCAACGGAGGTTTTTTATGATTTTTGACAGCCCGCAAAAATGCGAAGAGATAACAAAAAAATATATCGGAAGAACCGTTGAGGGGCTGCGCTGTCTCGGCGATGCGGTTTTTCTTCGGCGCGAATATATCGAAGCCGCCGTGTATAACCGACTTGAACGTCTCGGAGAGGCGGATCGCGATTATTGGTCGCGTTTTGACAATATTCCCGATGACTTTTCGCTTGTCCGTCATACCGTTGTGGAAGATGCCTTTATTCTTGATCTTGACGGCGGCGAAAGCCTTTCGGTATTTTTCCCCGAGGAAGAGAGAATCGATATTCAGTTTGGAAGTTTCGCCGCGGAAAAAGCCGTAAACTTTATCCCTGATAAATTTTTCTGCCGCTGTGTCGGTAAAAAGATAGTTGATTTTCGAGCTGAAAACGGTGAAAGGGGGATATGTAAATTCTGCGTTTCTCTTGAAAACGGCAACGAACTTCACTTTTACGGAATGCTCGGCTTCTGCGCAGTAAGCCTGATAGGCAAAAAAGGCATCGTCTCTCCCATCACATTCGGCGAACTGAAAGATTGCCTTAAATAATTGTATTACTAAAAAACTGATACGCCGTTCCCTTAACGGGAACGGCGTAAAATTGTTATCGGATTACAGATTTATTTTTCTTTCGAAACTTTTTTTCTGGCTGCGACAACATATACAATCGCAACACATGAAATAATTGCGGCTGCCGCAAACGGAACAATGCTCATTTCATCGGCGGTGTCGGGCGAGTTTCCTGTCGTCGGAGCGACCGTCGTTTCGGTGGGATCGTCGGGAAGTTCTTCTTGACGGTAGAAATATATGCCGTCAATCGTCACTTTGTCTTCATAGAGCCTTGCTCCGCAGAAAACATCCGTCAGTTTCCATTCGCCGTTCTCTTTGACCGCCTCGTAGCGAACCTTTGCCTGAGAAATTCCGGTTCCCGTAAACTCCTCATACTGCGGAACATCAAGGTCAAAATAGCAATGATTTTCTGTCAGTTCAACAACTATAAATTTGTATTCCTCAAATATCGAATATTCGCCGCCGGACATATCTTTGTTAGGTTTTATCCAAAGTTCGCCGTTGTTGTTCACATATTCGTCCTGTCCAAAGAACGAATCAACGACTCTCTGCGTATATGCCGATTTTACAAAGTTTTCCAGGTCTTTAAAAGTCGGGAACTTTTCCAGATTAAGTTTGAACGAAAAATCGGGATCGCTCGGAATATCTTTCGGCCAAGTATCCGCGTCTCCGGGGGAACTCAATATCATATTAAGAATAACGATGTTTGAATCAACAAGTTTTTTCAAAGTTTTCTTCATTTCATCGGAAACTTCAAGTCCGCTGAACTCAGGGTCGTCAGGGACATACCGTGTTCTCACATCTTCCGGGAATACGCCTTTGAGAACATTCGTTTTTCCGTCTTTTTCCGCCGCAAATGCAGAACCCGCAAATGAAAGACAAACAATGAAAGTTAAGAGCAGTGCCAAACTTCTTTTCATAAAGATGCCTCCTGTAAAAATTGATTTCTTTTTTTCTGATTTCGGCTTGCCCGAGGATTTCGAATCAAGCGCCGAAAGAAGCGGATAGCGCCGAAATCAAAATTCAAAAACGGCGGTCTCCACTTCAAACACAGTATAGCATCTTTATGTCAAAATGTCAACGGAAAGAGTGAGTAAATAATGTCTTTTTTGAAAACTTCGTGTTAAATTGCGTTTTTCGACTGTTTTTTCGATTGGTCAATATCCGTGCCGTTTGAGCCACTCGTTTGCATCTTTGAGAACATTTCGTGTGTCGGGATACGTTATCCGCTTGATCGCTTTATCATAGGTCAGCAAGGTGATTCCCCGCAGCTCGGTTCTGTTGACCGTGTACTGCTGCGGCGCGTACTCCGCAATAAAGAAAACAACCTCCTTGACGTTTCCGTTCGGCAGCCTGTAATTGACCGTTTCCCTGAAACCCGGGATTATTGTTGCGTCAACCCCCGTTTCTTCTTTAATTTCGCGCAAAGCGGTTTCCTGCTCTGTTTCATTTTCCTCGACATGACCTTTCGGAAAGCCGAAGTAATTTGACTCGACAAGCAGAAACTTTTTAATTCCCTTTTCTGTTGTAAACAAAACCGCGCCGCAGGATTTTTCGTGAAGCATTTTTTGTCCTATCCCGTTCGGAAAAAACTTTTTCCGGACGTTTTTTCTTTCGATTCTCAAAAACGAAAAAAGTGCGATATATATTTTGATGACTTATCAAAAATATTATATCACACTTTTTTCACAAATGCAAGTCCCTAACGGACAAAACAGCGTATCCGAGAAAAGTTTTCCGTAATCGGGAAATTTTGCTTTACTCTGTTCTCAATGCCTCGACGGGGTCTTTTTTTGCCGCTATTCTTGCGGGAAGAAGTCCCGCTATCATCGTCAGCAGTACGCTTATCGCCACAAGAATCACTCCTGCGATGGGCGGCAATGCGGCGGAGAGTTCGGAAATCTCCGTCAGATGATGAATTATTGCGTTAACGGGTATGCAAAGCAGAAGCGTTATCGCTATTCCGAGAACGCCAGCCGCAAGACCGACCATAAACGTTTCCGCGTTGAATACTCTCGAAATATCTCTCTTTGATGCGCCGATAGAACGCAGTATGCCTATCTCTTTCGTTCTTTCGATAACCGAGATATATGTGATTATTCCTATCATAATAGACGAAACGATGAGCGAGATTGCAACAAACGCCATAAGGACATAAGATATTGCGCTGATAATGGTGGTCACGCTTGACATCAGAAGCGCAACATAGTCCGTGTATGTTATCTGATCTTTTTCGTCCTTGCCCTCGTTATATTTTGCGATTATGTCGGCAATTTTGTCCTTGTTTTCAAAAGTCGAGACGTAAAGGTCTATGGTATCGGGGTCTTCGGGATCGACATAGCCGAGTTTTTCGAGGTTTTTCTTGTAAGTTGAAGAAGATATGGTCGCGGGTAGGATATGCTCATACATCATCAGGTAGTCGTCGTTCGAAAATTCGGAAGAGTTGAACATTGCGCAAAGTTGTTCGGTCGTGTATTGCGAAAGTTGTGCCGTTACCTGTGCCGCATACTGCGCCGCATATTGTGCGGAAAGTATGTTTTTCATGTTCTCCGTTATTTCTTCGTCACTCATTTCGGCGATATACGACGCAAGCGTTTTTTCATCAAGTTGCATTTGCTGCTTCAATGCCTGCGTAAGCGTCTTTTCCATATCCGCTCTTTCGAGTCCCTGCATTTGAGCGTCTATGAATGCCTGCGTGTCCGCATCTGCGGGAACGGATTTTATGCTGACGTAGACAAGCGCTTTTTCGGTGTCGTTCAGACCTTTCAGATACTCCTTGACGGAAGCGATTTTTTCATTGGACGGAATCTCCGTGTCGGACGGGAACGGCAGATTCGTCAAAATGTCCGTATCCTCGTTTTCGAGTTGCTTTTTTACTATATCCGAATTGTTCGCCTTTTCTATAATATAGTCTGTCAGTTTTGACGTGTATGCAAGCCCGCCGCGAATCATTGTTGATGTCGCGCTTTCGCTCGGTTTGATTATACCGACTATCTTCAATGCCGTCGATTTGCTCGAATAGAGATATTCAAGTCCCTGTTCGCTTTCTCTCAGGTCTGTATACGTCTTGCTTTCTTCATCGTAAGAAAAACTGTCCGACGGCAGAATAACTCTCGGACTGATTGACATTATATCCTCATAACTCCAAGAAAGAGTTTCGATGTCAACCGTTCCGCCGTTCATATATTTATCAAACTCATCTTTGAAAGTGTCAAGCGTTTTAAGGCTCAATGCGTACGTTGTGAAGTCGTTTATCTCATTGTTCTTGCTTAAAACGAGAACGACTTCGTCATAGTTTTCGGGCCATTTTCCCGCAACCACATCGTATTGACTTTTTACAACGTCGCTGACGGTCTGTCCGTCGTCTCCGGGAAGAAGCTGCGACCATATTTCGAGAGAGTCGTAATATGTTGACATCATCTCCGAACCCGCAACGTCGCCGTACATGGTCTCCATAAGCGCCTGAATATCGGATTTGTTTATCGAGCCGTTCGCGTCCTTTGTGTAAATGCCGAGGTCTACGTCGTAACCGTAGCGTATGCCCGAAAGAAATTCGTCCATGCCGCTTGTTCCGCTTTCGATAAATGCACGAAAACTCTTCATGTCGTTTACAGACTTGTTCGGATTGTTGAGACGATTCATCATCTCATACATTGCGGGGTTTGCATATACTTTGTCGTTGTCGTGGTCTTTGCCCTCTTCTCTGTCAGTCATCGCCGAAAGCATGGAACTCATATCGACCGATTCGGCTTCAATGGTTATGGGGTAAGAGGTCAAGGTGTCTTCCTGCACCTGTTTTATATAGTTGTTGACGCCCGTCGAGACCGAAAGTATAAGTGCAATTCCGATAATTCCTATACTGCCCGCGAATGCCGTCAGAAGCGTGCGCCCTTTTTTCGTGATAAGGTTGTTTCTCGAAAGAGCCAACGCCGTGAAGAACGACATGGATGGCTTTTTGACTTTCTTTTGCTCTTTTTTGCCGATAGGCTCCGTTTTGGTTTCGTTTGTGTACGGGTCAGAATCAGATATTATCTTTCCGTCCAACAACTTTATGGTTCTTGTCGCATACTGCTCCGCAAGTTCGGGGTTGTGCGTGACCATTATAATAAGTTTGTCTTTTGAGATTTCTTTAAGAATCTCCATTATCTGAACGCTCGTGGAAGAATCCAGCGCGCCTGTGGGTTCATCTGCAAGCAGTATGTCGGGGTCGTTGACAAGCGCGCGGGCAATGGCAACTCTCTGCATCTGTCCGCCCGACATCTGATTCGGCTTCTTCTTTAACTGGTCGCCGAGTCCGACTTTTTCAAGCGCTTCGACGGCTCTTTTTCTTCTCTCGGATTTCGGAACGCCCGAAAGCGTCAATGCAAGTTCGACATTGGAAAGAACCGTCTGATGGGGGATAAGGTTGTAGTTTTGGAACACAAATCCGATAGAATGGTTTCTGTATGCGTCCCAGTCCCTGTCCTTGAACTCCTTGGTTGAGCGACCGTTGATTATAAGGTCGCCCGAAGTGTAGCGGTCAAGTCCGCCGATTATATTGAGCAGGGTCGTTTTGCCGCAGCCAGATTGCCCGAGTATGGCAACAAATTCATTTTTTCTGAATTCGACGTCAACGCCTTTGAGCGCATGAACAACGCCGTCGCCTACCGGGTAATCCTTGATTATGTTTTTAAGTGATAACATAAGCATTCTCCGTAATTTTCAGTATGGAATAATTTTACCACACGTTTATAGGATTTTGTTGACCGATAAAAATACATTCCGTGAATTTTTCATTCTTGACTTTTGCTGCGGTCGGTGCTATAATTCTTGTAAAAGGAGATATTTATATGCACAACAAATTGACCGAATCCGATATAAAGGAAATGAAAGAAGAACTGCATTACCGCGTTTGCGAACTTCGCGGCGAACTGCTTAAAGAAGTAAAAAGAACCCGCGAATACGGCGACCTTTCCGAAAATGCGGAATATAAATGCGCAAAACAGGAGCAAAACAAGAACGAACGCCGCATACGTTATCTTACTAAAATGATTGATACCGCCGAGGTTATCGAGGATTACACCGTCGGCGACGGCGCGGGAATTTTCAGCCGTGTTACCCTTTATTTTGAAGATGACGACGAAGAACAGACTGTGCTGCTTGTTTCAACCGTCAATATAGACATAGATAACGATATGATAAGTGTTGAATCTCCCGTCGGAAAAGCGATAATGGGACACAAAGAGGGCGACCGCGTGACGGTTTCGCTCAAAAACGGCGGCAGTTACGATGTGATTCTGCGAAAAGTGGAACAGACCGACCACGGCAAGCCTATTGTCTGACGGATTGAAAATACTGCAATATATAAAAATATGAAGCGTATGCGGACTTATATTTGCATACGCTTCATATTCTTCAGCCTTCTCTCATAATGTCAACAACGGTTTTGAGTAGTCCGAGGTGTCCGCCCGCTCCCGCCGCATGGAAAGCGATGACCTGCGGTTTTCCTATTCTGAAAACCACCGTTTGGTCTCCCGCTCCGACAAGATAAAACTCGTTTTCCTTCATGTATGCGGTTTTCTGCACGGCGTAGCCGTAGCCGCCGAAGTCGTCGACTTTGAAAACATTTGTCGCAAGCTTTATCCATTCTTCGGAAAGGTAACGCCTGCCCTCGTATACGCCGTTGTTCGCGTAAATCATGCCGAACTTTGCCATATCTCTTGTTCTCATTGACAGCCCGCTGCCGCAGAAAGTATGTCCCTGCGGGCATCTGCCCCATGAAACATATTCAAAATGAAGCGGGTTGAAGATGTTTTTAAGTGCCCATTCGTCAACCGGCATTCCGACGATTTTCTCAATTATTCTCGAAATCACATAGTAGTTGCTTTCGCAGTAAACTATCTTGTCGCCTATCTCATACGGAAGTTTGTCGGAGAATATATAGAAAAGAAAATCTTTGTCGTTCGGCTCGTTTGCGTCGATATGTTTGTTCCATTCGCCGCCGCGAGCCGCCGTTTCTGTGTTGGAGCATATTTTCGATGGTTACGTCGTACCATTTCGGGTCAACGTCTTCGGGGAAAAATTCCGAAAGATAGTCCGCAACCTTATCGGTCTCTTTTACAAGCCCTTTATCACGGAGCATTCCGAAAACTATCGAGGTCACGCACTTTGTTATCGAATACGAAAAATGCGTCGGCTCGCTGGGCAAAAACGTTCTGTCGTCAACGCCGTTTTCGGTCATTTCGCACATCTCAAAAACGTTATACCCGTATTTGATGCATTCCGCGGTCATTCTGTCAAGGACGGACATATCCAGCGTCATTTCTCCGAAATATTCGGGCTTATGGAACGCGGGGAACGGGTTTTCTATTCTGTTCCACGTCAGATATACGTCCTTGTCCTCGCAGCAGAACTGAAAATTTCCTCTGAATTTTTTATTCATCGTCACAAAATGCTTGTCGATGAAAGAGAACGGAATAAAAAACTTGATTTTCCAGCCGTTTTCGTCGATTTGCTTTTCCGTTTCAAAATATTCGTCGCTGTGCGGAATGTAAACTCTGTCCGCTGCGTTCGGTCCCTTTTGAAGCAGCAGCGCGCCGCCCAGACTTTGTTCAAAGTTCAGATAATTTCCCTTTTCATCGGGATACGGTGCAAGGAAAAACTCCACGCAGCTGTCCGTCCATGCCGGCTGATTTGCGTGCGAATACTTTATTACGGGATTTTTTTCGTCGCTTTCAAATTTTACGGTTATGCCGTACTTTGTGCATACGCCCTGAGCGGTAACGGTTATCTTTTCCGCATTTTCTCCGCAGAAATTGTCGTTGTCAAGCGCCGCTTTTTCAATCTCGTTCCAAATGGGAGAGTCGAGCGTCGGCTTCTCGTCAACTTTCTTAAAAGTATAATTTTTCATTGTCGGTTACTTCCTGATAGTTATTATACCGTTATTGTATCACGGACACCGTTTTTTTTCAAGGGTTTTTTTTCACTTTGTGCCGTTGTCGTTTTTTTGTTATCTTTTTGCGTTGTTGCTTTGTTGCGTATACACCGCCTGGCAAAAAAACTTCCCGACGTAAAACATCGGGAAGTAATGTTATATTGTGAGGGGTTAGGTGTAATTAAATTACTTGGATTTCTTTTTCAGGCTCGGTCTTACTATTGCGTTCACTATCATACCGAGGATAAGCGCGCAGGCAACTTCCGTGAGGGTAACCATGTGACCTCCGCCGATGCTGAAACTTACCGTAAGTCCGCCGATGCCGGAGATGAGGATGACCGCAACCGTGAAGAGATTTGCGTTGTCGTTTAAGTCAACATCCTGAATCATTTTCAGACCGCTTACCGCGATAAAGCCGTAAAGCGTCATGCAAACACCGCCCATTACGCAGTTCGGAATGCTTGCAAGAAATACTACGAACGGAGTAAAGAACGAAATCGCCATGCACATGATAGCGGTTGCAAAAATAGTTACAACAGAAGCGTTACCGGTGATTGCAACGCAGCCTACGGATTCGCCGTAAGTCGTGTTCGGGCAACCTCCGAAGAGTGCGCCTGCGATAGAGCCTACACCGTCGCCGAGAAGCGTTCTGTGAAGACCCGGGTCTTCCGTAAGATCCTGTCCGATGATGGATGAAAGGTTCTTGTGGTCTGCAATGTGTTCCGCAAATACTACAAATGCGACGGGAACGTATGCGAAAGCAACGGTTGCTATGTATCCTGCATTGATTTCTTTAAATCCGCCGCCGATAAGTGCATCGATGAAAGTGAATTTTGGGAGTTCAAGAAGACCGAATGCGAATTTTGAAATATCAAATACCGCGGTAAATGCATTGAAATCAATAAGTTGGAGTGCTACGTTATTGGTCTTGATTCCGATAACTGTGAATATTGCAGCTGCCGCATATCCCGCAAGGATACCGATGATGAACGGAATGAGTTTTGCCATTTTCTTGCCGTATACGGAGCAAAGGATAACAACGAGAAGTGTGATAAGTCCGCAGAGAAGCGCAATATAGGGATTTGCGAGAGAGTTGCCGTCCGCATCAACGACTTTACCTTTCCAAAGGTCGGAAACCGCATTGCCTGCGAGTGAAAGACCGATGATGGAAACGGTGGGACCGATAACTGCGGCAGGCATAAGTTTGTTTATCCATTTAACGCCTGTGAATTTAACGATGATTGCGATAACGACATATACAATACCTGCAAACGCCGCGCCGATTATGAGACCCATAAAGCCCATTTTTGCGGAAGCCGCACCTGCAAATGCCGCAAACATAGAACCTATGAAAGCGAAAGACGAACCGAGGAAAACGGGGCTGCGGAATTTGGTGAAGAGCAGGTAAACTATCGTTCCGATACCTGCACCGAAAAGTGCCGCCGCTTGACTCATGCCGTTGCCTACGATTGACGGAACCGCTATTGTTGCCGCAAGAATCGCAAGCACCTGCTGGAATGCAAAGACGATTGTTTTGCCGAGACCCGGTCTGTCTTTGACTTTGTAGATAAGATCCATAAAGAAATCCTCCCTGAAAATTGTGTTGTATATTATTTTTTACTTCTCATAAAGTTCGACGGAGCAACTGCCGTCGTATTCGGGAACATTTACCGATATGACCTCTTTTTGCGATGTCGGAATGTTCTTACCTACATAATCGGCGCGTATCGGCAGCTCTCTGTGACCGCGGTCTATCAGCACCGCAAGCTGAATGCAGGCGGGACGTCCGAGCGAGAACACGGCGTCTATCGCTGCTCTTGCGGTTCGTCCCGTGTAAAGAACATCGTCCACAATAACTATCGTTTTTCCGTTTACGTCAAAAGGAATATTCGTATTTGTTACTTTCGGCATATCGCTTTGCTTTGAAAGGTCGTCTCGGTAAAGAACGATGTCAAGTTCGCCAGTTTCGGGTGCTTTTCCGTAAATTTTGCCGATGTTTTCCGCTATCTTTTTCGCAAGAGGAACGCCTCTTCTGCGAACTCCTATCAGAAAAACCTCGTTGCCTTCGTTTTTTTCTTCGATTTCGTGCGAAATCCTCGTCAGGGATCTTCTCACGGCATTTTCGTCCATGATAAGTGCTTTTAGCTTCATAAGCCGGTCTCCCTTTCCTGAAAATAAAAAAAGCGCCGTCGGAAGCCGACAGCGCGCAGTTTTCTCGTATGAAAATTGCCCATCCGCAGATGGTTAAAGCATTCTTGTCGGTCTCTCTGTCCCGAATTAAAGATTTACTTATGCCGATATTGTACCACATTTTCCGACGATTGTCAACCTGTTTCGGCAAATTATTCGGGTAACTTTTTTGTGAAGCGATTTTTTGCATTACTCCGTTTCACGCATATGCATATATAATAAAATTGGTAGGAAAGCGCCGAATGTCTGTTTCGGTCATACTTGCCCGCAGCTTTTGCTCGGTTGATTTTGCCTGAGGAATAAACGTTTTTGATGCTGCATATAATATAAAAGTGACAAAAAAGAAAACACTCAAAAAAACGTATTGACAAAACCGATTTGACGTGGTATACTGTTTAAGCCCTCGAAAAACGGGGTGCGAATGAACCTTGAAAATTAAACAATGATAATACCCTGTTAATTTAACAGAAGCGAGAAGAAAACTCGCAGCGTAAGCGAAAAAAATAACGGAAACGAACCAGATAAACTTAGGTTGGTTTCAAACGAATCTGGAAGTATATGATCTCTTTTTAGGAAGAGTTATATAACCATAATTTTCAGAGAGTTTGATCCTGGCTCAGGATGAACGCTGGCGGCGTGCCTAACACATGCAA
>ERZ780195.3071-NODE-3071-length-10514-cov-2.892150_pt1 | contig 10514 bp, 6 predicted proteins | sample MGYA00511017_ERZ780195 | MGnify/ENA primary metagenome ERZ780195 (study PRJEB29588, sample SAMEA2159974) | human gut metagenome | biome: human gut; feature: human-associated habitat; material: faeces | place: Denmark | collected 2008/2010 ...
CAGATACGGTTAGAGTGGAGCGGGTTACGTTGGCAGCGGCGTCTTGGCTATCTGCCTGCACCACCTTCCCTTCTGTCAAAGGAACCCAGTTTTCACTTCCGTCCAGCGGTCCGTCTGCAATGGTATACTCGTACCGGTCTATGCCGGAAAAAGCCCCAGAGCCGGTCACCACCAGTTCCACATCCTGATTGGTCCAGGTCCCTGCCTCATACCCTTGGGTATCTACCCTAGGGGCGTTTGGCACGGTATCGTCGATATAAATGGACTCGCTTGTAACGCTGTCGCTGGAATTTCCCGCTCTATCAGTGGCCATGGCGGAAAAGCTGCCCTTAAACTGAGGCTGGATGGTAAAGGTAGCCTCATAATACCCCTCTCCAACTTCCACCGGCGTCAAAACGCCCTTTTGGTTTTTATCCTCACCATCCCCATTGATGCCATTGGACCAGTATTCGATGGTCTCTACACCAGAGGTCTCGTCGTAAGCACGGATCTTCACATCCACTGTATCCTGAAAGAACTTGTGGAAGGTAATGGCATTTAAGATCTCCCTGAACCAATTGTCCTCATAGCTGATCTCCACCTGCTCTGGCTTTCGCTTGTCGATGATAAACTGGTCTTCGGGTACTGCGCTCTGGTTGCCCGCTAAGTCCGTACAACTCACTGCCAGCGTGTAGCTTCCGTCGCCTATGAACACGACCTGGGCCGTGTGGGTGATGTTGTCCGCTCCAGTAGTGAACTTAGAGACTTTCGTCTGCCCATCTGGGCTGGTGAGCACAGCCTCCACATGTTCCTCTTGGAAGTTCAACTCTTTGATGGTGATGGTAGCAGTTCTCTCTTCCTTATAATAATTATCATTTTCCGATTCATTGTTGTCGTAATTGATCTCGATCACCGGCTTTTGGGAGTCCACCTGAAAGGTCATCTCCACATCTCGGCTGCTCCGGTTGCCAGCAGCATCTTCCACCCAGGCGATCAGGCGGTAAATTCCATCCTCCTGTATGGTAGGGGGGTTGTTTCCCTGATAGGCCACTGGCTGCACATCTGCCCCCGACTGGTTGGAGTAGGTGTTGGTACTGGGATCTAGTGTATTCCAGAACTTATAATAGATGGTCATGGGCGCCAAATGAGTACTGTCATTCCCTTGTTGAGCGAACCCGATAGTAGGCGCTGCGGTATACCATCCGCTTTCTGGCACTTCTGGACTAATGCGAACTTGTACGTCATCTGGCGCTACGGTTTGGCGGAATATCGTAAGGGATACTGGGTCTGAGACTACCTTGCCTCCATCTGGCGTCTTCACATTGCTCACCGCTCGGAACCAGTAGGTTTGGTCCGTATCCTCATCCACCACCAACTGTCCCTTCAACGCATTGTAGGGAGAGGCTCCGTCGGCTTGCTGTGCCTCTGTTGTCTGTAGCTTGCCCCACTGCGCCTGATTGGTAGGCTGTCCTCCATCGGTGATCGTATACTCATACATTTGAATGCCCGAGAGTGCCTCAGAGCCCTGTACCGTTACCTGTACGTCTTTGTTGGTCCAGTTTTCTTGTCCGTTTTCCTCTGGCAGGTAGGCTGCTCCCCCTGCTGTGGCAGAGACAGTAGGTACTGTGGGATTGAGAGCATCTACGGAGAGGTAGTCGTATATTAAGGTGGTGCTATGCCCTGCACGGTCTTGTAACGTTAGCCTGATATAGCCTTTAAACTGAGGCGCCACGTCAAAGGATAAGGTCTGTTTTTCATTATACTTTTCATTGATTGTAATTTGTTTGGTCTGTATGTTTTCCCCATCAATCCACTCGCACAGTACGCTGGCCAGTCCAGAATCAGCATCCTGGGCCTGGAAGCTCACTGTGACAGTTTCCCGGTAAAAGCGGTTGATATCCGCTAGATCTGTTAAGTCGTCCTTCCCATCGATGGTATCTTGAGGGCCGCTGCCATTTTTCAACCGATACGTGAGCCCCGAGAGCTCAGGCTCTGCAAAGTCGCTTTGCGGCAGCGGAAAGTCAATCACTCTAGCAACTGCACCAGCGTCTTCAAGGGGTAAAGTAGGGTCGTTTGGGTCGTACTCCCCCTTTTTCAGATAAAAGCTCACTTTTCTCGCTTTGACTTCTGATTGATCGAAGACAATGGAAGTACCGCTGCTGGCAAAATCCTCTGTCTTGCTAATCTTAGCATAGCTAGATCCCTCCGCAATGGAAACGGTGACGTTCCCCAAAATCCACACAATATCTCCAATTTCGATGGATCGATATTGTAGTACAAAGTCCTGGTTTTCCTTGCCCAGATAGGTAGTCTCCTGATAAAAACATCCTGTACTCTCAGGGAATTCGTAGTTTGTGGCCGAGCAGCCCACTACAATCACCGGATAGGAAATGGTCTCTTTGGCATCGTCCGTTCCCTTGTCCACGCCATTTTCCCAGTCCACCTGTATTTGTCCGGGGTTGAATTCCCCTTTTTGCTCCAAATTCTCTGGGGTTTCTCCCACCAGGAATCCCTCATATTCCACTAAACTGCTCACATCCGTGCCCTGTCCTCGATAGGCCTCCAAAGTCGAGGGATCCTTGATGGTCAAGGGGAGCTTATGGATATCCGCTTGGAGGGCAGGGATCTGCAATTCATAACATCCAGCCTTTTCCCCGCCCAATTTGAGAGATAACTGCACGTTTTTATTTTCCCCTGCATTTTTATCTGCAAAGACAGGCTTTCCAACTAGCAGCGTCAGCTTTTGCTCGTCTCCTGCCACGATCTGGCTTTGGTTCAGCTGGGGTTGTTGCTCTAGCTGAGCATTTGTGGTGCCATCGTAGTCCTTATCCTGCACTATTATTTCACTGGTGGAAAGTGATTTTTTGCTCACCTTCACAGAGAAGATTGCCATGCTCTGATTTTTTCCCTCCTGGTTGCTGCTAATGGCTATAAAAGCTGTACCCGGCTTTTGGGCAACCACAGCTTCTCTCTGTACTTGGAGGACACTGGGATCGCTCACTTGCACCTGACTGACCTCAAAGGGCAGTGGGGCACTTTCCCCATAGATGAGATTTCTGTCCACAGACCCAGTGGGCAGCGGGGCAAACTCCTGCCCTGCTGTAAAAGAATATGCGCCTACCGTACCTGCTTCTGTGTTGCCATCGCCGCTATAGATTGCAGTAAACTCTGCCACTTCCCCTTGTTGCTGGGGCAGCTCTTCCTGTTTTACCACGTATTCTGCCTTTCCCCCTTGTACTGAGACGGGGTCTCCCATAGCCGTTCCGTCCTTTTGGAATGTTATGCTACCTTGAGCGTCCTGTGGGAGCAGCGCCGTAAGCGTCACATCCCCGTCGCCAGAGGCATTACCTGCCAAAGCCCCTGTTGCCGCCCGCTTCGTCACCGTCAAAGTAGCTTCATCGCTGTATACCGGCGACTCTTGGCCTTGAAATTGGATTTCACACCGATATACGCTGCCACTTTCGGATACGACAGGGCTCTCTAGTGTGAGCATTTGGCTATTTTCGCCTGGGATATCTGCAAAACTTCCACCTGGAGCTTTTTTTTGCCACTGCAATGTGGCCTCCCCCTGTATGCCAACGGAAAAGACCGCTGTTTCTCCATAGGTGATCCCTTCCTCTGTTGGCTGCTGGATAATCTGACCCTGCTGAGTGGGCATGGCAAAGGCCTGTAAAACCCCTTGGAATAGAAAAATGCAAAATATAGCACAGGCCAATATAAATGCCCCGATCTGATTCGTCTTTTTCCTCACAGAACTCATATTCTTCTCCTTTCATGGCTCACCGCCTAAACTGTCTTTTAAATGGTCTCGTCTGAATGGACGCTGATTACCTTCATCACGATCTCAAAATTCTCCGGCATCCCCTGCTGTACTGCTGGTCGGGGCAGTGTTTTACTCTTACTTGTGGCAGGTGCATCCAGTACTTCTGTTGCCGCTTCCTCCGATGCCAGTACCCCTGTCTCCATCTCCATAGGCGCCTGGCTTTGGGTGGCCGCCTGCTCTAGCGGCGTGGTGGGCGTATCTTCTTGCCCATCTTTTGGGAGCTCCCCTTGCTGGGTGGTCTTGCCGATTTTTCCCGTAGTCCAAAGCCTGCCGCTCTTGCTCTTTTTCTCTAACTTTCCGCTGTGCGGCTTGAGCGCTCCATTTCCACTTCTTTTGAGACCGACCGCTTGAGAATAGAAGTTATCCTCTTCCCTTTGGATACCCTCTTTGCGTATCCGTTCGATCTGTTTTCTCTTGGTAAATCCGCTTACATCTCCAATCACTGCCCCAATGTGCAGCTTGGAAAATAAGATGATGGAAACCACTAGCAGCACCAGGGCCAGTGCAAATCCTCCATAAAACATCACCTGATATATCATGTCATCCTCCTTAAAGCACTCCAGCATTTACTAGTTTTTGCCGCAATGTAGTCATATTCATATCCGTTTGGGCCGAGGGAAATGCCTCCGCCTGCTGGTACAGCTGAAGTGCTGTCGTTGGGTCTTGCAAATCCACAATGGCCATCAGCCCATAGCTGGAATACGCCCTAGAGTCCTCAGGGTATTCCTCCATCAGCTCTGCGTACTGTTCCCCCGCACTCTCATAATCTCCCGTAGCCCGCCAAATATCTCCGATGGTGAGCAACAGCTGATATCTATTTTCTCCGCCCGTGGTTTCCTGTGCCAGCGTTTGATACTCTTCCGCCGCCTTTTCATAATCCTGCTTAGCTACACTTGCATCCTCTTCGTTGTAGATGGCCTTTTGGTAATAGGCATCCCCTCTCATGCGGTGAATGGTGTCGGCATACCGTGCCGTCAGCTGGTCGTCGCGGAGAAACTCCAAGGCGCCTTCTGCCTTTTCCAACACGTCAATCGCCTTGGAAAATGGATCCACGCCCTCCTGTAAGATGTAGTTTTTGTTGGCTAGATACACGCTGGCTAGCGAAATGTAGTTTTCAATCTGCTGTTCATCCATGCTCTGGCCATCGTTATAGGCTTCAAATTCCGCCAGTGCATTTGTGATATCTGCCCAGTTGATCTGGCTGCCAAATTGGGAGAGGGGGAGGGAAAGATCCCGGTAATACGCCGCCTCTGGCGACTGCTCCTCATCGGCCATAGCAAAGTATTTGGCCGCACTTTGATAGTCCACCTGGAAGTTTGGATCATTAGGGGAGCCGTTAAAATACATCCGCGCCACTTGCATGATGACTGGATTCAGCTCCTCTGCCTGCCCTTGATGGGCGTCTAGATACGAGCACACTTTATCCAGCCCATTTTGCGTCTGCCCAATGCGGATGTAGTAATCTAGCATCTGGAGATAGGCCTCCTGCCGGCCTGGATCGATTTGTATGGCCGCCTCATAGCTGCCTACTGCATCTGTAGAAAACGCCCCGGTGGCGATAGAATCGGATACATAGGTAGTGGCCTGGCTGATTCTGGCGTTGTAATCCTGTAGTTGTTGCTCCTGAATGCCAAAGATTCCCCAAATCCCAATGCCCACACACAGAAGACATGCTGCCGCTGTGGATCCAAAGGCGATCAGCTTTCGATACTGCCTTTTCTTATGGTGTCCATCCATCTCGCTGTAGTGGTCCAGTGCGTAGCGCAATTCCGCGCAGGATTGATACCTCTCGTCCGGGTTCATTCGTGTGCACTTTAAAATAATTGCCTCTAGCCCCGCTGAAAGCTGCGGGTTAAAGCGGCGGATGGGGTAGATCTCATAAGGAGGTTCACAGGGGTTTTGCCCAGTGACCAAATGGTACATGGTAACCCCCAGACAGTAAATATCCGTGCGGGCATCTGTTTGGCCCATGCCTCCAAACTGCTCTGGCGCAGCATATCCTTTGGTGCCCAGGCTCACAGTGTCTGCCAGGCTGTTTTGCTTATATTCTCTGGCAATGCCAAAGTCGATCAGCTTCACATTTCCCGTGGGGGTGAGCATGATGTTTCCCGGCTTCATATCTCGATAGATGATGGGTTGGGGCTGAGAGTGGAGATATTGCAGCGCATCGCAAAGCTGCTTTGCCCAGCTTATCACGTATTCTTGGGGCTGTGCGCCGTATTGGTCTAGCACCTTGTTGAGAGATTCTCCCTCAATATAGTCCATCACCACGTAAATTGTCTCTTTTTTTTCGATAATATCCACGATTCTGGGCAGGGCAGGATGATCTAGCTTTTTGAGCAAATTGGCCTCCGCCAAAAGGCTTTGTACCACCACTTTGTTGTCGCTGTTCTCCTTTTTCTTAATCTCCTTTACTGCCCACTGTTTGTTGAGGCGGTTGTCCATCGCCAAATAGACAATGCTCATGCCCCCTTGACCGATTTTCTTTAATATCTCATATTTCCCGTCTATTATTGTGCCTATTTCCGTCACGCCTATTTCTCCTCTTCTTCCCATTTGCTGCGGATGAGTACTACTGTAATGTTATCCATCTCCTGCCTTTGTTTGTTTTTCTCTACCATGTAACTAGCCACATCTTCCATCGCCTTTTGATCTATCATCTTGTCTGGGGCAAATGCCTGGCGGATTTCCTCCTCACTTATTTTGTGGATAAAACCGTCTGAGCAAAGCATGTAGACAGCATCCCTCGCAATTTCTCCCTCTAAAAACTGGGGCTGCACTGTGCTGGAGGCGCCAATACACTGCAGCAATATGTGCTTGCGCGGGTCTACCTGCGCCTGTTCCCAGGTGATCCTCTTTTCATCCAGATCTCGCTGGACTAGTGTCTGATCTTTTGTGAGTTTGCAAAGTGTTTGGGTAATCTGAAAGGCACAGCTATCTCCCACATGAAAACCATAGTACTGTTTTTCCAAGAGCAGCAGGCCGGTGGCCGTCGTGCCCAAACTCACCTTATTCTTTTTTCCGTAGTTTAATATTTGCCCATTGAGGCCGGCGATTTGGTCTGCCCACTGCCGCTGCAGCTCAGCTGGAGAGATAGGGGTTTGGCAGAGCATAGGAAAGTCCCTCTCAAACCAATCGGCAAATGCCCTCACCACTTGGGCGCTAGCCAGCTCCCCTTTGGCCAGTCCCCCCATGCCGTCACATAACACAACAAAGGCGGCAAGGCCCAAGGGGGTATGGGCCATTACCGCCAAAAACGAATCCTGGTTTTCCTGTTTTTTTATTCCCTTGTCTGTGGCATATGCAATCAAAAATTTCATAGAAATACAATCCCTCTTCAATCCTTCTCAATTTATACAGTAAATTCAAACCGAAAATCCTCATCGGCCAGCTTTAACACATCTCCGTCTGTGAGCTTTTCTGGCTTTTGAGGCGATAGCATCACACCGTTCAGATAGGTGTGGTTTGTGGAATTTTGATCTTCTGCAAAGTACTCCCCATTTTGGCAGATCAGCTTTACATGGTTCCGGCTAATGGCGCCATTATCCGCTATCAGATAGTCTGTGCCGGCTTTTCCCTTCCCCAGGCAGAAGCTGGGCTGATCGATGGATATGCTCTCTCCGGTTTTAACACGCACTAGCCTAGGCGTTTTCTCCTGCACAGTATTTGTAGAGAGCACTGTAGTTCCCTGCTCCTCCTCTTCCCCCAGCACAACTGTCTCGCTGGAAGTCTGCTGTTCCTCTTCCTTTGTCCTCTGCTGGGCCTGCTGCTTATACAGCAGGTCAAAACCCGTGCCCGTACTTCCCTTATCCGAAACTTCAAAGCCTCTCGGCTCCATATACGCCTGTCTTTGGGATGGCGCTTGGGTAGCTGCCATAAATCCCGTTGGCGGTGGCATCGTCCCTTGGGCGCCACTTGCGCTGGGCATCCGCCCTACTCCATAGGAATTTCCACTGGAAAAGCCCTGAAAGCCCGCATACATAGGCGACTGCGCATTTCCGCCAGCCATCCCCATATTAGCCGCTGGATAGGTGATCGCCCCAGGAGCTTTCCCCTTCTTTTTCGCCCGTTTGCGTTTTCCTTTCTGCCCCTCTTGGGCTTTTATTTGCGCGTCAAAGACGGACTGCTGAAGTAATCTTTCTGTCAGCTGTTTGAGATTTGCTAAATCCACCATGGGATTTTGCTGGATATATCCCAATATCTCTCTCGTGTATATCCCGTCTTCTGAGCTTCCCAGCCTAGCTTGATAAATGAGCTCTGTCAAAAGCTCCCCCAGTGCAGTATCCGGTGCATCGTATTCCCGCAAGGGTAGATAGATCCAATCCGGCTGCATCGTTTTCTTGTTAACAAAAATACAGCTCACATGGTAAACCAGCTTTTGGGTATCTGTCCCCCGCTGCTGCAGGCGAATGAGCGACTCTATCATATTTTGGCACAGAGTGAGCAGTTCTGTTCCCCGCATTACCGATGCCATCGTCCCAGAGATTGCTGTGCGCTTTCCGATTTGGTATACAAACATCCTCTCGCCTGCTGCCGAAGTGAATAGATAGGGTACTAGCCCATCGATTTCCTGTTCTGAGGTGAGACCTACCCCTCTGGCATCCACAATTTCCCTATCCTCCAAGTGATAACAAAGCTGTAATTTCTTTCCCTGTTCCTTCCAGGAAAAATTCCCCATGTTCATTCTTCGCGTTTCCTCTCCACTTTTGTCATATCTATCTCAATTCATCCATTCTTTCTGCCGTTCCTCTGGGTACTCTCTAAAATACTCCTCCGAATCGTCGATAGCATCGTCTCGTCTCACTTCCCAGCCGGACAGATTTTGCCAGCGATATACCAAGCTCCAAAAATCTCTGCCCTCTTTTTCCCACCATTCCATTTGCCGGGTTAGCCTTTCCCGATTCTCTGACCACCAACTGATAAACCGAGCCCCTCCATACTTAATATCCCCATGGGGAAGCAGTTCTGCCAGCTGATCTATCAGCTCCAATGTGTCCTTTTCATAAATAAGCCCATGGCAGGTGTTTCCCGTAATGAGCGCCAGATGGAGGGTGTCCGACTGGTCTATCGAGTTCATGGCATAAGCCCCTATCACAAAGTTCTTAGGCACATATTGGCCGAAGAGAATGATCCAGTGTTTCGACGCCCAAAGGTATTTTGAGATCCTTTTAAAATTCTCTTTTGCCAACTGATGTTTTAGATCTTCCTCTCTAAAACATCGATAAACACAATCAAATCCCTTCATGGAATTTTTTCTCATAGCATGGATAAACAGCCCTCCGCAAATGCCCCACAGCACTGCCACAGTCCAAGTGCTGCTTTCCTCTCTTTGCGGAGCGCCTATTATCTCCCAGACCAATATTACCGTCAGAAATACAAAACAAGTAGCAAATATCCACCTGCTGATTCTTCTCTTCCGAATCTTCAAGGTCTTATTCTTCCTCTGAATTGAGCACTTCTAGGAATTTTTCCTCTTCTTCGTCCGAAAACCCCTTAAAAATCACTTGGGCGATATCCTCGTGGTTAAACAAAAATGTGTAATCCGGGCTGATATTGCCCTCTGGATAAAAGCACGCCACATAGTCAAAAATCGTGCCGGTATCGGCAGAGAGCTGCCTTCTTCCATAGATCATAATCCGCTTTGTGCCCTTATTTAATAGTACAATAGAGCCAATCGGCAAATATTCTTTCATCAAAATACACCTCTATCTTCCAATTGATTTCTATCTATTACGGCGCTAGAACCCCAACGCCTTTGCTGCACCGCTAAAGAATCCCCCTACTGCGTCTGCCGCGCTATCCAGGGCATTTCCAATACCATCTGCTATGGCGGATACGCCGCTTCCAATGGCATTTGCTGCTGTCTCCACACCGGTGCTAATCCACTCCGATACACTCTTGCCGGCGATCTTGCAGTCTTTTGTCAAAAAGTCGTAGGCCATGCCGCCCACACCCCCTACGGCAAATCCCGCGGCTGCACCCACTACTGTGCCCACCACCGGAATGGGGATGGCAGTGCCGATGGCTGCGCCCACCTGCGTGCAGGCGGTGGTAAAGACGGCCTTCCCTGCTCCTACCACTACAGCAGAGGTGACATCTCCTGTGATCTTCGCTGCACTTTCCCCATTAGCCAGACCATATGTGATCTCCGACCCAACATCCAGTGCAATCCCCGCAATGTTCATGGCGGCTCCGGCCTTGTTTAAGAAGCCTGATTGGTTAAGAGAAAATGCCTTAGTGGTCAGATTTTTTGCGGTTGCTGAAAAAAACTGTCCTCTGGGAACTGCCGCATCCCCAGCCAGTTGCGCCTTCATAGATACACCCAAGTTGTTTTTCCATCCCGAGGCGATCGTCCTAAAAGATGAGCCTTCTGGTACATACCTATCTAATCCCGCCTCGATAAATTTATCCGAGCCAATCCGATAACGTGTGCCCCGAGGTGTGGTATTTTTGGCCGATAATTTAAACACGTTGCCACGGGTACCCATATTTCTAGTACCTTTGATGATATAGTAATTTCCCTTTTGCACGATTCGAAGGCCGCTATCCAGCCCCTCTACGCCTTTTAACAGCTGGCTCAACGCCTTTCTGGCATCTTTGATATCTTTAAATACCGGCGTTACCCCATTGAGAAATTGATTGGCTCCTCCCCAGAAGGATGTGCTTGCTGCCGCCGCTCCCACTGCAGCACCGGCTGCTCCAGCGCTACCGG
>ERZ780195.3073-NODE-3073-length-10511-cov-8.264441_pt1 | contig 10511 bp, 8 predicted proteins | sample MGYA00511017_ERZ780195 | MGnify/ENA primary metagenome ERZ780195 (study PRJEB29588, sample SAMEA2159974) | human gut metagenome | biome: human gut; feature: human-associated habitat; material: faeces | place: Denmark | collected 2008/2010 ...
CTATTATGGCGATTGGTGAACGCATCCACTTTTTCCGCACGATGCGGGGCATGACGCAGAAATACCTTGGCATGGCGCTGGGCTTTCCGGAAAAATCCGCAGATGTTCGCCTTGCGCAGTACGAGAATGGTTCCAGAACGCCCAAGGCGGATGTAACCGCTGCGCTGGCACAGGTGCTTGACGTTTCGCCCAAGGCGCTGGATGTACCGGACATTGACTCCTATACAGGGCTGATGCACACGCTGTTCACGCTGGAAGACCGCTACGGTCTTGAGGTCTGCGAGTGTGAGGATGAGGTGCATCTGCGCGTTCATATCCACAAAGGACGCGATGCAGCGGAGCTTCACAGAATGCTTACCGCATGGGGTGCAGTTGCCGCCAAGCTGAAAGCAGGCAAGATTACCAAAGAAGAATACGACCGCTGGCGCTACCGCTACCCTGAACTTGACACCTCCGGTCAGTGGCACAAGATTACGCCGTCGCAGGAGCTGAGTGATATGCTCCTTGCTGATCTCAAGGAACATAGCGAAGAATAACAAAAGGCTCTGCCGACCTTCTTTTACAGAAAGTCAGCAGAGCCTTTTTCGCTCTCAATATAGGATTGGATGCGACAGCAAACCTGCAAACCATTCGCTCGCCAAAACAAGAACAAACAAAATGGCTTTGGTATCTGCTATCATTTTGCTATCAAACAGGAAATGAGATTTTCATAAAGTGAGTGTTTTCAAGGCTTTTCAGCCTCTCATATTCACTTTTTTCTCATTCAAACTCGATCGTGGCGGGCGGTTTGGACGTAATATCGTAAACGATGCGGTTGATGCCCTTGATCTCGTTGACAATGCGCACGGAGACGCGGTCGAGCACGTCGTACGGGATGCGCGTCCAATTGGCGGTCATGAAGTCCGTCGTCGTGACGCTGCGCAGCGCGAGCGTGTAATCATACGTGCGGCCATCGCCCATGACGCCGACGGAGCGCATATTCGTCAGCACCGCGAAGTACTGATTCATCGTCTGCTCCAGATGCGCCTTGGCGATCTCGTCGCGGAAGATGAAGTCCGCGTCGCGCAGAATGTCGAGCTTATCCTTGGACACCGCGCCGAGGCAGCGGATGGCCAGACCCGGGCCCGGGAACGGCTGGCGCATGACCAGATACTCCGGCAGACCGAGCTCGCGGCCGAGCGCGCGCACCTCGTCCTTAAACAGCAGACGCAGCGGCTCAATGATCTCCTTGAAATCTACAAAGTCCGGCAGGCCGCCGACGTTGTGGTGGCTCTTGATGACGGCGGCAACGTTCGTGCCGGATTCAATCACGTCGGGATAGATCGTGCCCTGTGCCAGATAGTCGACCGAGCCGATCTTCTTGCCCTCTTCCTCAAAGACGCGGATGAACTCCTCACCGATGATCTTGCGCTTCGTCTCCGGGTCAGAGACGTCCTTCAGGCGCGTGAGAAAGCGCTCTTCCGCGTTGACGCGCACAAAATTGATGTCCCAGTTCTGGAACGCGGCCTCGACCTCGTCGCCCTCGTTCTTGCGCAGCAGACCGTGATCGACAAAGATGCACGTGAGCTGATTGCCGACCGCCTCCGCCAGCAGCGCGGCCGCGACCGAGGAATCCACACCGCCGGAAAGTGCCAGCAGCACCTTGCCGTCGCCGACCTTGGCACGGATCGACTCAATGGACTTGCGCATGAAGTCGCCCATCGTCCAGTCGCCAGCCGCGCCGCAGACCTCATACAGGAAGTTGCGCAGCATGGCCTGGCCATACTCGGTGTGGTTGACCTCGGGGTGGAACTGCACGCCGTAGAACCCGCGCGTCTCGTCGCAGATGCCGACCGTCGGGCAGGCAGCCGAGTGCGCCACGAGCCGGAACGACTCCGGCACCTTGGCCATGTAATCGCCGTGGCTCATCCACGTGATGCTCTGCTCCGGCAGGCCGCGGAAGAGACGGCAGTCGGTATCGAACCAGGTCTGTGTCTTGCCGTACTCGCGCGCGGTGTCTTTTCCGGCGGCAGTCACTTCCCCGCCGAGATACTGCGCCATAAGCTGGCAGCCGTAGCAGATGCCAAGAATGGGGATGCCAAGCTGGAAGATCTCAGGATCCACCTGCGGCGAACCTTCGGCATACACACTCTGCGGGCCGCCGGTGAAGATGATGCCGATGGGGTCAAAGGCACGGATCTCGTCGACGGACATGGTGTGCGGCTTGACTTCGCAATACACATTGCACTCGCGCACACGGCGCGCAATGAGCTGATTATACTGTCCTCCAAAATCGAGGACGATGACAGACTGATTCGGCATGGATGACGCTCTCCTTATTCGACGGTAACGGATTTGGCAAGGTTTTTCGGCTTATCGATCGCACAACCATTCGCTTTCGCGACATAGTAAGCAAAGAGCTGCAGCGGCACGATCTCCGCCGGGACAACGAACAGATTATCCATCCGCGGCACAAGGATGACATCATCCGCCTCGGAATAGATGGCCCGGTTGCACTCGAGCGCCACGCCGAGCACGCGCGCACCGCGCGCCTTGACTTCCTTGACGTTGCTCATGGTCTTGTCAAACAGCGGCTCGTAGCACGCGACAGCGATGACGAGGCGATTTTCTTCGATGAGCGCGATGGTGCCGTGCTTGAGCTCGCCCGCGGCATAGGCCTCCGAGTGCAGGTAAGAGATCTCCTTGAGTTTCAGCGAGCCCTCCATGCAGACGGCGTAGTCCACATTGCGGCCGATGAAAAACAGCGACGGGTTATTCTTATAGCGCTCGGCAAGCTGCGCGATCTGCGGGTTGAGATCGATGGCGCGCTGCACCATCTGCGGCAGGATCATGAGATCGTCCGTGAGTTTCGCAGCCTCATCCCTGCTCAGGCAGCCGCGCTTCTCGCCCAGATAGAGCGCCAGCAGATACAGCACCGACACCTGCGTGGTGTAGCCCTTCGTGGTCGCAACGGCGATCTCCGGGCCGGCCCATGTGTAAATGACATCGTCCGAGATGCGGGCAATCGTGCTGCCGACAACGTTGACGATCGAGAGCACATAAGCGCCCTTGCCCTGCGCCTCGCGGATGGCGGCGATGGTGTCCGCCGTCTCGCCGGACTGCGAGATGATAATCATGAGCGTATGCTCATCCACGATCGGGTCGCGGTAGCGGAACTCGCTCGCGAGGTCGGCATCGACCGGGATATGCGTGAGCTTTTCGAGCGCATATTTGCCCGCCTGACCGGCATAAAACGCCGAACCGCAGGCCGTGATCATAATTTTGTTGAAGCCCATGAGCTGTGCATCCGTCATCTTCAGCTCGTCAAACACGACGCGGTGATCCTTCACGCGCGGGTCGAGCGTGGACTTGATGGCGCGCGGCTGCTCCATGATCTCCTTGAGCATAAAGTGCTCATAGCCGCCCTTTTCGGCCGCCTCAATGTCCCACGCGACGCGGGAAACGGGCTTTTCGATCGGCTTGCCGGTGCAGTCAAAGACGGTATAACCGTCGGCACGCACCTCGGCGAGCTCCCCATCGTCGAGATAGACCACATTTTTCGTGTGCGACACGAGTGCCGTCACATCAGAGGCAAAGAAGTTCTCACCCGCGCCGACGCCGATAATGAGCGGGCAGCCGTTGCGCGCGAGGAACATCTGCTCCGGGCAGTCGGCGCATAGGATGCCGATCGCATAGCTGCCCTCCAGGCGGCCAAGCGTCTTCATGACGGTGTCCTTGAGGTTACCGTCGCCGGTGTAGTACATATCCAGCAGGTGGACGATGACCTCCGTGTCCGTCTCACTATGGAACACAAAGCCCTTGGCCTCGAGCATCTCTCGCAGCTCCATGAAGTTTTCGATGATGCCGTTTTGCACGATGGCGAACTTGCCGTCGTTGCTCACATGCGGATGGGCGTTTGCCTCCGTCGGTGCGCCGTGCGTTGCCCAGCGCGTATGGCCGAGGCCAATGTAGCCATGAAGATCCTCACCATCATGCGTTTTGGCAAAAAGGTTCTTGATCACGCCGCAGGCCTTGGCCAGTTCGATCGTGCTGCCGTCGAGCACAGCGATGCCAGCCGAGTCATAACCGCGGTATTCGAGCTTTTGGAGCCCTTCGAGAAGGATCGGCGTAGCCTGCTGCGCGCCGACGTATCCAACGATTCCACACATAGTCGGTTCTCCTTATTATTTTGAAAAGTCATCGTTATCGCAATTCTATGCCGGCGCCGTACAAATACGTACAAAACGCCAAAATAGCATGCTAAATTCTATACCGATATCCCGTCCGTGTCAAGTTACGGTTTGTGAACACTGCATAGACCGCGGTCCCCGCTGCCGCGGGCCGTCCGCCAAGGCAGAATGGAAAACGCAATCATCGCAACCGAATGGCGCACATTCTCTTACGCCGGAAGCTGCCGGAAAGAAAGGCAAACGCCGACAAAAGAGCTTGCAAAAATTGCATTTTTCTGCTCTGCATACTTCCATCCTGTCCGCAGAAAATAGTAGCGGGTCAAGAAACCCAAAACGAGAAAAGGAGATGGAAAACGAAATGGCTAGTTCCAAGAGCAACAACCTTGTCAACCCCAATGCGCGTGAGGCGATGAACCGCTTCAAGATGGAAGCCGCGTCCGAGATGGGCGTGAACCTGAAGCAGGGTTACAACGGTGATCTGACGTCCCGTCAGGCCGGCAGCATCGGCGGCCAGATGGTCAAAAAGATGATCGCCGCCTACGAAAACGGCATGCAGTAATCTGAGCAAATCCTAAAAAAGCAGGGTCGCGGAATTCCGCGGCCCTGTTTTCCTGTTCACATCATTCTATTTGCATCATTTCCCGGGATAGGCGGCAAAAAACGCCTCGATCTCAGCGGCCGGGGCCGTGCACGAGCCCTGGATCATGGTCGGCTTGCCGCCGCCGCGGCCGGAGATGGCAGCGTTGATGGCCTTTGCCTCTGCGCGCAGATCGACCGTGCGGCTGCCGATGATATAGCGATAGCCCTCCGCATCGCTGCCGGTGAAGGCGGCGCAGACGCCGCTGGCGAGCAGCATGCCGGCATTGACAAATTCGCGCATGGCGACCGGGTCGTCAAAGCGGTCGATGACGCAGATGCTGCCGGGCGTTTCCTGCAGCAGCTGCAGGCGCTGCGCATTGAGGCGGCGCTCCAATTCCGCGGCCGCTGCCTTGTGCTGTGCGATCTCGTCGAGCAGACGCTGCACAGCCGGAACGACGTCCGCCTGCCGCACGGACAGCTGCGCCGAGAGCGCCGCGACCTGCGCACTCTTTTCCCGATAGTCCGCCTCTGCGTCCGACCCGCACAGGATCGTCACGCGCACGCCGCCGCGGTGGCGCATGACCGACGTGAACTTGATCGCGCCGATCTCGCCCGTGTGCGACACGTGCGGCGCGCAGCAGGCGCAGACATCGTAGCCCTCCACGGTCACAATGCGCACATCCTCCTTCAGGTCGAGCTTGCTGCGGTATTCCATATGCGCCAGCCGCTCCGGCGCCGGGTACTCCGTCCGGATCGGCACATTGCGGTACACAGCCTCGTTCGCGAGCCGCTCGATGTGCATGAGCTGCTGCCATGTGAGCTCGCCGCTATAATCCATCGTGATCGCGTCTTCCCCGAGGTGAAAGCCAACGTTGTCAAATCCGTATTCGCTGTGGATCAGCCCCGAAATGATGTGCTCACCCGAATGGCCCTGCATGCGCCGGAAGCGCTGCGGCCAGTCGATCTCCCCGCGCACCTGCGCGCCGGGCGTGAGCGGTGCATCCGTATAGTGCACGATCGCATCCGGCAGGAGCTGCACATCGAGAACGTGCGCGCCGCCGAGCACGCCGGTATCAGCTGGCTGGCCGCCGCCCTCCGGGAAAAACACCGTCTGATCGAGCACAACGGCATAGCGCTCCCCGTCCGGGTCACAGCGCAGCACGGTCGCGGAAAAATCACGCCGGTGGCTGTCGAGATCATATAATTTCCTGGTCATGGTCAAATCCCCCATTTCTCATACCAGTATAACAGGATTTTTCGTCGCTCTCAACCCTTGCTTATTTGTGCCGAATATCGTATCCTTGAGCCACCAACAGAAATAAGGTGATATTATGAACCAGAAACTCAGAAATCTCGTCTACACCGCCATGCTCATAGCGCTGTGCTGCGTGGCGACGCTCGTCATCAAGATTCCGACTGTGACCGGCGGCTATCTCAACGCCGGCGATATCGTGGTCGTGCTCGCCGCCCTGCTGGCCGGCCCGCTCTACGGCGGCGTGGCTGCCGGTTTTGGCTCCGGCTTGGCGGACGTGATCTCCGGCTACATGAGCTACGCCCCCGGCACACTCGTCGTCAAAGGGTGCGCGGCCGTGGTCGCGGCGCTGATCTTCCGCGCCTGCCGCAAAAAGAACTTCGGCTTCGCGCTGCTGAGCGCCATCTGCGGTGAGATCATCATGGTGCTGGGCTACTTTGTGTTTGAGGATTTTGTCCTCGGTTACGGTCTGGCTGCCGCCGCTGAGATCACAGGCAACGCCGGACAGGCTGCCGTCGGCATCGTGGGCGGTCTGGCGCTGTACTTTGCGCTGAACAAGGTGCCGCAGATCCGCGATTTCTCCGAGGCCGCGCTGGCAAAAAAGCAGAAATAAATCCATTCCATACGCAAAACAGCCGCTCCCGACCGGGAGCGGCTGTTATTTTATCGCTATTTACACCACGCGCACGCGGATGACCTCCGGGATACGGTCGATCTTTGCAACCTGATCGGCATCGAGGCGGCCGTTGAGGTCGATCATGGCATAGGCATACGCGCCGTAGGCCTTGTTGATCATGTTCTCAACGTTCAGGCCCGTGCTGCAGGTGATCTCGAGGAACTGGTTGAGCATCGTCGGCACGTTCTGGTGCAGGATGCACACACGGCTGACGCCCATGCGCTCGAGCGTCGCGTCCGGGAAGTTGACGGAGTTTTTGATGTTGCCGTTGGCGAGATAATCGTAGAGCTCACGCGCGGCCATGACGGCGGACTTCTCCTCGCTCTCGGGCGTGCAGGCACCCAGATGCGGCAGCGCGATGATATTCTCCACACCGACGACCTTCTCATTCGGGAAGTCCGTGACATACTTGCCGACGCGGCCGGAGGCGATGGCGGCCAGCATGGCGTCGTCGTCCACGATCTCGGCGCGCGACTCGTTGATGATGCGCACGCCGTCTTTCATCTTGGAAAACGCCTTCGCATCGAGCATATGGAACGTCTGATCCGTGTATGGCACGTTGATGCTGATATAGTCCGCCTTGGCATAGATGCCGTCGAGGTTCACCTCGTGCTTGACATCACGCGACAGACGCCATGCGGCGTCCACGGACAGGTACGGGTCGTAGCCACAGACATTCATGCCGAGCGACACGGCGGCGTTTGCGATCAGAGCGCCGATCGCGCCGAGGCCGATGACGCCCAGCGTCTTGCCCATAAGCTCCGGGCCGGCAAACTGGGACTTGCCCTTCTCGACGAGGGCGGGAATGTCCTTGCCCCTGCCGTTAAGACTCTTGACCCAGTCGATGCTGCCGAGCACGTCGCGCGACGAGAGCACGAGCGAGCAGAGGATCTGCTCCTTGACCGCCTCGGCGTTTGCGCCGGGCGAGTTGAACACGACGATGCCGCGGCGGCAGCAGTCCTCGAGCGGGATGTTGTTCGTACCGGCACCGGAGCGGGCAATGGCGATCAGGCTCGGCTCAAAGGCATAGCTGTGCAGGTCGGCCGAGCGCAGGATCAGGCCGTTCGGATCCGGAATGTTCTCCCCGACAACGCAGCCGCGCTCTTCGAGCTTCTGCAGGCCGCAGGGGGATATATGGTTCATGGTCTTAATTTTATACATGATGTTCTACCTCAAACTGTTTCAGATAATCCACGAGCGCATCCACACCCGCCATCGGCATGGCGTTATAGAGCGAAGCGCGCATGCCGCCGGCGATGCGGTGGCCCTTGAGATTCAGCAGACCGCGCGCCGCCGCGCCGCTGATAAATTCCTTATCGAGCGCATCGTCCCCGGTGCGGAACGTGACGTTCATATCCGAGCGGGAGCCCGGCTGCGCGCAGGGATGAAACAGCGCGCTGTTATCGAGAAAGTCATACACCTTTGCGGCGCGCGCATGCTTGAGCTGCTGCATGCCTTCCACGCCGCCCTGCCGCTCGAGCCACGCGAGCACAAGGCCAAGGATGTAAATGCACCAGCACGGCGGTGTGTTGTACATGGAATCCTTGTCGATCATGCGCTGATAGCTGTACATGACCGGCGTAATGGGCAGCTCGTGTCCGGCGAGGCTGCGGTCAACGATCGCGACCGTCAAGCCGGCCGGGGCCATGTTCTTCTGCGCGCCGGCAAAGATCACGCCGTATTTTGACACGTCAACCGGGCGTGAAAGAATGTCCGACGACATGTCGCACGCAAGCGGCACACGGCCGGTCTCCGGCACGTACTGCCACTCGGTGCCGTAGATCGTATTATTGGCACAGTAATAAAAATAGGACGCGTGCGCATCGAGCTGCAGCTCGCTCTGCTGCGGGATGCGGGTGTGGCCGCAGGTGGAGGTATCCGCCGCGATGTGCACCTTGCCGTACTTCTCGGCCTCTTTGGCCGCATTGCCGGAAAAATGCCCGGTCACGGCATAGTCCGCCGTCCCCTGCTCGCCCATCAGATTGAGCGGGATCATGGAAAACTGTGCCGTGCCGCCGCCCTGCAGAAACAGGATCTCATGTGTGTCCGGCACGGACAGCGCAGCGCGGAAACGCGCCTTCACGTCCTGAAAAATATCCGAAAAGGCCTGACTTCGGTGACTCATCTCCATCACGGACATGCCCGTGCCATGGTAATTGAGCAATTCCGTCTGCGCCTGACGGAGCACTTCCTCCGGCAGGACCGACGGTCCGGCAGAAAAATTAAACGTTTCACTTCGGGTCACGGAAATCGCCTCCAGGGGTCAAAATTCATCGCATGCAGCACATTCTGCATGGATTGAGAAAAGTCTAACACGTTCCGCAAAGCGCGTCAAACCAAATCCCCCACAAGCATTTGATCGGAAACGGCAGAGATTTTGACATTTTTCACAACGCCGCGCAGATCGTCCCCCGCAACGCGCACCAGACAATAGTTATCCGAGTGCCCGACCCAGTTTCCGTCGTGCTCCGTCTCGAACAAAACGGGTAAAATCCGGCCGACCTGCTGCGCCAGATAGCGCTGCTTGCAGGCATCGGCCACGCGCTGCGCCTCGTGCGCGCGCGCCGACTTGACCGCGTGGCTGAGCTGCTCCGGCATGGCGTCCGCCTTCGTGCCGGGGCGGCGGGAATACGGAAACACGTGCACGGCCGCAAAGCCGACCTGCTCCAAAAACGCCACCGCCGCCGCCTGATCGGCCTCCGTCTCACCGGGGAAGCCCGTGATCATGTCCGCCGTGAGCGCACACCCCGGGAAATACCGCCGCAGCCGCTCGACGCAGGCGAGAAACTCCGCCGTGTTATATTTGCGGTTCATGCGCGCGAGCGTGCGGTCGCACCCGCTTTGCAGTGAGAGATGAAAATGCCGGCAGACCTGCCCGGTCGCGGCGGCGCGGCGGCAGAAGTCCTCCGTGATGACCGTCGGCTCAAGGGAACCCAGGCGCAGGCGCATCTGCGGCGCGGCAGCGGCAACCGTCTCCACAGCGTCGGCCAGTGTCAGCGCGCCCGGCAGATCCCGGCCGTAGGACGCGATCTCGATGCCGGTCAGCACCAGCTCCCGGTAGCCCTCGGCGGCCAGATGCGCCGCCTGACGCGCCATTTCATCCAGCGGCAGGCTGCGGATGCGGCCGCGCGTATACGGGATGACGCAGTAGGTGCAGAAATTGTTGCAGCCGTCCTGAATCTTCAGCATCGCGCGCGTGCGGCCGTAGGCCGCGCCCGCCGGCAGCGGCTCAAAGTCAAAGCGCTGGAACGGATTATCCACGCACGTGACGGGCGTGTGCTCACGGAGTGCGCGCAGAATGTCATCCACGAACGCCTGCTTGCTGCCGCTGCCGTGCACCACGTCGGCACCGATGGACGCCGCGTCCTCCGGACTGAGCTGCGACCAGCAGCCGCACACGGCGCACAGCGCCTGCGGGTGTTCCTCGCGCAGTTTGCGGATCATCTGGCGCGACTTGCGCCCGCCCTCCGCCGTGACGGCGCAGGTGTTGACGACGATCAGGTCGACCGGTTCGCCGTCCGCCGCGGGCGTAAAGCCGTGCGCGTGCAGGAGCGTTTCGATCGCCTGCGCTTCATACTGGTTGACCTTGCAGCCGAGGGCGGTTATAATGTAGTGCATAAAAACATCTCCAAATCGAGGTAAGAAATCATGGTTTATCTGGACAATGCCGCAACGACCCGTGTCTGCCCGGAGGCAGCGGAGGCGGCAGTACATATGATGACGGAGTGCTTTGGCAACCCGAGCACGACCTACAAGCTCGGCCGCGAGGCCAAGGCCGCCGTGGATAAGGCGCGCAGCCAGATCGCGAAAGCGCTCGGCTGCCAGCCGGACGAGG
>ERZ780195.3075-NODE-3075-length-10508-cov-2.332727_pt1 | contig 10508 bp, 9 predicted proteins | sample MGYA00511017_ERZ780195 | MGnify/ENA primary metagenome ERZ780195 (study PRJEB29588, sample SAMEA2159974) | human gut metagenome | biome: human gut; feature: human-associated habitat; material: faeces | place: Denmark | collected 2008/2010 ...
TCGACTTCACTATGATATTGCTGGAGGGATTAGCGCCCGACGGCTATATGGCCTCGCTGTTGGCACTGCTGGCAGGATGCGGTATTTTAGCAATCGGAGTATATCTAGAAGTAGTGGCGGATGTGGCCATGTTGCCAGGAGAATCCTTTGTGCGGGCAGTGTGCACCAAGTGGCACAAGTTGGAGTTTGGCACCATGAAAGTGGTGTTTGATGGCACGATGGCTGTCTGCGGAGGGATATTGTCTCTGATTTTTTGCAGAGAACTGCAGGGAGTGCGAGAGGGTACGATTGTGGCAGCGCTGTTGGTAGGGCTTCTCGTCCGCCTTATGACCCGATATTTGGGCAAGCTGGACTTTTTGTGGAATAAGCTGCCCAAAAAGCCAGAAGAGGATAGTTGGATGACAAAATGAGATATAAAGCACTGGCTCGATTGCCTCGGAGGGCTTTTGCTGGAGGCCAGAAAGTGTTACAATTTTAAGGAGAAAACCGAGTACCAAAGGAAGTAGTGAAGACGTGAAACAGGCTAAGACCAACGCAATGCGGATGCTAGATACCGCCCATGTGGCATATACCTGCCATACCTATGAGTGCAAAGATGGAAAAATTGATGGCGTCTCAGTGGCAAATAAACTGGGACAGGACCCGAACCAAGTGTTTAAGACCCTGGTTACAAAAGGACATGGCGGCGGATACTTCGTTTTTGTGCTGCCGGTCACCTGCGAGCTGGATTTAAAAGCAGCAGCTCGGGCAGTGGGGGAGAAGTCCGTCCACATGATTGCCGTGAGTGAGATCAACAAGGTGACGGGATATATCAGGGGAGGATGCAGCCCGGTGGGCATGAAAAAGCAGTATCCCACCGTGTTTCACAGCTCTTGCCTGGCACTGCCCACTATCATAGTGAGCGGCGGCAGAATTGGCTGTCAAGTGGAGGTGGAACCTGCGAAGCTGATAGATTTGGTGGGCGGCAGGACAGCAGACATTGTGGAATAATGGAGGAAGAAAGGTAAAAATGGCAGCAAGGATGGTTCCCGCTGCCAATGTATTTGGGTCACTTCCATGCAAAGTGCTCTCTCCCTGCACCGATTTCAAAGTGATACTTGACAATGCCCAAGTCTACCTTTGTGTAAAACCCCCTTCCAGCCTTTGCCCTTACCCTGCCATCTGTGTAAGTGAGCGTAAATTTTTGCTGGTTCATAGCAGTGGGCGCAAGCAGTGCTGCATGGACACCTGCACGAAACCAATCGGGCGAAGCTTCGCTTACATTGCTCACCTCTTGGGGGGACTTGGACGGATGAGGAGTACCCTGGGTTTCCCCGTAGCCAAGGGAAATGACCACAGTCAGTTTTTCGCCAGTGCCCACATGAAAAGCTCCAGAAATTTTTTTGTAGGTCAGCGCCACCCAGCAGGTGTTCAGACCGAGTTGCTGCGCCTTGAGCACGAGGCGTTCTCCGTAATATCCACACAGTTCATTCAATTGATCGCTTTTCTTACCCACAAGAGCTATGTAATTTCGGACGCCGCGGAACTTGCCATAATGAGCCATAAAGCTTTGAAATGCTCTGGGCTCATCTGTCACCAGCTGGATGTGTAAGCCACTTTGCTGATTGCAGGCGTCAATTTCAGCCTGCAAGGCGTTCAACACCTCAGTTTCTATGGGCTTTTCTGCGTATTGACGGACGCTATGCCTATTTTGTATTGCCTCTATGAGTTCCATATGATTGCCTCCCTGCTAAATCTTTTCTACACTTTTGTGGACAGATGCTCGAAGCCCTCTTTTACGTAGGGGAACATTTGTAAAAGCCGCTCAAAGGCCTTGGTATCCACATCAAAATAGTAATCATTTTTGGTGCCTTCTCGACGCATTTTTATGAGCCCAGCACTCTTGCGTATTGGAAGATGATGGGAAACCGCTGGACGAGAGATGGGTTTTCTCTGTGATTTTTCCTACGCGCACGCCGTTGCATTTTCCCTTTTACATCATTGCTAAGGTGAGGTGTGGGCGATTTCCCCCAGAGCCAGCAGCGCTTTTCTGTACCTCTTAAACTCATCTGCCAATTTTTGAATATCTTGCAAAAACGCACCTGGAATCGTTTATCAACTCCATTATACCATATAATCGCTATCGCCGTTGATTGGGAAATATAATATGATGAAATGAAAAAAGAGGCATTTCTCTAGACGAAGGCCTCCTTTCACACATTACGTAAAATGCCATTTAGCAAACAGAACGACTCACATTGGGCCGGAAAGTGCGCACAAGCAGCTGAAGAGTACTTCTGGTATTGAGAATGTACGCGCTTTTGGGTTGACCGGATATTTTCAAACCGTCGATAAACGCCTCGTAGCGCCGGAGAATTTCCGCCTCGGATAAACCTTGATCGTATAGTTGAAGCAGAAAATTCTTAGATGCCAATGCGGCTTCATAGCACCGTTGCCAATAGGTTTTTGCGCCTTCTCCCATGACAAAGCCATAGTGTGGGGAAATGATAACCGGGCATTTAAGGCTCTCGCAGAGATCGATGGAGTGCAAGGTGTCTTCAAAGCTCACCAAATACGAAGGAATGAGCCGGCCATGGGTATCGGTGTAACCGCAGGTCTCACTGGCGAAGAGCACAGATGCATAGCCATTGCCGTCTTCTGGCGTAAAAGGGCCCGACCAACTCCCCGGGCAAGTGGTGGGGCAAAGCTGACCTGGCTGACTTTCTGAAGTAGTGCTCTCCAACACAAAGGTGAGAGAGCAGCGGGTGTGCCCTGGAGTCTCGTAGACCTTCATCTGAGCGCCGCCCAAGGATATGATATCGCCCTGCCCAATGACCTGATCTACCTGAAAGAGACTCTCGTCATAGGGTAGCGGGGCAGGACCATGAAAGAATGTGGCCGCTTCTCCATTGAGCCGCCGGATGGTTCGCAAAGCGCCTGGTTTCTGCAACACTTCCTTGGCATGTATGTGGGCCAAAAGCTGTGCCTGGGGCCAACGGCGCTTGATATAGGGGGCTGCGCCGATGTGATCATAGTGAGAATGGCTGGCGAAGATGTAGTCTAGGCTTCGCTGGCCGAGAATTTTTTCAATATTTGCAATCAGCCCGGGGGCGCAATAGGCCATACCGGTATCGTAGATACCAGCCTTTTCCGCGCCTACGATGAGGTAGCAATCGCCGCCAGGGCCTGCCGATACTTGATAGAGTTGGTACAAAAAAACGCTTCCTTTCGTCTGAAATATTTTGCCTTCTATACTATAATACATTTCATACCCAGAATCAAGGTTAGAGAAACATGTGAAAATCTAAGACGGAGGAGTCAGCTCTTTTCAATTCCTAAAAATAAAAAGGATATTTTATAAAAGCGAAAGAGCCATTGCCCACTACATAAAAAACTACTTAGCAAAAATGGAATGTATCTTGTCTTTGAATGACAATAAACATCCACCGGCATAGCCGGTGGTTTTTCTTATGCGGGCAAAGCCCTCTGTTCTTCGCGTACGCGTAGAACGCGTAATGCGGTCTGCCATTTGCGTAGGGATTGTTACTTGCCGCCCGTAAACGGGCCTACTTCACTCATTGTGAGTTGTTCTCCCATTTGATCTTCTTGCAATTGTTTTCGTATGTACTCCGCAATTCGGCTCGTGTTCTTTCCTGTAGTATCTACATAGTATCCCCTGCACCAAAATTCTCTGCTACGGTATTTGTATTTCAGTTCGCCGAATTGTTCATACAGCATTGTGCTACTTTTTCCTTTCAGATATCCCATGAAGCTCGATACTGACAACTTCGGTGGTATCTCCACCAACATGTGCACATGGTCAGGACATATTTCTGCCTCTATTATCTTTACTCCCTTCCATTCACATAACTGTCTCAATATCTTGCCTATCGCTTCTCGTTTATCCTTGAAGAATATTTTTCTTCGATATTTCGGTGCAAATACGATATGATATTTGCAATTCCATTTTGTATGCGATAAACTATTTATGTCATTCAGGCTCATTCTGAATGTCCTCCTTTTGCTTTCATAGTGCAGTTAGCAGACCGCACTCTTAATTATAGCAAAAGGAGTTTTTATTTCTTCTTCATCGCTTAAGCTTTATTGAACCACGCGACTATCGCGTGGTTTTTTATATACAAAAAACCCATCTGCAAATCAGCAGATGGGATGTTGCTTTTACTTGATTTATCTCCTGTTGTTCCGCTGGTAATTCTGATAGAGAATGACGGCAGCGTTGATGATGGAAACCACACACAGTATAGCCAATAGTACAAGAGAAATTCCATTGGTTAAAAAGTTCATTGCCCGGTTGAACTGATCTAAGATCAGAAAGACGATGAACATAATGGAAAGGATAATGCCCAAGTGGGCTAAAATGCAGGGCTGTTTTTTCATGATTCGGCTGCCTCCTCGCTAATGTATAAGATATCACTGACTCGTCTGCCGCCGTCAACAGGTTGGCTGGCAAGCTGGTCTCCAAAGGCCATGACAGCAGTTTGTCCCCCATCTAAGTTGTATGCGTCTTTGCATCCCAGGTTGTAGAAGATTTGAGAGAGCTCAGCAAGAGAGGCACCTACAGAATACCCTTCCTGGCGTCCATCTACCAGCACAAAGCAGTAGTGTCCGGGCTCGAAATACCCGATGGCGCTTCTGGGATTTTTGCGGGACACTTCGCTGTTGAACTCCTCCATGGGCTGTCCATTATCCAGCAGTTTGGGGCCAAAGCACCAAGTTTGGTAAGCGCCGTTGGCTTCTGCAGCTGCCACATCAAACTCGTCGGCAAAGTAGGCTTCCATGGTACCATCGTAGTAGAGCACGCAGGAGTCGCCAGTATAGGGCTCCTCCCGGTAGATATTGCCGTTGCGGATGACAGTGCCGTCGTCCCGATTACCGTAATAGTCGCCGGAGATCGCCACTATGGCGTTGTTCTCAGTAGCCATGTTGAGGGTGGTATCCCGAATGCCCTTGCCGTATTCTCCATTGGCAAAAGCGGTTTTAAAGTAGGAGATATCTGCCACGTAAATATCTGCTACATAGTATGTGATATCGTTTTCCGATATTTTTTCCAATTCTACGCTGATATTAGGGCTCTTGTAGCTGGTGTCCGTCTGCACTACTTCATCAGAAAAGTGCTCTTTGAATTTTTCACGCCAAGAAGTGGGGTCGGCACTAGTGCCATCACTCTCTGAGGGCTGTGGTTCTTGAGAAGAAGTGTCCCCCGGTTCATCGGAAGCATTAGTTCCAGGTGAGACGTCGGTAGAGACCTCTGCAGAAGGGCTGGTAACTGGCTTTGTGGTGCCAATAGGTCCGCCTTTGGAGGTGGGCAGCACGTGATGAAACAGTGCAAAGACACACAAAAAAATGCCCGCCAATAAAAGATCTATTACGGCAACTTTAGCGCCATAGGGAAATTTGGATTTTGGCTTTCTACTACGGTAATTTCTGGGTTCCATCTTTTTTCCTACCTTACATGTTTTTTCTTAAATACGAAGAACCGCTGCATCATATAGCTAAAGACGAAGAGCAGTGCTTCCACGAGGATTTTGGTCCATGCCAAATTCCAGCCCAACAGGTCGTGGAACAGCCACATGAGGGCATAATTACACGCCAGCACGATGACGACCACGCCATAGTACTTAAAAAATGCGCTCCCAAAAGACCCCTTATCTTGAAAGACAACCTTTTTGTTGATGAAGAAGTTGCAAAGAGAGCTAATGATTCTCGCTCCTACCACGCTGATGAGCAAAGAGATCTCATCGGCCATACCCCTTGTCCAATAGCTGAAGAGCATCACCAATACAAAATCGATGCCAAAGGCAATGAGCGAGGAGGCGATAAATTTAAAAATGGCCGCATATATTTTGATAGAATCCCGAAATACGCTAAAATGAGAGGACTCATTGTCGTTTAAATACACCGTCTCAATGGGAATCTGATCAATCGGTACATTTTCCTTTGCCATATGCAGCAGCATATTCATCTCAAACTCGTAACGCTCTCCCTTGAGTTTTAAGAGCTCGGGTACGTATGAAACGCCAAAAGCCCGCAACCCCGTCTGGGTGTCGCTCACTTTGACCCCACTGGCCAAAGAGAACACCCCTTGGGTCAGCTTATTGCCAAAGCGGCTGCGAAAGGGGACTTTGCCCTGAAAACTCCGCACGCCCAGCACCAGATGGTCCGGATGGGCAGCCCAGGCCTCGCTGACTTTTACGATGTCTTGGAGCAGATGTTGGCCATCTGCATCGGCGATGACAATGCCCTCGGAATGGGGAAAGTGGTCGTAGATGTAAGAGAAAGCCGTTTTCATGGCTCTTCCCTTGCCACGGTTGATATCGTGTTTTAAAAGTACTACATCCGATGAAATGTTATCAAATATTTCAAGGCATTTGGGAGAACTGCCGTCATTGACTACAAGTATCTGATAATCGGTTTGATTTTTGAGTTGATCGATCAGCTCTAAGAGCCGTGTGTCCGGCTCATAGGCGGGGATCACTACAATCATGAAAAGACCTCCTGTAAAAAACTGGGTTTTTATCCGCTCGGTTCCTCGTTACGATTCATATATAATACATGTAAATCACATGTAAACCGAATCTTCACACTAAAACAATCTTATCTTAACACAATATCTAGTAAAATCCAAATGATTTTAGGGGAGAAACGCATTTGTTTGCAAATTTTTAATAATATTGTGAGAGAATTCTGGTTTATTTAGTTGGATGATTTAAAAAGTAAATACATTTCTAAAAGTGCTAAATAAAGGCACTTAAACCACTATAAGTGAGCTGTATCACCATTTGAGCGATTTCACCAGTGGGCTTTTTCATGCCATTGTGCAGCCACTTGCGCACCAGGCCAATGCTCCCGTGGATGACAAAAAGGTAGAGGTATTCTGCGGTCTCGGCGTCCACAGACTGATTGCCCGTCCACTCCTCGATGCACTGGCGCTGGACAATGCGCATGATCTTTTCCTGAAATTCAATATCTCCATTTTCCCCCAGCAATACTTGACACAGCTTGCCGTTTTGCAGCACGTATTCGAACACCTGCGTGATGACCTGTATGGAACCGGGTTTGCTGCCTTGGAAATCGTAACTGGCCAGATATTTGGTGATATCGTCCAGCAGTTCCTGCTCTATTTTGTGTAGCAAATCGTATTGGTCGCTGTAATGGGCGTAAAACGTGCCCCGATTGATATCCGCCTTTTCGCAGATTTCCTTGATGGTGATGCGGGAAATGGGCTTTTGTTCTAAGAGCTCGATGAGACTTTCTTTCAAAACCATTTTGGTGTATTTGACCCTTCGGTCCGTCTTGCTAGATTGCATGACTTTTCTTCCTTTCTAACTCTTTTCAAAATGAAACAGGGCATTTTTTTGAGAACTGTAATTAACCATACATTCTCATCAAAAATGTATGAGAACATGCGCCTGAAAAATATCTGTTCGTTGTTTAGCAGATACACTGTTAGTATAATATAAGTGTGATAGTTATACAACACTATGTACAGAAAAATAGGGGGATGGACATATGCACGCTCTGTTTCATGGCATTTTACACCACAGAAAAATTGTCATCATTTTGTTTTTTGTCCTGGCAGTGGTAGGCCTGATTATGATGCTAGGAGTACCTGTGAACTACAACATGGTAGATTACCTGCCGGAGGAGGCCCAATCCACCAAGGCGCTGAACATTTTGACAGAGGAATTTTCCCAGTCCATTCCCAACGCCCGGGTAATGCTCAAAGACGTGTCTATTCAGGAGGCGCTCCAGTATAAACAGCAGCTCATGGCAATTGATGGAGTGTCCGACGTGATGTGGCTGGACGATGTAGTGGACTTAAAAACCCCTATTCAGATGGCAGACCAGGCCACAGTAGAAGGGTATTATAAAGATGGCAACGCCCTCATCTCGCTGACCATCCGAGATGGCGATGAGGTGGAGATCACCCAGAAAATTTACGACGTCATTGGAGAGGAAAACTGCCTTTCCGGCGATGGGCTAGACATGGCAGTGGCACAGAGCATGTCTACCTCAGAGACCACCAAAGCCATGCTCATCTTAGTGCCCATTATCTTACTCATCTTATTTTTATCTACCAGCTCGTATATCGAGCCGTTGTTCTTTCTGGCAGCCATTGGCATATCTGTAGCGATCAACATGGGGACGAATCTGTTTTTTGGAGAGGTTTCCTTTGTAACTCAAGCAGTGAGCCCCATTTTGCAGATGGCAGTCTCGCTGGATTACGCTATTTTCCTACTCCACAGCTTTCAAAGTTATCGTCAAAAGGTGCCGGACGTGAAAGAGGCCATGATTTTGGCCATGAAAGAGTCCATGCCCACCATCATGGCCAGCGCTGCCACCACGCTCTTTGGGTTTTTAGCCTTGCTATTTATGGATTTCACCATTGGCGTGGATTTGGGAATGAGTCTTGCCAAGGGCATTGCCCTCAGCTTTTTATCGGTCATCGTATTTTTGCCCGCCTTCACTCTGGGATGCTACCGGCTCATCGACAAGACCAAACATAGGAGCCTACTGCCCAAGTTCTCTAAAATGGGCAGTTTTGTGCGGAAGATCAAAATTCCCTGCATTATCCTTGTGCTATTACTGCTAGTGCCCTGCTATCTAGCCCAAGGGGAAAATACATTTACCTACGGCATGAGCGAGGCCTCTTTGGCGGTGGAGCGGAGCCGGGAGGACATTGAGGAGATCAACCAGGAGTTTGGCCAGTCCACTCAAATGGTACTGCTGCTTCCCGGGCACGACATGGCGAAAGAGACGCAGATTAGCCGAGAGCTTATGGACATCCCAAATGTAGATCAGGTGATTTCCTATTCCACGATGGTGGGTGCACAAATCCCCGAGGAGTATTTGAGCGAGAGCCAGCGAAGCCAGTTCCTATCGGAAAACTACAGCAGGGTGATTCTCTATTTGAGCACACCAGTGGAAGGAGAAGTGGCGTTTTCCACGGTAGAACAGGTGCAAAATACAGCACAAAAGTACTATGATGAACAGGTATATTCCTGTGGTCAGAGTGTGAACTTATACGACACCAAAAATGTGGTGACCCAGGATAACCAGCTGGTGAGTCTGATTGCCATGATCGCCATTGCGGTAGTCTTACTGCTCACATTCCGCTCGATTTCGCTGCCCATATTACTGCTTTTCACGATAGAGATGGCCATATGGATCAATTTGTCCGTCCCGTATTTCGAGGGGTCAGAGACGTGCTATATCGGCTATTTAGTGATCAACACCGTACAGTTGGGCGCCACAGTGGATTACGCCATCCTGCTCACCAAACACTATCTGGACAACAGAAAGTCCATGGGAAAAAGGCAGGCGATGGGCGCTACGTTGCAGGAGACGTGTGGTTCTATCTTGGTTTCAGCCCTGATTTTGGCGGCGTCGGGGTTCTGCCTTGGGTATACTTCCACGAATTCAGTGATTTCTCAACTGGGGATGCTGTTGGGCAGAGGAGCGGTGCTCTCGATGGTGCTGGTCATCTGCCTGCTGCCGAACTTGCTGGTGATTTTTGATAAAGTGATACAGAAGACCACGTGGAAAGCGAGATTCTACAAGGAGGGCAAGAAGAGATGAAAGCGTATCATGTAAAAAAATGGATATCTGGCGCTGTGGCGGGCGCAATCACGCTGAGCATATTGTTTTGGCCAATGAGCGGCCATACGGCCTTTGGAAAACAGGAAGCGGCGAATCAGAATAGCGGGGTACAGCAGACTACTGTACAAACTTCAGCGCCAAAGGAAGAAGTGGTATACGCAAACCTGTCTGCTACAGGGCAGGTAGAGCAGGCGTATGTGGTAAATAGTTTTGACCTGAAAGAATCCTCTACTGTAGTGGATTATGGAGCATACGATTCTGTGGAGAACCTCACCAATTTACAACCCATAGAGCAGGCAGGGGAGGAGATCACCTTTACAGGGGAGGCGGGAAAATTCTACTACCAGGGAAATTTAAAGGACAGCACTCTGCCTTGGGATGTGAAGATTACCTATACCCTAGATGGCGTGGAGATAACTCCTGAGGAGTTGGCAGGGCAGAGTGGGTATCTGGTCATACACCTGGTCACCACACAAAACGAGCAAATAAATCCTGCATTTTATGAGAATTACCTGCTACAAATTTCAGTCACGCTGGATACTGACCTGTGTGAAGACATACAGGCACCCGATGGAACATTTGCCAATGCGGGACAGGATAAGATGATTACCTTTACCGTCCTGCCCGGGAGCGATAGAGATATGACAGTGAGCGCTCAGGTAAAGGACTTTGAGATGACGGGCATCTCTCTTTCCGCCGTGCCCTACAGCATGGCGTTTGATCTGCCGGACACCTCTGAGATGACCGGACAGATGACCACCCTTTCAGAGGCCATTGGCAGCTTAGCAGAAGGGGCACAACAGCTGAAAGACGGCATAGGAGCGTTGAGCGATGGGGCGAAGCAACTCAAAGGCGGCTCTTCGGAAATTCGCACCGGCCTAGATCAGCTAGATACCAATGGCGATAGC
>ERZ780195.3077-NODE-3077-length-10503-cov-2.669698_pt1 | contig 10503 bp, 11 predicted proteins | sample MGYA00511017_ERZ780195 | MGnify/ENA primary metagenome ERZ780195 (study PRJEB29588, sample SAMEA2159974) | human gut metagenome | biome: human gut; feature: human-associated habitat; material: faeces | place: Denmark | collected 2008/2010 ...
GAAGCCGCGTGGCGGCGGCTGACGGAAGCCCTGCTGGAAAAAGAAGCGCTGGACGGGGAAGAAGTCCGGCAGTGCCTGAAAAAAATGGCATAAAAGAACCGGGAGCCGCGCTGGCTCCCGGTTTTCTATGCGGTTTTATTCGCAGTCGAAGATCGCTTTCTTTTCGATCATCCCGCCATAGACTTCCTTCCAGCGGTGGTGCGCCTCGCTGCCGTCGTAGGCTTCCAGCGCGCCTTTTTCCATGCACAGAAGGATCAGCAGGTCGTAGCGGTTGGGCCGGTCGATCACGTTGGGATGCAGCTCCACGCTCTGAACGCCCGGAATGGCCAGCGTCTCCTGAAACAGCTCCCGAATGGGTTCCAGGCCGGGCTTGCACCCTTCCTTCCATTTGACTAAAATATGATGTCTCATCTTATAAACCTCCCATGGCGGATGAATGGGGAAAACCGCCGTCAGAATACCACAGGAACGCGGCTTTTTCAACCGCGGGGACGGAAACGAAGAAAACTTTTCGAAAAACGGGAAAAAACAGACTCGACTTCCGTCTTACGAGTGTACAAAGCGAACCCCACGAAAGAAGGAGGGGATACGGATGTTCCATGCCATGGTACCTGGCAGGGACGAGGAAGAAGCGGAACTGACCCGCATGATGGACGAATGGGGCGGGCTGGTGCTGGGCCTGTGCGCCGTCACCCTGAAAGACGGTCATCTGGCGCAGGACGCGGCTCAGGAGACCTTCGTCAAGGCCTGGAGCCATCGGGCCGACTGGCCGAATCTTCAGAACCGGCGCGCCTGGCCCGCATCGCGGTCAATACCTGCCGGGATATGCAGCGGGGCGGCTGGTTCCGTCACGTGACGCGGAAACAGACTCTGGACGACCTGTCCGGGCTGGCAGCCCCGGAGACGTCTCAAAGGGAAGTAATGGAGGCCGTGAACGCCCTGCCCCGGGAGCAGCGGCAGATCGTCCTCCTTCGATTCTGGCAGAACCTGAGCGGCGAAGAAATCGCCGAATGCCTCGGCCTGAGCCGCTCGGCGGTCTATCGGAAAATGGACAAAGCCAAAAAGAACCTTCGACTGACTCTGGAAGGAGAGGATGTTCCATGACGGAAAAGCAGCTTCGGGAAGCCTTGCGGAACTGTCTGCCGGACTCTCTGCCGGAAGCGCAGCAGCGGGCCGTTCTCTCCCGGATCCGAGAAAGGAAACAGCCTATGAAACGAAAAGTCTCTCTGGCGCTGGTACTGACCCTTGTCCTGCTGGCGCTGGGCGCGGTGGCCTATGCGGTGGTGAGCCGCTACTCCGTGGCCGACTACAGCGGCGCGGGGCAAATGACGGAGGAACTGCAGAACAGCATCGTCGATATTGACGAGACCTACGAAAACGCCTACATGACCATGACCGCCAACGACGTGCTCTACGACGGCGAGACCGTCACCATGGCCTTCAACTTTACCACCAAGGACCCGGATATGCACCTGTATCTGTATCCACGGCTGACGGCGGAGGTGGACGGCCAGACCTATGTGGCGGATGTGGAAAGCTTCGGTGCGGGCGACTTCATGAGCGGCTTCGTGTACCCCTTCCTGCCCGGCCACGATCTGGCGGCGCAGGGCTACGGCTTCGGGCTGGATGCGGTGCTGCTGGACGACGACTGCAATCTGATCCGCCCTGCGGGCGAGGTCCGCTGGACGCTGACCATGAAGGTGTTCAAGCCCAACTTTGAGGTGGAATACGCCGATGTGGTCTTTGACGGCACGGAATCCGAGGAAGAAATGCAGCAAAAGATGGACGTCTTTGCACAGGCCTTCCGGGAACACAAGATCCTCGTGACCAACGATACCTCGCTGGCGGAGTGGGACAGCCAGATCCCCATCCCGGACGGCATGACGGAGGAAGAATGGTACGGCATGGAGCCCTTCGAAAGCCTGACCATTTCCGGGGCATATGACCTGATGGACGTGGTGAAAATTTCCTTCACCACACAGGTACCGGAAAACGCTGTGAGCCAAACCGGCCTGAATTTGACCGTCCCCACGGAAAAAGGCCCCCTGACGCTGGAAGAACTGAGCGTCAGCTTCCAAACCGTCAGCTTCCGTCTGTCCCTGCCTATGGAGGAAGGCGAAACGGAAAACGACCTGTGGGAACAGGTGTGGCAGTATCTGAAAATTTACCCTGACGGCAATGATACGCCCTGCGGAGAGGACTCCACGTGGTACGAGAAGCAGGAAAACCCGGACGGCACGTTCCGCTGCGTTCTGGTGGGTCAGCGACGGCTGAACGACGGCGTTACGCCCGAAAGGCTGACCTTTGACGTGGGCGGCGCGCGTTTCACCGTGTCAGTGCCGGAAATGGCGCTGGTTGAGGAGAACGCCGGGGCGTAAACAGCTCTCCCATGGGCAAAAATGTATGATACCGCCCGGCTTCGGGCAAAGTAACCCCATCTTGACGAAACTTCTTTTCGAAAGGATGGGGTTTTTCATGTCCGTAGGAATGGTTCTGCTGACCGCCGCCGCCATTCTGGTGTTCTTCGGCGTGGCCCAGCGGGTGCTGGATAAGATGTACTTAAGCGACCGGGCGGCGCTTCTTTTGATCGCGCTGATGTTTTTCGGTACGCTGATCCCCAATCTGAAGCTGGGCGCGGTGGACGTGCTGCTGGCGGACACCGACGAGCGCAAGGAAAGCATCTGGAACGCCCGCGGCGCGTTTTTGGAGGCCATCAAGGGCAGCACGGAAAGCATGGACGAATGCGACGTGGTGGTTCCCCGGGATCGGATCGCCGCCTTTGTCAAAAAGAGTGTGGAGATCGGCAAAGAAATGCAGGTGCGCATCTGTTCCTTCGGCCATGCGGGCGACGGCAACCTGCATATCTACGTGTGTCAGGACGGCGTGGCGGACGAGCAGTGGCATGAAACCGTCGAAAAGGTCATGGAACGTCTGTCTTCCGAAGCGCAGCTCGTGTCCGGCGAGGTCAGCGGCGAACATGGCATCGGCCATGCCAAACGGGCATTTTTGGAGGAAAGCCTTGGCTGCGAGCAGGTGGAGCTCATGCGGGGCATTAAGAAGGTATTCGACCCCAACGGGATCCTAAATCCCGGAAAAGTGATCTGATTTTGAAAAACACCGGCTGTGGAGAACCATGGCCGGTGCTTTTCATACGGGGGAAAACGCCTTGACATCCTTCGGGGAAAGTGATACCATATAGCCTAGTTATTAAACTTTGTTTACTAACATTCTGGGAACCGCGTTTCCAAGGATGGACAACGGTTTCGCGGAATCGGAGGGGATGAGAAATTTGAAATACCTGTTGGGAATTGACTTGGGCACCTCCGGCACCAAGACGGTTCTGTTTGAAGAAACGGGCCGCTCCGTTGCCAGCGAGACCATCGAATACCCGCTGTATCAGCCCAAAAACGGTTGGGCGGAGCAGGAACCCGAGAACTGGTGGAACGCCGCCCGAGACACGGTGAAGGCAGTGATCGCCAAGAGCGGCGTGAAGCCCGAGGACGTGAAGGGCGTTGGCATCAGTGGCCAGATGCACGGCCTTGTGCTGCTGGATCGGGAGGGCCGCGTACTGCGCCGTTCCATTCTGTGGTGCGACGGACGTACGCAGGAGGAATGCGATGAGATCACCCAGACCATCGGTAAGGAACGGCTGATCGAGCTGAGCGCCAATCCGGCCCTGACCGGCTTTACCGCCGGGAAGATTCTCTGGGTGCGCAAGCACGAGCCGGAGGTTTATGAGAAGGCCGCCCATATCCTTCTGCCGAAGGACTACGTGCGCTACCGCCTGACCGGCGAATACGCCGCCGAAATGGGCGGTGTCGACATGATCATCTTCACGGGCGGCGTGGGCGAGAATTCGTGCGAAATGCGCGAAGCGGTCTGCACCGGACTGGAGTTCATGGGCGTGAAATTCGACCCTGCGGCCAACAAGGGCGCGCGCGGCGTGAACAAGATCCTCTCGGCGGCGGATTCGAAAGTCAAGGTAGCCACCATCGCCACCAACGAGGAGCTGGTGATCGCCACGGACACCTACAATCTGGTAAAATAACGTCCGCATTCCGGTCGCATGCGATAAGCCCCCTCCCCGAGGGAGGGTTTTGGGGTGGGGTCGGGCTTGCAAACGACGCCGGCGGCGGCAACGACCGCCGACAGCCGACAGCATAGAGGCAAAACAATAAAGCATATATCAATTTTAAACGTAACAACACCATGATTCAGCATCTTACCGAAATCGTCGAGGAGGCGAGGAAACGGGGTAAAAAACGTCTTGCCGTAGCTTACGGACAGGATTCGCATACGCTGGAAGCGGTCTACGAAGCCTATAAGGAGGGTCTCGTGGAGCCTACGCTCTTCGGCGACAAGGAGGTTATCAAACAGGTCTGCCAGGAGAACGGCATCGACATCAACGCCTTCAACATCGTCAACGAACCCAACGATGTGAAATGCGTCCAGCAGGCCGTCGCATCGGTCGTTTCGGGCAACGCCGACGTTCTGATGAAAGGTCTGGTCTCGACCGACAAATACATGCGCGGCATCCTCAACAAGGAGGCCGGACTGTTCCCCCCGAAAGGCGTCCTGAGCCACGTTTCGATCGTCGAAATGCCCTGCTACCACAAACTGCTGATCATCTCGGACGTGGCGGTCATTCCGCTCCCCGACTTCAAGCAGAAGATGGTGCAGATCGGCTACCTGGCCCGCACGGCCAACCTGCTGGGCATAGCAACGCCGAAAATCGCCTGCATCGCCCCCTCGGAGCAGCTGCTCCCCAACGTGATCTCCTCGACCGAAGGCGCGCTGCTGGCCAAAATGGGCGACCGCGGACAGCTGGGCGACGTCGTCGTAGACGGCCCCCTGTCTCTCGACGTGGCGCTCTACAAGGAGGTCGCCGAGCACAAAAAGGTCAAGGGTTCGTCGGTGGCCGGCGATCCGGACTGCCTGCTGTTCCCCAACCTCGAATCGGCCAACGTCTTCTTCAAGTCGGTCTCGCACCTCTGCGGCGGCGAACTGGCGGCGATGGTCATGGGTACGAAGGTTCCGTGCGTGCTCACCTCGCGCGGCGACACGAGCAAGACCAAGCTCTTCTCAATAGCGCTGGCCTGCCTGGCGGTAAAAAAATAAAATTCCGGTCATCCGGACCTAACCCAATCTTAAATCAGCCCGACGAAAGAAACAACGCCTCCCGGTTGAAAGTCACCCTTCGACAATCAGTCGTTGCGAATCCGTCGGACTCACGTTAAAAACGAACCGAGAACTTATGGGCTACAAAATTTTAGCAATAAATCCCGGCTCAACGTCTACAAAGGTCGCCCTCTACGACGAGGAGCGGCCTTTGTTGGAATTGAACCTCCGTCACTCCACCGAGGAAATCTCCCGCTTCGCCGGAGTGAACGACCAGCTGGACTGGCGCCGCGGACTGATCCTTTCGGCGCTCCGCGAAGAGGCGTTCGACATCAGAAACCTCTCGGCGGTGATCGGCCGCGGCGGACTGATACGCCCCATTCCCGCAGGAGTCTACGAAGTCAATTCGCGCATGCGCTACGATCTGCGGAACGCGCAGATGAAACACGCCTGCAACCTCGGAGGACTGCTGGCCGCACAGATCGCCCACATGGCGGGGGTCAAGGCCTACATCGCCGACCCGCCGGTGGTCGACGAGATGGACGACGCGGCACGCATCTCGGGCATGCCGATGTGCCCGCGCAAACCGGTCTTCCACGCCCTGAACCAGAAGGCCACGGCGCGTCTCCACTGCGAACGGATGGGCTGGGTGTACGAAGAGTCGAATCTGATCGTGGCCCACATGGGCGGCGGCATTTCGGTCGCCGCACACAAGCAGGGACGTATCGTCGACGTCAACAACGCGCTCGACGGCGACGGTCCTTTCGCCCCGGACCGCGCTGGGAGCATCCCCTCGAGCGAACTGATCAAGGTCTGCTTCTCGGGACAATATACGAAAGAGGAGCTGCTGAAATTCATTTCGAGCAAAGGCGGGCTGGTGGCCTACCTGGGAACCAACTCCGTGATTCAGGTCATGGAACGCATCGCGCAGGGCGACCAGCGGGCCAAAAAGGTTCTCGACGCCATGTGCTACAACATCGTGAAACAGATCGGAGCCATGGCCGCGGCCCTCTCGGGCAGCGTTCAGGCCATCGTCCTCACGGGCGGCATCGCCTACAACGAGCCTGTCGTGGAGTACATCCGCGAACGCTGCTCGTTCATCGCTCCGATCGCGGTCTATCCGGGCGAGAACGAACTCGAAGCGCTGGTCACCAATGCGCTGGTGGTGCTCCGGGGCGTCATCACCCCCAAAGTCTACAAATAACCCGCATTCTTCCGGGAAACGAACGGGCCGCATCCTTCCGGGGTGCGGCCCGTTCGTTCAGATGCGGGAGCAACGGGAGCGGCAAAAATAACGAAACACCCCTGCGTCACTCGAAAGCGATGCTCTTCCAGGTAAGCGGATCTCCGTAGTAGTTCGTGGCCCATTGGTCGGCGGACGCAGCTTTCGGGGCCGCCGTGCCGGTGCTGTAATGCTTGTCGGCATTCAGCGTAAGATCGCATACTTTGGCGAAGTTCGGGCTGAAAGGAGTTGCTCCACTGTCCATTTCCAGGGTAATATTCCCTGCTGCTGTCAGCCGCAGCTCGGTCAGAGCATCGCAGTGCTGAAATGCGCTGTATCCGAGTCGGGTCGTTTCGGGCAGCGAAAGGGAGGTCAGGCCGGAAGCCATGAAAGCTGCGTTATAAATCCGAACCGCCTCGGGCAGTTGCACGCTCTCCAGCGAAGGGCAGCCCGACAAGGCCTGCACTCCGACCTCCTCCACGCCGTCGCAGGAGACGAAGCTCAACGCCTGGCAGGCGAAAAATGCCAAACAGCCGAGCGCTTTCACTCCGGCGGGCAGTCTCACTTCGCGCAGGGCGGGATAGGCATAATGGAACGCTCCGTTATCATATTTTTGTCCGTCGAACGCCCTTGCCGGCAGGCCGCGGACATCGCCCGGGGGAAAGTTGAAATCGTCGTCCACCCGTCCGTTCACATTCACTTCCGGCCAGTCGGTCACGCCGGTCAGGTCGATCTTTTCCACGCCGGAGTCGTAGAAAGGGTTGCCGACCGGAGGGGTGCCGGAAAAGGAGACCCGAGCGGGAATCCCGATCTTGGCAAACTCGCCCGTCAGTTTGAATTCGGTGATGCCCGCGTCGAGTGCGGCTCCGATCGCGGTCTTTACCTCATCGACGGTCATCCGGGTCATATCGACCGTGCCGGATACCGGTGACGCCTTGTTCCCGCCGCCGTCCGCGCACCCCGCCAGCGCCAGCACCGCGGCCGACACGGCCAATGCGGCCGTAAAAAATCCTTTCATCATCATATTGCATTCGTTTTAATCCGATGATAAAAGTAGCGCAAAACGGCTGCGGAGGAGTCCGGGAACTTAAAAAACAACGCCGGGTTTCTGGACTCGGCGTTGTTTTCATTCTTGCGAAGGGGCGATCGGGTCTCCGCCGGCATAGCGGCGGCGGTATTCGCCGGGCGACATGCCCGTCACTTCGGAGAACTGCGCGAAAAAAGTACTGCGCCCGTGGATGCCGACCATCTCGCCCACCTCGAGGGCCGAAGCCCCGGGATGCTCCAGCAACAGCCGCTGCGATTCGGCAATGCGCAGGGCGCGTATCCACGATTTGAAGTTAAGCCCCAACTCGGAGTTGACATACCGCGACAGGTAACTGCGGTTGCACCCGACCTCGCGGGCCAGCGACTCCAGCGAAAGCCCCGGGCGGACATACCCTTTCGCGGCGATCCATTCGTCGAGCGCCGTACGGATATTCTCCCCGGCGGCCAAAGGCTCCGGCACATCGTCGGCGATCACGGGAGCGATCCGCCCGAACTCCGCGGGATAGTTGATATACTTCATTCCGAAGAAGGTGTAGAACACCATGTAGACCCCCGTAAAAGCAAACAGGTAAGGCATCCCTAACCCCGACACCAGCCATGCCGCGGCCGTCAGTCCGATCAAGGCCGTCATCAGAAACGACACGGCCACCCATCGCAGACGGCGCATCTCTCCGTCCGAAAAAAAGTTGTCCAGCTTGCGGCGACAGACCCGGTATTCGCGTACGAAAATCCGCGCAAAGAGGGCTATCTGCACACAATAAGCGGCTGCCGTCAGCCGGAAAAGCACTGGAAAGGCCTGCGGAAAGAACAACATGCAGCCGAACAGCGACGCCGTTCCGGCAGCCACGGCAAGCAGATGACGGCGAACTCCCCGCGCAAGCGGAAAACGGGAGTTGACCAACGTCACCAGCGCCCCGGAGAACATCGTGGCCTGCACCGCAGCGACGGCCAGCACCAGAATCCGCGTGAAATCCAGCTCATACTCCTCCCGCAAGAAGAGCAGCCACAGCACATCGGTGAAAGCGAGCGAAAAGTAGGCCCAGCCGACAAAACGGCGCGAAAGGCGGTAATTGCGCAGGCGTTCATCGCCCGGCATACGCAGCCAAAAAAGAGATCCGCCGACCACCGCGAGAATGATCGCCGAACAAAGCAACACTCCGGCATAGAGTGAATCGGGTTGTCGGAACATATCAGAGGCCCTTGGGTTTCAAACCTTATTTTTTCAGCTGCCTGCGCACGATGGTCGTCACCTCCCGGAAGGCTTCCAGCCGGAACAGCGCCGACAGCGCGAGGTAGCTGACCACGCCCGTCGCCAGTTCGGCCAGCAGCCGCACGAGGTCGTTGCCGGGAATCGCCGCGGCCGTGAGCCGCACGAGGAGGTACATCGTCCCCGACACCAGCGCCACGGGCAGCAGCGTACGGACGAAACGCCGGAACGTCAGGGAGGTGAAGCGCATCGTCGCCAAGAAATTGACCGCCATTTCGCAGAACGCGATGGCCACCAGCCCCCAGACCACGGCCATCACGCTGTGCGGAATCGTCACGGCGAAAATCGCCGTCATAATGATCTTCTTCACCACTTCGAGACGCACGATCAACGGACCCTTACACCTTGCTTTCAACACATTGTAAGCCGTCAAAGCGATCGGCGAGAACAGTCCTGCCAGACATACCGCCTCGAAATAGGGAACCGTCGGCATCCACTCCTCGCCCAGCAGCACGGCGAACATGTCGCGGGCCACGGCCGACATGCCCAGCATGATCGGAAACATCACGTAAGAGACGACCATCACCACCTGCCGGTAACCCTCGGCGAACCTCGGGGCGTCGTCGCGGATCTTCGCCAAGGCCGGGAACGTGACGTTCTGCACGGCCTGAATGCCCGTCGCGGCGGGCATGTCCTTGAGTTTCACCGCCTGGTCGAACGATCCGAGCACCGCGGGCGAATAGAGTTTTCCGAGAAAAAACTGGGGTATCTTGTTATAGAAATTCGAAATCAGGTCCGTCACCATCAGACTGCACCCGAACGGCGCCATCTCGCGCAGGGGCTTCAGCCCGCACTTGCCGCAGGGGCGCCAGTCGCTCAGCCACCACAGCAGCGCGGTCCGCATCCCGACCGCGATCACACGCTCCGCCACGAGGCTCCAGATGCCCCACCCGACCAGCGCCAGCGCAATGGCCGTAAGCCCGCCAGCCAGCGACGAAAGGAAGGTCACCTTCGAGAGCAGCGCGAAACGGAACTGCCGAATGAAAATCGTATTCTGAACGGCGCACAGGGCGTTGAGCGGCAGCAGCAGGAAGAAAACCGGGGCGATCCGCGCGATTTCGGGCATGCCGTACCAGCGCGCCGCAAGGGGCGCCAGGGCCACCAGCACCCCGTAGAGCACCGCCGAGACGGCGATGTTGAAGAGGAAAACCGACTTGTAATCGCTCTGCGAAGGCCCTTTGTGGCGGACCAGACTCTGCGAGAACCCGCTGTCGACGATCACCAGCAGCACCGTCACGACGGCCGACGGAATGGACATGAAGCCCAGTATGTCGCGCGTCAGCAGGCGCAGGATGACCAGCCGCACGGCCATTGCGAGGAGCATCGAGCCGATCTTCTCGGCCATGCTCCACGCCACGCCCTGCGCGACTTTCTCTTTGAGTTCGCCGCCCAACAGCCTAACAGTTGTGCTGCGCGACGATCTCCTCGTTACGCTTGCGGATATTCTGCACGTTGGCGATCTCGACGTACGACGCACCGCCGTCGGGGCCGAAACTGCCGCCCACGATGGCCATCAGGTCCCCGTCGTCGAGTTTGCGGTACTGGTCGAGGAACTCCAGCGCATCGACCAGGAAATGGTATCTGTCGGAGAGTTCCTGATTCCGGAGAATCGGCACGACGCCGTACGACAGGGCCAGAATCCGCTGCGCATGCAGCTGGTAGCAGACGGCCATCACGGTCTTGCGGCCGCGGAACGCCGCCAGATAACGGCCCGTGCGGCCCGTCTTGGTGTCGAGCACCACGTATTTGATCGGCAGGTTGGTCGAGGCGCGCACGGCCGAACGGGCCAGCTGCGCGGTGATCTCGTGGTTCACCGAAACCATGTCCATGTCGATCATCGGCTTGAAAT
>ERZ780195.3079-NODE-3079-length-10498-cov-2.727760_pt1 | contig 10498 bp, 7 predicted proteins | sample MGYA00511017_ERZ780195 | MGnify/ENA primary metagenome ERZ780195 (study PRJEB29588, sample SAMEA2159974) | human gut metagenome | biome: human gut; feature: human-associated habitat; material: faeces | place: Denmark | collected 2008/2010 ...
CCCGCCGCGAACTGTACATCGTGGAGGGCGATTCCGCTATGGGCGCGGTCAAACAGAGCCGCGATTCGGAGTTCCAGGCTATCATGCCCATTCGCGGCAAGATCCTGAACTGCCTGAAGGCCGATTACGCCCGCATTTTCAAGTCTGACATTATCACAGACTTGATCCGCGTGATGGGCTGCGGCGTGGAGCTGGGCGGCAGCCACAATAAGGACCTGGCTACCTTTAATCTGGACAACCTGCGCTTTAACAAGATCGTCATCTGTACCGATGCTGATGTGGACGGTTATCAGATCCGCACCTTGGTGCTGACGATGCTCTACCGCCTGACCCCCACCCTCATCAATCAGGGGTATGTGTATATCGCGGAATCCCCGCTGTATGAGATCAACACCAAAAATAAGACCTACTTTGCCTATACCGAGCCGGAAAAGGCCGATATCATGAAGCGGATCGACGGCCAGAAAAAGAGTACAGATTGAGTGCGAAGAGAAGGAACGGAGGCGCAGGAAGCATGGAATCGGTAGAGCGGTATCTGAAAGATATGAAATTCAAACGGCGTGTGTTTGGCGGTGTAGACGAGGAAAGCGCGCTGCTGCACATCCAGAAGATTTGTGAGTTGTACAAGGCAGAACTGAAGGAAATGCAGGCGCTTCGGGAAGCGACAGCAGAGGCGCAAAGCGCGCTGAAGGCCGCGCAGGAAGAAGCGGAGCAGCAGAAAGTGGCGTATGCAAATTTGCAGGTAGAGGCAGCCAAAGCCCGGCAGCAATGCGATGAATGGAAAAAAGCGGCGGAACATGGCGGTACGCAGGAGGCAGAGCGCCTGAAACGGGAGTATGCGCAGAAGTACCGGGAACTGACCGAAGCGGTGGACACTATCCAAACTGTGAAAAAAGAGGCGGCGGTGCGGGCGCAGGTTGAGGCAGCGCAGGAAGCAGCCAAATTGCGAAATGAAATCATGGCGAAGGTCGAGGAAGAACGCAAAAGCGCTGAAAAAGAAGTGCAGCGACTCAGAAGCGAAGCTGAAACCATGCGGCGGCAGAAGCAGGAAATCCGGCAGGAGATCGAGGCAAGCCGAAAGGAGTGGCAGTTGGCCATCGACAAATTGATGGACGAGCTGCAAGCGATGCGGGAAAAGGCGGAACCTACAGTTAAGACAATCCCCAAGCCGTTAAGCGGCATGATGGGAGATGGACGACATGCCGGATGAGGGGGCGCTGGATAAGCGGCTCCAAAGGCTGAGACGAAGGAAAAGCCGGTGGGCATTGGCGCGCACCATGGTCATTACAGCAGGGGTCGTGTACCTGCTGTTTGGAGTGATTTTCGGGATAGCGGTAGTGCAGGGAGATTCCATGATCCCCGCCCTGCGGGAGAGCGATGTGGCACTGTTCCTGCGAATCGGGAACACATACCATATCGGGGACATTGCGCTGGTAGAGGCGGGCGACGGAACGGAATATGTCAAACGCATTGTAGCGTTGCCGGGGCAGACGGTAGCCATCGACGACGAAACCGGCGAACTGCTGGTGGACGGGGAACCGCTGCTGGAGCCGTACATCTACGAGGGCACCTATTCCAAAACCGGTATTGGTTATCCCATCACATTGGGAGAGGATGAATATTTCGTATTGGGCGACCATCGGGAGAACTCGAAGGACAGCCGCAACTATGGGCCGGTTTCGGCAAAACAGTTGGACGGCAAGCTGCTGTTTTTCTTCCGATGGCAGAAATGAGGAAACAAACAGGTGAGATACAGATTAAAGCAATGGGGCGCGCTGCTCTGCGCCGGAATCTGCCTGACAGGCTTATGCGGATGCGGGGGGAATGCCGTGCCGCCGGATGACCCACTATACCCGGAGCAGGAGAACCTCGCGTCTATCCATATTGAAGAAGCGTGGAGCGCCGGGCTGACGGGCAGAGGCGTAACCATCGGGATTATCGACAGCGGTGCAGCAGAGCATGAGGATTTGGACATGCGCCGAATCTCCGGCAAAAGCTATGTGGACGAGGATACCGCCAGCTTTACCGATACCAGAGGGCATGGCACCTTTATCACCGGCCTGCTGGCAGCCACCCGCAACAATGGAAAAGGTATCGCGGGCATGACGGTCAGCAGCATCCGGGTGTACAAGGTGCTGGGCGATCAGCCACACATCGGGGCAGACCATGTGGCGCAGGCCATCCGGGACGCGGCAGACGACGGATGCGGCGTGATTAACCTCTCCATGGGGACGCCTAACGAAAACGCCAAGCTACAAAAGGCGATAGAATACGCCCTTTCCAAAAACGTGATTGTGGTCGCAGCGGCAGGCGGTGACAGCAAAACACCTTACTATCCCGCAGCCTATGACGGAGTGATTGGTGTTGACGTGGTATCAGCGGATTTGCAGGCGCTGGAAACGGGGGTAAACAACGAGAGTGTGGATGTAACCGCGCCGGGCGAAGGAATCGTGGGCTTAAACCTTTTTGGCGGCTATGATCGGGAGGGGGCAGGCGCATCCTATGCAGCAGCGCAGGTAACGGCGATGGCGGCCTTTGCCAAACAGGAGAGGCCGGAGATGAACGCACAGGAATTTCTGGAATTGCTGAAAACGAGCGTTGAGGATAAGGGCGAAGCCGGGTACGACACGGCCTACGGCTGGGGCGTGATAGACTTTGGCCTGTTTACTCAAACGATCAAAGGGGCGTAACTGTGCCTTTTGAGATAGATATATTCTGTGGCAACAGCGGGAGACTGCTGATGACATAAAACAAAAAATTATTGCAAAGGAGAATGGAACGAGATGAAATCCAAGTTCAGAAAACTTGCGGCAGCGCTCCTGGCGGTTTTGATGGTCTGCGGGATGGCAACGTCCGTGTTTGCCGCAAACGACAGCCTGCCGGCAGACACCGGTTCGCTTACCATCCACAAGTATTTGATGGATGATGTAGCAGATGCAAATCAGCCCAATAACGGCCATGAGGCAGGCACCAACGGGAACCCGGCAGTTCCGGATGGCGCTGCGGCGCTGGAGGGCGTAACATTCGGTGTTTGGAAGATTGACACAGAATATGATGCAAATGGCAATCTGACCAAGCCGATAGCGTTCCCCACCACGGCGAAAGAGGCCGAGCAGATGCTGACAGATGGCACATTAACCATGACTAAGGTGGGGGATTATACTACCGGCGAGGATGGCTCAGTTACGATTCCCGATTTGAAGGGTTACTACTATGTAAAGGAGCTGCGCTCCGCTCAGACCCAGGTTGCAAGCGCGGCAGAACCGTTCCTGGCCGCAGTACCCATGACCGACGCTTCTACAGATCCTGCCAACAGCGGCTGGATTACTGACGTGCATGTATATCCCAAAAACAGCCCGCTTACAAACTCCAAGGTTGTAAACGACGCCATGGTGAGCACCGGCGAATACTATGAGGAAACGAACACTCTTACCTGGAAAATCAATTCTGATATTCCGTCTAACATTGGCGATGCTGCGGCAAGCATCCAGAATGAAGGACAGGCTGGCCAGACCGGAGGATATTTCCGCATCATTGACGAACTGGACAAATCCTTTGTCTATACGGTGGATTCGCTGAAGGTCTACGCGGGCATGGCGAAGGACGCCACGACGGTTGAACTGATAAAGGATACCGATTACAAACTCTATGTAAATGAAAAAACGGACGGAAGCGCCACTACCATTACGGTAGACCTGACCAAAGCTGGTATGGAAAAGCTGGCAGCAGGTACGGGGGACATTCCGTACTCCAATCTGTTCATCACCTTTGACACGACATTAGATGCAAACGCGACCCAGAATGCGGCCATTAAGAACGTGCCGAAAACCTACTTCTCAGCTGACCCGACTGGCGACCCCGGTGATCCCGGCGACCCGGACGATCCGACGCCCGATCCGGACGACCCCAACGACCCCACGGAACCAGACCCGGAGGACGTCCCCTATGTTGTCGTAGGCAGCATTATCCTGAAGAAAACTAATGAGGACGGCACTTCTCCGCTGAAAGGCGCGAAATTTAAAATCGCCACCAGCGAAGAAAATGCAAAAAACGGAGTTTATTTGAAGGTCAATGGTACGGGCGAAGATGTTGTAGCAACTTCTGCCGAGGACGGAACAGTGAAATTTACTAATCTGCCCATAACCCCGCAATTTGACCAGGACGGTACCTTCACCGGCTTTGCCGAAGAAGCGTATTGGCTGGTTGAGGTGGAGGCGCCTTCCGGTTATAACTTGCTGCCCAATCCGATTAAAGTACCGGTTCTCGACGATATTGCTGAAAATGAAAAGGATGCGGACAGTAACCCGATTGCGAACCACATCCAGTTCAAGAACGGTACAGACCGAATCAACAATGTGGAGTTTAAGGTTGTCAACACCAAGAACTTCACGCTGCCCCAGACCGGCGGCACTGGCACAGTGCTGTTCACCGTTGGCGGTATTGCGCTGATTGGCGTGGCAATCATCCTGCTCATCACTACTCGCAAAAAGAAAGCGGCGCAGTAAGGGCAGATAAAGCATAAAGGATAAGGAACCGATGGAACGGGGGATGGGGCTGCTCCCGTCTCCCTCTGTTGGTTTTCATACAAGATTAAGGAGAGGAATGGATGAAACGAGCGCTTATCATCATAGCGGTATTACTGCTGGGGCTGGCTGCGCTGGCCTATCCGACATTCAGCAGCTACCTCATGGAAAAGAACGGCTCGTATGTCATCGACGAATATGAAGCGCAGGTAGAACAGACGGATACAGCGGCCATAGAAGCCGCGTGGAACGAAGCGGTCGAATACAATCAGACATTATCCGGCAGCCCTGCTCACGACCCGTTTCTGGACGGCAGCGGCATGGCTATGCAGGACAACTATTATGAGGTGCTCAATATCAACGACACCATGGCCTTTGTGGATATTCCCAAGATTAACGTACATCTCCCGGTGTACCATGGCACTTCCGATGAAGTGCTGCACAAGGGCGTAGGACATTTGGAGGGTTCCTCCCTGCCGATCGGCGGCGTGGACACCCATACGGTGCTGACCGGGCATACAGGCCTGTCCAGCGCGAAACTGTTTACTGATTTACGAGAATTACAGGAGGGCGACCTCTTTTACATACATGTGTTAGACCAGGTGCTGGCCTACCGGGTAGACCAGATCAAGGTGGTAGAGCCGAGCGACACCAGCGACCTGAAACGGGAAATCGGCAAGGACTATGCAACGCTACTCACCTGCACACCCTATGGGATTAACTCCCACCGGCTGCTGGTGGGGGTGTGCGCACCGCGTATATCCCGGAGGAAGAAGAAGCTATCCAGCCGGTGGACACTATGAGTGAAGCGGACCGGGCGGTGGTGATCGCCGCTATTGTAACGTCGGCGGCCATGCTGGTGCTGATCGTACTTACCGTCATACTTTCCAGGCGGAAAAGACGCAGGCAGCGGCTGGACGCCATCCGGCAGGAAATTATACAGGGGAAATAAAGGAGAGAGAATCCTTTTCCAATAGATGAATACATGCAGCGAAAGGAGCATTCGGATATGGGTAAAACGGGAATTAAGAACCGCAGCAGGCTGCTGTCGTTGCTGCTTGCCGCAGTAGTGCTGACGGGGCTGATCGTCCCCGCGTTGGCGGAGATCGAGTGGCCGACGAAAATCGAGCGGTTTGAGCGGTACAACCCGGTGTACAGCGGGGTAGTGGAGCCGGGTACGGCAAAGGAGGATCTGGGCCTGCCGGAATATCTGCGGGCAGTCATTCCTCTGGATGAGCTGGAGCTTGATCCGGCCAGCTTCGCACAGGCCGAGCCGGAGGTAGATATGTCCGATGGCTATACCCATTACGACTATTACTACTACGGCTATGTGGCTCCAAAAGATGTGGACAAGCTGTATGAAAACGGAGAGCTTGCCATCTATGCCATCTACTATGCCGATCAGGAAAATCCCGAAACGGTGGGTGAAGTAGCCTACCGGGTGTACGGCTCCATAAACGGCAGCGAGAATGTGTGGTTTGCCTGCGACGAGGCGGGCAATATCTCCGGCGTGGTGCTGGATATTCCCGTAACCTGGGAGGACGGCGGCTACGACCCGGAGACAGAGGGCGAGTACCTCTTTACCGCAAATATCACAGGCTACACCTATGGAGAAGCCCGTCCGTTCGCTAAAATCACCGTAAAGAACATCGAAGCTGCGGATGGCAGCCACGACCACGGGGACGAAGAAAGCCCAAAGTGTACCTGCGGCGCGCAGCCGGATAAAAACGGCGTGATTACCCATACTGCGGACTGCCCGCTGTATGCAGAGGAAATCCATTGCACCTGCGAAGTGGGGGAAGATACTTACTCCGATGAGCACGCAGAGGACTGCCCATACTTTGAAAAGGAAGAACTGCTCTGCACCTGCGATTTGCAGACCAATGAGAAGGGCGATGGGCACGACGTTTCCTGCCCCTGTTATGTCCGCAAGGCGGTGGATTGCCACTGCGGGCCAAACGGGGAGCCGATTGACGCGGACAACTTCCCCTGGGCGCATCAGGAGGACTGCATCCATTTCTCTCCCATTGAGTGCATGTGTCGGGAACAGTTGGAGACGGTAGTAGAGGATTTTGACGACTATGGGAATAAGATCGGTGAGCATAATGAATTGGTGGCGGGCGAGTTCTCCCATGTCCACGATCCGAATAACATGGATTGCCCTCTATATGGAAAAGATACCGTAACGATTCAGAAGTTAGATGAAAATTCCCTTTCCTCTCAGGTGATGGGCAGCACAACCTCTGTCATGGCAAAAGAGGACGCGGAGCGCATTGTAGCGTCTCAGCAGGCGGAAAAGCCTAGTGAGGATAATGCAGCACAGCAGACGGAGCAGGATTTTGCCACTAACAAGGAGGAACAACAGGACGGACAAGCGCCGGCGAGAAAGCAGAACGCGGTGCTGTTTGCCGTACAGCCAGATCTCCAGCCAGAGGAAGAACAGGCCGAAATTCTCTACCCGGCTTTAGGCGAGATTGAAATTGTTGCGGGCAGCGAGCAGAGTGGCAACGGCTATGATTTCGGTATGGAGCTGCTGTCCTTAAACGGTGGTGGGGCATTGGATACAGCTTCAGACGATTATATGCGGCAAAATAGTCCTACCAGCGGAAATCTTGATGAAGCGTATTATTATGAAAATGCAAATAATCCAGTGATACCTGGCACATGGATAGATTATATTAATACCATCTGGGTCAATAAGGGAATAATGTCTTTTTCATGGATGCCGGATAATCAGACAGAAGCCTATCATAGTTGGAAGTGGAGTGGGACAACGGCAAGCAGCTCGTCTGGTACAGTAACAGATTCTGCTACCAGAATTCCCACAAAATCAGGTGCTACCTGGATAGTGTATTCCGGTGAACAGTTGCGGTATGCCTTATCGAACTTTGCTTCAGGTGATACGATACGCTTAAGAGGAAATATCAATTTGGATGGGGATGAGAAGGATTGGAATGCAATCAGCTTCTCCAACAAATCGTTGTCGATCACTGGAGAAGGAAATACGATTTATAATTTAGGACTTTATGATTACGGATCGGGCAAGCAACATCTCGTTGGGGCCTTTATATCTGGTAAAAGCACAACGAATGGTGGGTATAACTTTACTCTCTCTGATCTTTCTATCGTATCGTCTAAAAATATGAAGGAGACAGTAATAGGTGATAGTACATCAGTAGGCGGCGCTCTCTTTGGCATGGATAAGTATCGGGTTAATATCTCTAATATAAAATTTGAAAATTTATTGGACTATCAGCTATCAGAAAGTACCCATACGACTCAGAATTATTCTGTAAGCGGAGCTTTATTTGCCAATTTCTACGATGGAATTATTCAGAACGTACAGACACAAGGGTTGAAGGTATATCAAGATACGCACCTAAATCCATTTGGAATATATTTCTCAGGCCCTGTTCAGATTAAAAATTCCTATATTATAGATGCCCTTTATGCGTCAATTGGATTTCATTCTTCGGGTTTTATGAGTTGTTGTAGTGGAAATGCGACAACGGTAGAGAATTGTTTCGTCTCACAGGAGGCTTATGGCGCTGCCATTGTTACTGGGTTTGCGGGCTTTAATATAGCGGCTGCAAATTGCTATGCAACAGGAAGGCTGGAAGGGTATCAACAATTAGGAGGGTTTGTATGGAATGGCGTAAATGCCGGCGATCATCGCACAATCGAGAACTGCTATTCTACAGTACTGGTTGGATTGCGCAGTAAACCACGCGTGCAGGCAGGGTTTATAACAAATGAATCAATGTCTGAAAAAACAGCAACATTGGAGCATCTTTCAAATTGTTATGCGGCTGGTGAAGTGGGTAACTTTGATACGGATTTGGTGAATAACACAACCGTTCAGGGAGGATTTGTTGACCTTTTATCTGATGACGGAACACCGGATTATACGCACTGTTATTACGACAAACAGACCACAGCCATGCGAGAATGGGTAACTGGGACGAGCAAGACGTTGAGTGGCGTAACTGGCGTTTTGACGACCGATACGCAAAACGCCAGCGGCCGGACCATTCATGGATTGGTAGGACAGCCGGGTAGTCCAGGAGAGCAGGGTTTTACCGGATTTTCGGATAATACACAGTGGGTGTACCACGACCAACATTATCCCCAGCTCGATGTGTTCGCCAATGCCACTTCAACTGATTGGAGCAGCGTGGAAACGGCAAATCTGGTGCGGGCGTATTCCGCAGCATCTACCGCTACCGTGTTCCTCAATACCTGGAGCGAGGGGTACGATTGGGACGAAAATGGAGTGCGGACACAGGAAAAGGTGAGCTATGACCGTGCGGATGATGGAATCAGCCATAAAGGAAACAGCCTGACATACGATACGGTGCGGGAAATTACCACTGATTTTAAGACCAGTTACAGCCAAGACCACCATAGTAATTGGGAAGAAATGGTTGAAGGGGGCGCGCAGGTAACCTGCGGTGAGATCATTCGAACAGATACCATCCATATCGACGGACAAGGAAACGGTACGGTGAACCACCCCGGTATGAACTGGTTTGAAATTCAGGCTACCGTAAACGGCCAGACAGGGAAGCGCCCCCTGCGGCTCATCGCCTTTATGATGGTAGAGGCGGGGGAAAATAAGACCGTCTATGCGGGCGAGCGATATAATCACCGGGAAGATGTGGATCTGCACATGATAGACAAATTGACGGACAACCTGGTGATTGGCCTGGACGACGATAAAATCTGGGCGACCAGCAGCCGCTTCGGATACCCGGAGAGCAGGCAGTACTATAACGTGCAAACCCAACCCACGGAATTTTCCGCTTCGAAGAACGCCTATCTGCGCACCGAGATATGGCTGGCAGAGCAAAACCCGGATGGCAGCTATGTGCAGGATACGGAGAACCACTATGGCTACACCGATGGAACGAACAAGCTGGTGCCGGGCACATCGGTCAAGGTAACCGGCCCCGGTACGGGAGCAGGCGCAACACTGGACGAACAGAAATGGAACGGGGAAATTCCTCTATACCCGGATACCAGCATGGAGCGCAAATATATCATCTCCTACTATTGGGTGCTGGACGATGGACGGTACAACGAGGATTATAAAATCATTACCATCGAGCCGGGACAGTACGACATCACGGTGGATGTGTTGAACCTGGAAGATGATACCCCCAACAGCACGCTCATTTACCCGGCGGCGGGCTGCGGCGGGCGCGGACAGCGGTAATGATTTGGGATATCCCCTGCCCGGCAGCACGGCCAGCCACGGCGAGGCGCTGGACGTCCTGTTTACCACCAACAGCGCAGCGGCATGGAAAAAGCTGGACGGCGATGTGAAAGTGGAGAAGCTGCAAGTCAACCTCTATACCAATGATGCGGACAAAACCCTGATGGGAACCGCAACGGTGGAAGGGGAGATTGTGGACGGCAGTACCATCACCATCCCCACCACCTACTACTATACTGCAAACGAGCGCGATACTTCCCAGAACATTGACAGGGAAGTCACCAAACAGGAAACCGTCGATGTAACCTATACCATTGTGGAGAAGAAGGACAGCACGGGCAAGGGAACGGGCGAATACTACCTGCGGCTGAACAAGCTGGCGAACCTGCCAGACTGGGAGCCGCCTGCGGCAAGCGCCGGAACCAACGACGCTGCGGGCATTCCGGCAGGAACCGCAGCATATATCAACGACACCCAGTTCAACACGGAGATTACCCTGTGGGTGGAGAGCGGCGCGGACTTTGAGTTTATCAAGGTGGACAAAGAGGCAAGGCCTTTTGGTGAAGGGGAAGCAGAGTTCCAGCTCTATTCCTGCTCCCATGTCCATGACGCATCCTGCGGTGGATTGGATGACCCAAGCCAATGCCACCATGTCCATGACGAGCTTGCCACAAGCAGCAGTGCAGATCATGGCTGCTGGGCCGTAGAAGGCGAAACAGTGCAGACTGCCCAGACGGACGCCAATGGCAAGGTGCGGTTT
>ERZ780195.3081-NODE-3081-length-10494-cov-2.527637_pt1 | contig 10494 bp, 7 predicted proteins | sample MGYA00511017_ERZ780195 | MGnify/ENA primary metagenome ERZ780195 (study PRJEB29588, sample SAMEA2159974) | human gut metagenome | biome: human gut; feature: human-associated habitat; material: faeces | place: Denmark | collected 2008/2010 ...
AATTACAGGGACACATATAGAAATTGGCAATGCATGTGTTCCATAGAAGAAAGTCTATAGGTCTGGTTCGGCTTGGTTTGGGCGAAGCTATCTCTTTTTCTCCCCTTTGTTAGCTTTACTTTAATGAACGTATATATGAATACGGAGATAAAGTAAAGTTGGTTTCGATAATTTATGCTGTGATTCGCTTGAAAAAATGTTGTGTAATAGGGATGATTCGTTGGAAAAAGTGTAACTAAATTCGATTTATTCGCTTGAAAAAATGTATTTAACCTTGGTTTATTCGCTCGAAAAAGTGTAATTTTGTAGCGGAAAGAATAAGATTGCGTTATGCTTAAAAGGAAAATAGAAACATATTTAGCTAATTGGAAAGAGGCCGAGGGCAGAAAGCCCCTTGTGATAAAAGGTATTCGCCAGTGCGGGAAGACATATATTGTCCAGAAATTCGCAAGGGAGAATTATGAAAGTGTGGTCTATATGAACTTCATTCTTGAACCTGACAAGAAGTCTGCCTTTACTGGCAATATAGATGTCGATACCATTATTCTCAACCTCTCTGCTTTGATTCAAGGCAGTCGTTTCATTGAGGGGAAAACCTGCATTATCCTTGATGAGATTCAGGAGTGTAAGGAAGCAAGGACAGCCTTAAAGTCATTCCATATAGACGGGCGTTTCGATATTATTGCTACAGGTTCTCTTTTGGGCGTGAAAGGCTACGGCAAAAGCAGGAAGAAAAACGAAGAGGAAGGACAAGATTCTGTTCCTGTCGGATATGAAACTGTGATCGATATGTATCCGTTGGACTTTGAGGAATTTTTATGGGCAAATGGAATTGGTGAGGTGGTCATTGATGCTGTCAAATCATGCTTTGAGCACGAAAAGGCTGTTCCTGATGGAATTCACAAGGCAATGATGGAGTTGCTGTATAGATATATCATTGTCGGAGGTCTGCCAGAAGTGGTAAACTGCTTCCTTGAAACTAAGAATATCGAACTTATATATAAAGCGCAGCGCAATCTTATTGCCGAATACGAAGAGGATATGGTTAAATATGCGGATGATGCGGACAAATCTAATATCCGTGAATGTTTTGAATCCATTCCGAAACAATTAGCCAAAGAGAACAAGAAATTTCAGTATTCAATCGTCAAGAAGGGCGGGCGCTCTTCGCAATATATCGGTAGTATCCAATGGTTGGAGGATGCCGGGATAGTTCGTAGATGCTATAACACGCAGATTACAGAACTACCGTTAGAGGGTAATTCCATCAAAGAGTGTTTCAAGGTATATACTACCGATATAGGTATTCTTATGGCTATGCTCGACTATGGCACGCAGGCGGATATTTTGAAGGGTAATCTTCTTGGATATAAGGGAGCTATCTTTGAGAATCTGATGGCTGATTTCTTATGCAAGTCCGGGCAAAAGCTATACTACTTTCATAAGGATAGCGGTCTTGAATTGGACTTTTTGGTAAGATTCAAAGGGGAATGCGTTATCCTTGAAGTCAAGGCAAAGTCAGGAAAGACGAAAAGCATGTCTACGGTTTTGAAGAACAAGGATGTGTATCATGTCAAGAATGCAATCAAGTTGGGGCAATATAATGTAGGACGTGAGGGAGATATACTCACCATTCCGTTGTATATGGGATTCCTTGTCGAAGACAGGCTTGCGGACGTTATCATTCCTGATGTTGATGTGAGTCTGTTGACTACTATTTAAAAATTTTGATTATGGCAAAACAGATATTAGTTGGAATTGAAGAACAGAATTTGAATGAGGTGGCTCACTATCTGGTGATATACTTCCCATACAATGAGGAAATGTGTAGCTATACAGATGATTGGCTTGGTGAGCTATATGAAAACAAGTATCCTTTGGTTTCTAAGGGAATGTGGTCAGCTATAATTGACTTGAAAGCTCATAAGCTCCTGAATTGGAAGCAAGAGTATGGGAGTTTGTTTTTTCAAGCCAAGGTATGTGATAGCGGAACCTATTTCTTGCTTGATAAAGATAAAAAGGTAATATGTAAAATTACCGATTATGTACCTAATGGCTTAATTCCGGAGGCGGATGATTGTGGGGATTATATTCGCTTAAGAATCAACTATGACGGCACGATAGAAAATTGGCCTGAGGAGCCAGACTTTTCCGATTTTATAGAGGGGGCTGGAATCGTTGAGAAAATTGATACGAGCATTGAAGAAGAACCTATATTTGATACCAAAGTTGAGTTTACTTATAGCCAGCTGATGACAAAGTTACTTCGTCTTCCTAAATATCTACAGATGGAGATAGGAAAAGCACTGATTGCTAATGCATCAGAAGGGTTTGAGGAGGAAGAAGAATAGTATTGACTGAACATATTTTATAAGACAATTATTATGGATACATTAAATCTAACCAAAATAGCATCATTGTTCATCCTAACTTTAATAGAAAGAGATGATGGACAAAAGAAACAAATTTTGGAGACGCCAACAAATGGCTCGTGTGTTTAAGGCTCGCATGGTTCTTTATGCCGCTTATGGGCATTGTATTATTCGTGAGGATGGAAGCTATTATGAACACCCTCATAGGTTTGAGTTGGCAAAAGACAAATGGGCACAAGTATACAAAACGACAGGTACTCCGTGTAGCTGTTGGATGTGTAGAGGATTTGAATATGATCGCAAGGAGTATAAGAAAGAAACTTTGCGGATTATTCGGGAATCAATGGAGTAGTTTAATGAGGACTGAATCTATACATGAATGATATAGGTTCAGTCCCTGATTTCATAACTTATTGACTAAGCTCCTTGATTACGAAACAGCTTTTGCTTCAAACACGAAGATTTGCAATAAACTTCGATAACCTTATCTACTCAGATAATTCTTAACATCGTCAAAAAACTCAGAGTCAAGTTTGTGGGTATTATTATAGAAAAATCTAACTGAAATATCTGATTTTATCAGTTTTGAATTGACAGAATTCAGATAATGTTTGAGTTTGCCAAGCTCAGAGAATAACCACCAATGCTTGTCGCTCATCCATAGACAAATGAATGGGCAACTATGAGAATCTCCATTTCGTTTGCACATATTTGAACAGCAGGGTTCATCATCTTTCCCTACCTTAAATTCTAGGCATTTATATTCTGTATCGTTCTTTGGAATCTTATTTTTTCTACGTTTGGTAAGTTCTGCTTGAAATCCTCTGCAACACTCTTTATGCACTTCTATATTTGCAAGAATCTCTGCATTTAAGAAAATATCAAGATGTATCAGTTCTTGGATAGGTTGATCTGTTAGTTCCTTTTCATTAATGATTTCGTAATCAACATCCAATTCATATCGCTCAGTTATCAGATGGGAAATCCAATGGTATCGTGAAACCGGACTCATCTGCGAACGATTTTGCTTCAGTAAGAAATAATCTATTCTATCATTTGCCAAGTCGAGCAAGTCTGCCAAACGTATGAGAATCATCATGTACTTCAAGCTGATTAACTCTTCCTTCGCTGAAGATTTCATTTCATATACATCTGTTGTATTCCATCCATGACTATCGGATATTGTAGCTATTGTTTCAGCTTCAAGCTCTGATAGGAAAGACAACATATCTTCTTGCCAATGACGGATAAACATAGCACTTTCATATGCGTGAGGTGCACGCACACGGTTCTCAAAGAAGTCAAAAATATCTTGAAATACCTCAATCAAAGACAATCCCATCTCTTTCCTAATCCGATGAATCTCGTCCATTGCGAATTTGTTTGATTTATAGGCATTGTCAACTTTTTTGTTAAATGTCAACATACGATTAAGCCACTTACTGATTAATTGTTCAGACTTGACATTAGAATCGTTAAACGAGGATACACTCGGATGTATAACCATGCTTATATCATGTAGATAACACGCATTAAATAGCAAGAAGAAATCATTAGCCTTCAAATTCAAAAAATCCACATTATTCACGAGCCTAACTACATTTTTTATTAGATTGATAGCGTGTTCGTGATTGTGTAATGTATAAGCATTCAAGAATTTGGAACCATTATGCCAAAGGCTTTTAACAAGTCTATGTGTTTGGATTAATCGGTCAATCTTTTCAGGATCTTGAATCTTTTGCCGGTATATACCGAGCCCTTCAAGAATTCCGAGATCTATATCCATCCTCTCGTTCAAATCTTTTGGATCAAGAGATCTCACAAACTCAAAGAAATCGCAAATTTTCAAACGATAATTCCTGAGCATTGAAATAATTCTTAACTCATAGTATTTTATTGGCTTAATGTCAGACCTCAAAATTGATAGATTATCTCCAGATTGAATGTTGCAAGCGAATGAGAAACAGCAATTCAAAATTTTACGTCTGAAGTTCTCTGAATTTCTGAAAACGAACTCGCACCAAGAAGGAAATCCTGTTTTTGAATTAAGACATGGATTTCCGGAATCAGACACTCCTGTGATTGAATTTAGGAATGGGAACAATTCCCACACATCATTGGCATTATAAGATGTATTCTTTATAGCCTCAACAAATCTTTCAGAGTTACGGAAAGGACGTACACTTCGCACAACACGCGAAAGGGATTCATATTCGTCCACAGTGGCAACATCTGCACTGCATAACATCGAACTGATTCTATGGTAATACAAGTATTTATCAGACCTATGAGTGCTGCAATTATATTTTGACAGAGCGATATCATATTGTTGAATTTTGGCGCAGAAACCTTTTTTTTCACTGAAAGGCATATCTCTTAGAATCAACTCAAATTCAGATTTGAATATTTCTTCCTCAAAGACCTCAAATAAAGCATTAATTAGTTCTTTTGAAGTCTTGTCCTGAGATGTAACATCGTCAATTTTGAATGTTTCGTAGAACTTCGCTTTTAGCTCCTTATCATATTTCCCATTCAAAAGAATTTGCAGTTTTCTTTGTCTAAATAAAAAATATCGTTTGTATCGTCTGAGCCACTTAAGTCGTTCTTCACCATAAGAATTATCTCCAAGTTTAGTTCTTTTCGAACGGAGTTTATTTATCTCAAGATTAACGACATCCTGTAAAGCCGTTAGCTTTTTCAAGGCAACGTTATCGTCAACTTCATCAATATTTCCCTTTATCCATCCGCCCATTGACACAGGTCGTTGAACTAGAAACAGACCATCCATACCTTTAAAAGAGTCATTTATATCACAAATTGTACTCTTTCCATTAGGATGAAACTGTATGTTATAATTTATATCCATTGCTTGTGACAGTAAATCCTGACCTATAACTGGATATTCCTCCCAATCTTTTTTGGCTTCAGTAACCGAATTATTGAGTCTTTGGATTAATTCTCCAAATAAATCCGAATTAATGTTTTTGGCAAATACGACTGAATCATCCACATAGAAATACGAGTCTGAATCCATTAATTTATCGACATGACTCATACAATCAGCGACTTCTATCATGCATAAATTACCAAAAAAGTATGATTGTGGTAGTCCTTGCGCTATTCCCCGGACAGGATAGAAACCGTTAACCGATTTTACATTGTTATGTTGTTCCTTATAATATACATCTTTCCATTCCCGGAGGTTCTCCTCGGGAATTTTAAAATATAGAAGTTTAGATATAATGGTCTTCAGACACTTTTTATCAGTATCGTCTTTATATTTACTCGAAACAGCATTCCAAATAAAATTCAGAATCTTCAAAGGATTAATAGAAGGGAAAAAGTCTTTAAGGTCAAAACTTATTTCTTTATCATATTCGCGTGTCTTGGAATATTCCCGACAGCGAGTCGTTACTATTTGAGAATATTGGCGGTATTTCTCAGTCCAATTCATAAAGATACTACCTATATTACAACTTGGAATATTACCATAGAAATTATGAGGTAGCATACGTGATAATTCCGATAGATTCCGTTTCCCATTAGAATCGTCAAACATTAAAGGCATAAGCATTGATGCCATACAAATCTGATTGACGAGGCTAGCCGTGTGCAATGGGCGATACTCCACAACTGTATTTCCTTCGGAACTCAGTTTCTTAATTTTAAAGAAAACATTGACTTCTAGCAATTCGTTTTCATCGTCAAGTAATTGGGTTAGAGTTTTCTTACATTTTTCAATAGCATCAGAAACAATGCCATTAAAGTCATATTTATCCCTTAGCCGAAGAAATGTATCCAGATCTTCGGGGCTAAGCAAATCACGCTCTGATATATATGACTCCATAGCAAAAATTGCCTTATAGATATTCTCCTCTGATAGTATTTGTTCTCTTAATTTGGCGCTCATAATTCTATGTGTAATAATTTTATTTTGACGATAATGTCTGTATTAATCGATTAAGCTCTGAGAATGCCTTATATAAGTCGCTCTGTAGTCCGCTCCCATCGCTTTTGCCACACTCAAATGTACCCTTATCAACTCTTATACAAAAGTCGTATTTTTGGGGCATTTCTCTAAATAACCTATCAAAGTTATCCATGTTAATATTCACATTGTAAATAACATCCTTTGATAACGTAATATTAAGAATTTCTCCAAATTCAACAGCGATCTGCTGATCCAGTTTGATAATAGGAAGAACCTTGATGTCAGATATAACTGCGTTCAGGAATTTACACCATTGTCCAAGCATATTATCAAATGATTGTATGTTGTCTTTAAAATATCCAAACCCATATTTGAAATGATGATTCGAAGCAATGTATAGAAGAAGGCCGTTCATATAATCATACTTGGCGTTTTTCCTTCGCTCTATCTGATTTTCCAAATCATAATCCATCAATAAATTCAAGAATAATAGCTTCTCTACTCTATGTCTTACCTCTCTCTCTTTAGGCGATGACTGTACTCCTTCATCAATCATACCTATCTCATCTACATCCATTGATTGGGCATTACTATTGATGAACAATTTGTATAATACCTCTCTATTCAAGTCCTTAAATAAAACTTGTTCGAGATTGCTGGGGTATATGTTTTCCATATTGTTTAATCCTTTGTAGTCTTTAGATAATAATCGCAAAAATCTTTAACACCGCTTGGAAGTTTAATTCTTTTTACATTTTTTTGTACTGCCTTATCTATTATTTTATCTGCCATAACAACATAATCATTTTTGCTTTGGTTTGAGCTTCCACCCATATCCACTTTTTGATCTATCTTTCTTTCCAAGTTTACTAATCTGTTTAATGTTTCTGAATTTTTTGCATCACCAGATACTATATATGGTCTTCCTTCAGTAAAGTTTTTATTTACCTGTTGTTGCACTTGTTGAACAACAGTTGTATCTCCGCTTCTAAATTCTGGCAACTTACCTAATTCACTTGCAACAATTGTTTCCATTCTCTTTACATTATTATTGTTTTGAATGAATTGTTGATATTTCTCTTCTGCTTTTGCTTCTTTTTGATATTGTCTTGCTACTCTATACGGTTCTCCATTTCTACTGCTCAAATCTTTAAGAGTTCCAACATCTTTTACTCCTAATGCTATATATGGTGCAGCTTGTTGTAATTTTTCTTGTGCTTGTTGTTCTGCTGTTGTTACTTCTCCAGTACTTCTATTTACTTTATCTTTTAGTCCAAATACTTTTATTGCTTCTTTTACATTTTTAGGATCTTTCACAAAGTTATTAACTATCGCTTGTTTTTTACCTTCAATATATTCTTTATTAATTTCAATTGTTTCTTTCCAATCTCCATCTGCTTTTCCGGGTACATAGAAGGTATCTACAAATTCATGTCCAGCTTGCCTTACATTTTCAAATTGTTCTAACATTCCTGGGTTAAGGAATTTTTCTGACATTTTTTCATATTGTCCTCCTAATCTTCCCATTAAAGCTGTTGCAAGTGTGCTGCCATCTATAGTTGGTTTATTATTGTCATTTGAATTTGTCATATTATCTCTTATTTGAGACACTACATCGATAAGTTGCTCTGTATCATCATCGCTATCTAAATTATTATATTTATTTGGTTCATAACTTCCACCATCTACTTCCTGTTGCCAATCTAATTGATTATTATTTTGTAATTTAGGCTTTTCCTGACCTTCTTCTAATTCTAATTTATCTGTTTCTGTTGGCAAATTAGTACTTTCACCAGAAATGCTTCCATCCATAAACTCCGCATTTTGTATTTGGCCCCCATATAAATCTCTTCCAAACGGATCATAGGCATTTGAAAATGCATTTTCTCCATCAGTTAAATTGCTCAAAGTTCCTTCTTCTAGTGAAGCATTAGTTGCTTGGTCAAATAATGCAGCATCGCTTGTTAACATGGTTCCAGAACCTTCCACAAAAGCTGTTGTTCCTCCTGCTATTGTTGTGGAACTTGCTGTACCTACTGTTCCAGCTACTCCTGCTCCTCCTGCAGCGCCAGCAGCCCCAGTTGCTGCAGTTCCAGCTGTTGCAGTTCCAGCTAATGCAGGTGCAGCAGCTCCTGCTGTTGCGACAGTTAATCCTGCCATAGCAACTGTCTTCGTTACCTCTTTAGTTACTTTCACTCCTTTATCCAAAGTTGCTTTTCCACTTTCAAAGCTTGCAACATTATCTATTCTAGTATTTCCGAATTGGAATATCTCTCTCATGTATTTTTCTATTGGCCTTATCATAGCTAATGAAATCAATGCATAGATTTGTATTGATGGATAATTTAATTGAAATACTGTTCCTTGTGTAAGTCCACTACCATTCATTAATGCTAGAGGTACTAATAATAATATTGTATATATAATCATATGAAATGGTTGTACAAATACTCCCATTATAAATTCTTTGAACCATTTTTCAAAAATAGATTTACTTGTTTTTCCAAAAGCATATAATGAAGAAACAATTGGTGATATAATTATTAGTACCATCAAATATATTAATCTTTTGAAATATGAAATTATAAATACAATTGTCAAATAAGTAACATATATATACATAATAACATAAAACCAATTTGATGTTACATCAAAAAATCCTGTCTTTCTATATTGGATTCTTATTTGACTAACAAGTGTATGACCATATGTTATACCTTGATTTAACCCCTTAACAACTGTATCAGATATGTAAAATATTCCTATCATTATTACATGTATAAACATTACTAATGCCAGTGCTTTTAGCCAATCCATTAAATATTGTTTCCATTTAGCCTTTTCATTAGCAACAGTCGAAGCTAACACTATTCTTATTCCCGCATATATTAATAAACACAGCAATATAACAATCGCTAAATTACGCATAATATAATATAATGTAGCCACTGTATCTTTTAGTTTTTCTAAAAGTTTACCAAATGGGGTCCACTCAGAAGCCCTATTAGGGTCTTGTGTAAATATATTTGCATTAGCTATTTTTACTTTTCCACTAAATATATCATCTGGACTCAATAATAAGTCAAACCAAGTATATTGTATTTCATCTATTGAATCTCCAGTTTTCTCCATAAAATCACTAAATTTCTTTAAAAAACCTGCTTCCCCATCGTCACCATTTTTCTCTTCTTCCCATATTTCTTTTAGCTTACCACCACCGTCCATAACGGTATCCCCCATTGTATCTATTTTAAAAATAAGTGCCATACTTCTGTTTATATTATCTACAAACACCATTATTAGTCCAGTCGCAGCTTTATTTAATATGCTTTCTGTTATAAATGCATGTGAATAGTTAGGAAACATAAATGTGCATAAAACAACTAATATTATTGCCAATATAAATTTCTTTGAAGTATTCACTTTTAGCAAACGTTTTTTTATTTTCTCCATTTTTATTTCCTCCTATATTACATTGTCTGTAAAACAGAAATGCAAAGTTTCCATATACTTAATGCTCCTAATATTATAATTGAACCTATTATGTATGGTTTCATGCTTTCTTTTATGTTGGCCTTTTCTTCTACACTAGAAAGCATGTATTTTATTCCTAATATAGTTCCTGCAATTAATACTGCAAATATTCCCGCTCCCCATAACATATCAACCAATCCATTCATACTTGTCCAATCTGCTCTTTTAGGTAGGCTGTCACTTTCTTTTCCTAACCTAATCCACTCTTTTGCAGTTCCAATTATATCTGATTTAGGCTCTGCTGATGCATATGTGCATACATTTATACTTAATAATATGCTTAACATTAAACCTATACCTATTATTTTTTTTATTCTCATATAAGTTCCCCCTTTACATTAGAACATAGATGTTGTAAACTCATAGAGCTTTTGCCCTAATGTTGAAATTCCGAAAACTAAAACTGCACCTAAAATGTAAATCCAAATTGTTTTTTTGTATTCAGCTTTTTCTTCTATGGACCCCATCATATATTTTATTCCTATAACCATTAATGTTCCAACTGAACATATTATTCCGACAACCTTTAAAATTCCTAAAATTATATTTCCAGCTCCTTCAAATTGACGTATTTCAGATCCACCTACTGTCATTCTGCTCGTTATTTCATCTGGGGTTGTTGCTAAAGTTGTTTTTGAAATGACTAATAAATTCAAA
>ERZ780195.3085-NODE-3085-length-10485-cov-2.437584_pt1 | contig 10485 bp, 7 predicted proteins | sample MGYA00511017_ERZ780195 | MGnify/ENA primary metagenome ERZ780195 (study PRJEB29588, sample SAMEA2159974) | human gut metagenome | biome: human gut; feature: human-associated habitat; material: faeces | place: Denmark | collected 2008/2010 ...
AGTCAGAATATCAATAACTTCTACATTGCTAAAGAAAAGCATAAGACGCTTCAACGAAGCTTTTCTGTCCGATTTGACATTCGGATGTTTCAGCAAGAATTGAACAGTTGTTTTTAATATCTGATTAAACTTGTTGTTCTCCGATAATTCATCGTACTCACAATCAATTTTCTGTTGTTTCCGCATTAGATTATTGACCGTACCACATATATCAAGCTTCCCTTTCAATGTGGACAACGAACCATGACAGGAAATATATTCTTTATGTAACCCTTGCTTAAGTTGATACGAAATGCCACGAACTAGAATTTCGGCAAATAAATCATGAATCTCGTCAAATTCTTCACCTGCTATTTCTTCATAGTTATTCTGCTTAAGCTCTTGAAAAGCATAAGTCAACATATAATAGATATTGCGAATGAATATACCTTTGTCTATTGTCATTTTATCAAGCTCAATAATTTGTCTGTTTCTTCTTTGAATTTCTTATCATTGTCAAACCAATATTCACGCAACATAGGGGCAATATCATATTCAATCACATTCTCAAGCCACATATTATCAATAGATTCCTGATTACAGAAATAACTATGACCGATACAAAAACCTTTTCCGAGCGAATCATCCTTAGCAATCTCAATATTCAGGGCTTTGACGGCATCAATCACTTTATTAAAGACTTCACAATCAAGATCCTCCTGATACTTTTTGAAACCATCCGAATCAAATCCCGGCACCATATCAAAGAAACTGAACCGACGACGTAAAGCGTAGTCAATCATAGCCAGGCTACGGTCGGCCGTATTCATCATACCTATAATATAAAGATTCTCCGGGACAGAAAAATACTCATCGTTATATGCAAGACGGATTTGATATTTTTCGCCCCGATAATCGTTTTCAATAAGCATCAGTAACTCACCAAAAATCTTACTCATATTTCCTCTATTAATTTCATCAATAATAAAGAAATACTTCTTATCCGGATCACTTTGGGCTTTCTGGCAGAAATTATAGAATACCCCTCGTCTAAGCTCAAAACCACCATCTTCTTTTGGCTTATATCCCATCACAAAATCCTCGTAGGAATAATTCTGATGAAATTGAATGAACTCTATTTTAGTTCTATCTTCTTCTCCTATAATAGAATAAGCTAAACGTTTTGCCGAATACGTTTTACCAACACCCGGAGCGCCTTGTAATATGACATTTTTCTTTGCTAACAACAGGTTTCTCAATTTGTTATACTCTTCTGATTTTATAAATACATTATCCAAAAAATTTGTTTCAGAATATTGAGGATTATGCATAGGATTTCCGCCACGTATTAATTGCATCAATATCTTATACTCGTCTTTTGTCAGTTTGAAAAACGAGCCGTTCTTATTCTTCAGGAATTCCATACCACTTAATTCCGGTATATCCTTTATAACTGAATAATCAACAGGATTCAATAAGCTTTCAGTCTTTTTGAAATATATTTTTTGTCCATCGGCAGATTTGGCTATTTCTGCAATAGCTACCACCTGTTTAACAGGAGTAGCTTCATAGCCAATAACAACATCTCCTTCTTTTGCATCAATAAAATTTTGGAACACCCTTCGTTGGTTACCACTATCATTATAAAGGGTATAGTCTTGTATTTCCCCAACCGGGGCTTTCGAAAAGCTCCATATCTTAGGACTTGCCACAAGCCACCAATATTGCTTTTGCGATTTATCTTCAAATAGTTTCTCCAAAGATTTCACATAATCCGGCTGCTTGGTTATATCGGTCAAAGTTTTTTGGACATTCTTACCTACTGTTTCCCATTCTCCGACATTCGTCCATTGCATTTTACGAACATTCTTAAAATCAGGAAAAGAATCATCAAAAGCATAGTCACTTTCCACAATACCACGCCCTATTATTTGATTCTGCCCCTTTTTGACTATAACAATATCACCCACTTGCATCTCATGAGTAAACTCCCATAATGCCAAACTATCATTTTTAAACGAAGATCCCGGCTTGCCATATATATCCTGCAACTTAGTTGCCATTTCTTTCTTAGAAGAGTATTCCAAAAGGTTACCCATATCATCCCAACCAATACACATTATATTTTGAGATAAACATACATCCCACTTAGATGCATTTTCTCCCGGAGCGTATAACCAAATCTTATGTTCCATATTTGAACTATCTAATTCATTCACAATATTTAGTAACTCCTCATAAAATTCGAAAAGGTCTTTTTCGCCTTTCTGTTCTATCAGGAACCTTTGCAAATCAGAAATTTTAGTTTTATTTGTGACAGACATTCCAAAACAACTAGCCAACTTAACCAACACACCACGCTTATATACAGGTATTAGAGTCTCATCTGAATATAAGAATGCTATTTTCCATTTGTAAGCATCACCTAACTCATCTATTTTCTCTATTGCTTCCAATTCACCTTTGCCTGCATGTTCTGCTATTTTAATTATTGTACTTCTGACAACAGCAAATGCTTCATCAGCAGTCTGCTTATCATATTTGTTGTACCAAGCGTACTTATCATTACTAACAATACGAGAATCACCCTTATTGGGTTTGTTTCTATATTCATAGATACCAAACTTATAAGAAGAGCCACCCCAAATAGAACCTAAATCATATGTTTTAGATTCAACCCAATAACAAAACGAATTCTGTCTTTCGAGATTTGTATATTGTGTAAGTGTCATTTCTACAAGATGCTCTTTTGGAAAAGCAGCTTGAAAATCTTGATATATCTGTCTTCTGTCAATCATACTCAAATAGTATTAGAACTTTTCTTCATTAATTCACCTTCCAATATCTTATTTTATCATGTCCAATTCTTTCAACAATATATCAAAATCACCCTACAACAGAACAAACACCTTTATAAAAACAAAATCACCTGCCCGTGAATTACTTTTTAAGTCACAAAGATACAGAATAGTTATTTTAATATAGTAAACACCTCTGTTTTTTTATTGAAATATACCTACTATCTATATTACACAGAATAATATTGTCGCTATTAATAATACTCATGCAATAAACCACTTTTGTTTATTACTTTAAAACCACATAAGCCACATTATGAGAACGTGCCGTTTGAGGTGCCGGAATCATGGGTGTGGACAACGATTGAAGAAATATGCTCAAAGATAGGTTCTGGTAGCACACCAAGGGGAAGTAACTATTCTGCGAACGGGATTCCATTTTTCCGCTCGCAAAATGTATATAATGACAGACTTGTTTATGATGACATCAAGTATATTTCCGAAGAAGTTCATCAGAAGATGAAAGGCACGGAAGTGCTTGCTAACGACTTGTTGCTGAATATTACTGGTGGTTCATTGGGAAGATGCGCCGTAGTTCCTGCTGATTTTAATTGTGGTAATGTCAGTCAACACGTTTGTATTATGCGTTCTGTTTTAGTTGAGCCTGAATATTTTCATGTGTTAGTTTTATCTTCATACTTCGCTAAATCTATGAAAATTACGGGTAGTGGTCGTGAAGGTTTGCCAAAATACAATTTAGAACAGATGGGGTTTCCTTTGCCACCTTTAACAGAGCAACAACGCATAGTTGCCGAGATTGAACATTGGTTTGCTTTAATTGACCAAATAGAACAAGGCAAAGCCGACTTACAGACCATCATCAAACAAACTAAAAGCAAAATTCTTGATCTTGCTATTCATGGCAAGTTGGTACCACAAGATCCGAATGACGAGCCAGCCATTGAACTCTTGAAGCGAATAAATCCCGGCTTCACACCTTGTGATAACGGGCATAGTAGGAAGTTGCCGCAAGGCTGGTACTCGGTAACTGTCAATGATGTCTGTTCAATAATAGGAGGAGTTTCATATAATAAAGCCGATATTCAAGATACAGGTATAAGAGTATTACGAGGTGGCAATATACAGAACGGGAAAGTCATTGATTGTTTTGATGATGTATTCATATCCCTTTCATATCAAAATAATGATAATCAAGTACAGCGTGGGGATATTATCGTTGTCGCTTCTACTGGAAGCCAAACATTGATTGGGAAAACTGGTTTTGCTGATAGGGATATTCCTAAAACACAAATCGGAGCTTTTCTTCGAATTGTGAGACCAAAACAGAAAACCTTGTCACCGTATATACGTCTTATATTCCAAACTGATGCCTACAAAGATTACATTAGGAATGTAGCAAAAGGTTCTAATATTAATAATGTGAAGAATGCTCATCTGCAAAATTTTCAAATTTGTTTACCTCCATTAGAAGAGCAACAACGCATAGTTCAAAAGATAGAAGAACTGTTCTCATCCCTTGATGATATTCAAAAATCCTTAGAAGTGTAATTAATTACACTTCTAAGGATAGATGAAACTTACCAGTTTACTACTTTGTCCACAATTTTTTGCTGTTCACTAGCTGTTCGACGGAGATAGATACGAGTAGTCTCAATACTTTCATGTCCCATAAGGTCGGCAAGTAGGGCAAGATCATTGAATCGTTCAAGGAAGTTCTTGGCAAAACGATGACGAAATGAATGAGGATAAACCACTTCCTTATTCATTCCGTATTTTCCCGCAAAATGTTTCAGTTGTTGGGCTATGCCACGTGTTGTAATACGTTCCCCAAATCGGTTCAGGAATATATAGCCGGAAATAAGACTTTTTTCTTTGAGCCATTTTGTGGCTTCTGTACGCAAATTTTTCGGAATATATAAACGACGTATTTTTCCACCTTTACTGTAAAGATCAAGATGGCCAACTTGTACATGCTCAGCTTTGATGTGAAGCAATTCACTGACACGTGCGCCTGTGGCAGCCATAAACCATACGATAAAATACCACTCATTATAACCATCAGCTTTTAAGCGTGTTTTTAGAAATTTGTAGTCTGCATCGCTGATTACGTTTTCCAAAAAGTTCTTCTGCTGTACTTTGACGAACTTTACCTTCAGTTTCTCCTGTTTTGTAAATTCCAAATACTTGTTGATACCTTGCAATCGTAGGTTTACCGTTTGCGGTTTAAAGTTCTCCACCAGATACCCTTTATATGTTAAAAGGTTCTTTTTGTTTACTTCTCCATAATGATTGAGGAAATACTGTACTGTCCACACATACGATGTAACAGTGTTTTTTGCCAAATTAGTTTTGGCGAGATAGCTTTTGAATTTTGTTACCATATTATATTGATTTATAATGAATACGGCAACAATATAATAGAATATATCGGGCATTATACGCAGTTGCCTGATGGATGGACAATTGCACCCATGCAAATACTATGTTCGTTGATTGATGGTGATAAGCAAAATGGTATAGAACGAGTAAATCTTGATGTCAAATATTTGCGTGGTGAGCGTGATGCCAAAACTTTGACTTCCGGCAAATATGTAGCTACAAAATCTCTTTTGATTTTAGTTGATGGAGAAAACTCGGGTGAAGTATTCAGAACTCCAATCGAAGGTTATCAAGGTAGCACTTTTAAACAGTTGTTTATCAACGAGAATATGAATAGCAGGTATGTATTACAAGTTATCAATTTGCATAGGAGGATATTACGAGAAAACAAGGTGGGTTCTGCTATTCCTCACTTGAACAAGAAACTATTCAAAGCGATAGAAGTGCCAATTCCACCTTACAAAGAGCAACAAAGGATTGTAGAGACTATAAATAAGGTTTTTATGTCTTTGGATTTGATAATGGAGAGCTTATAAACTCTCCATTATTTCATCTAATTGTGTAAATATTTCACGGGATGCATAAACTATTCGTTTTTGTTCAGCCTTTGGTGGTATGGGTATTTCTAATTTTGAGTATTCGGAAATCCAATATCGTTTATGAGTGTCACCTACCAATCTGGTAATGCTCATAAACATTGCCACATAATCAATTTCAATATCCTTGTGTATTTTTAGAATCTTCATTGCTGATGATTTTACCTTAAAGGGGAAATCAACTTTTTTTGAATCAGTTGTAAAATCATCAAAGATTATACAAGGAAGATTTGAGTATATACCAGCAGTCTCGTTGGTGTAACCAATAATAAATGATTTACCTGCTGTTAATACTGGTGTTAAATAGGAATCATCATAAGTTGTTGAGTTTACAATATAAGCGGTAGGTTGTTCATAATTTATAATTTGTTCAAGCCTGCAAACTGTCCATCCATCAGGCAACTGCGTATAATGCCCGTTATCACAAGGTGTGAAGTCGGGATTTATGCGTTTCAACAATTCAATGGCTGGCTCATCATTCGGATCTTGCGGTACGAGTTTGCCGTGAATGGCAAGGTCGAGGATTCTGCTTTTAGTTTGTTTGATAGTTGTTTGTAAATCCTCTTTCCCTTGCTCTATTTGGTCAATCAGGCAAAACCAGTCATTCAATTTTTGAGAAATTCTTTGTTGCTCTTTTAATGGTGGTACAGGAACCATGACTTCATTGATTGTAGCAACAGATAATCCCGGTTGTGCCGTCGAAGTTGCGTATTGATTTAAATTCAAATATAGCAATATATTAATAGCCCAATCAATATTAGTATCACAATATGTATCAACAACAACTGCATGTTCGGTAGCATAAAATCGTCCATTGGCTTCATTTATATTACCGCATAATGCTCCTTGTCTTCCAATTAGCGGGAAGCGTCCCTCTCTATTATAACTACTGACGTATCCTCTAAGTCCATTACCACCATAACAAGGGAAACAATGTGTCTTATCTTGTTTCTCAGATATGTCTTTAGCTGTAATATTCTTACCGGCTTGCAAAGTAAATATATCTCCCAAAGTTGTCCACACCCAATTATCCGGCACCTCAAACGGCACATCCCCATAATGTGGCATATCAGAAGAAGCCATTCTCTTACTTTTCCTTATCTTCCCCTCCTTTATCAGACGTTCTTTCTCTTCCTTAATACGTTCAAGTAAAACAGATGCAGGTTCATCATTTGGATCTTGTGGGACAAGTTTTCCTCTAATAGCGAGGTCTAATATTTTCTGTCGTAGTTTCTTTGTATCCATTAGTCCTCGATATTTGCCATTAATTTTTGAAGCTCAGCCACCGCTTTACTTATGTTATCACTTTTCTCTTTGAGAATATCAATTAATTCTGATAATGAATAGTCTACTTTATCTCCGCCCTGTTTTATCCAAGATACATCAAGGCTAGTCTTGTCACGAGTTATTATTTCATCACAAGTATATTTACGCCAACGCCCATTCGGATTATCCTCAGCATTATATGTTTCTACACGAGCATTTATATCCTCCGCATGATAACACGAAACAAAATCATCAAGATGATGCCTTTGCATTGGATTAGTAGCCAATGTATGCTTTACATCTGTACGATAATCATAAAACCAAATATCCTTCGTACTACTACCTTTTGTAAAGAATAACACATTAGCTTTTACACCTTGAGCATAAAATATACCTGTCGGCAAACGCAAAATAGTATGTAAATTAAATTCCGAAAGTAGTTTCTTACGAATCACTTCTCCAGCGCCCCCTTCAAACAGTACGTTATCAGGCAAAACAACCGCTGCACGTCCGCCTGTTTTGAGCGAAAGCATTATATGCTGTAAGAAATTCAATTGATTATTTTTCGTTTCAACATAAAAATCACTTCGATTAATGTCGACAGAACCAGAAGGACGGGTTCCAAAAGGCGGATTAGCAAGAATAACATTCACTAGTATATCAGGTTCTTTTTCTAAAGAGTCCTGACATATAATAGGGCTTCGGTCAGTACCAACACCATGAAGATACAAGTTCATCGAAGCTAATGTAACAACCAAAGGAGTATTATCCGAACCATGTAGAGCTTTATTCCGCAAAAAATCCCGTTTGCCTTTGTCTTGTGATTGTTTTTTCATGTAGTCATAAGCTGCCAAAAGAAAACCACCGGTTCCACAAGCCGGGTCACAAACCGTTTCCCCAATTTGAGGACGAGTTACATCAACCATTGCCGATATAAGAGAACGAGGAGTAAAATACTGACCTGCACCACTCTTTTTATCTTGTCCATTCTTCTCTAAAATACTTTCATAAATAGCCCCTTTAACATCCCCATCCATTATCAGCCATTGCTCCTCATTAATCATTGTTATGACCTTCTTCAAATATACAGGCTTATCTATTTTATTTTGAGCTTTCGTGTAGATAGTACCAATTAGATTATCCTGCTCACTCAGTATTTTCAATGTATTTTCATACTGAACTATCAAGTCAAGACCATCCAATTCTATCAGGTTTTCCCAACGATATCCTTCAGGTATGGCTGATTCTTCGTCAAGCAATTTAACGTTTTCATCATCCATTTTCAGAAATAACAAATAAGTCAGTTGGGTTATATAATCGGTAAATCCAATACCTTGCCCCGCTAACGTAGTGGCAAGTGTCCAGACCTTTTTAGTCAGACCTTGCTCATTCGAATTTGATTTTGCCATATTAATTTTATGCTACTTTTCTATTATAAATTAAAAACTGAGATAATGAAACAATAGCCTCATTCACCGCTGCTATAGTACCAAACTTACGTATCATCTGAAGCGCTATTGTTTTATCATCTTCCTTTATTTCTTTTATTGTACAAGAACCATTCGCTACAATATAGTTCACAATCTGACGGATAGTATTCTTTTGAGCCTCAGTCATTGTACGCTGTATCTGCCCACACCACAATTCAAAACGTTGGGCAGCCATTGATGACAGGCTACGAAGTTCTGTCACCTGATGATAAGCATATCTGACTAACTGAATAATATTAGTCAAAGCTTCTTTTTCTTCTTTCGTCCCAAAATGTACTACACTGGAAGGGTTAATAATAGAATATGTATTCCATAATTGGGAAGGATTAAACTTGTAATTCTCCATTTTCATCCGATTCTCCAAATCCTTAAGCATTGCATAAGTGATAGGTTCTCCGTTATTGTTATAAATAATACGTAAAGCCTCTATCTCATCCCTGTGTTCATTTACATATTGTTCAAACGCCTGAGTCGTGTCATGAGCTTCCTCTATGGAAAATCCTTTCTCAATCAATGTATCTTCACCAGGCATTAAAATTGTAACAAATCCGGCGTTCAGAATACACAGATATTCACGGGCATCGGGATGAATAGCGAGAGGACGTACCAAGCCTTTCCGTTCGTTATTCGGTTCGTTTATATTCACATATTCCGGCAACAGATTATTATCCAAAGCTTCATATATATGAGATGCCATATCCCGCATATCTGTACCAGCCAATCTTATAAACTCATTCCTCTGTTCTTCATTTGCCTTATTATGTATTCTTGACAGACGGCTAGCCAACAATCTCAAATGTTCATCCGGCAGTTCACCATGAGAGATACGTTCTAAAAGTTGCCTTAAAGACAACAATGTTTCAGCATTGTTTCCCACTCCAGAAGTTGTTACATAATGCTCATGTTCTGTTACTCCCACTGCATCGACTAAGAAAAACAAATCTTTACTATGAGCATTTGGAGTAACATTACGAAGTTGCTCATCACCAATTGTACGTACTCCCCTACCTTTCATCTGAGTATAAAGAGAGTCAGACTCGACATCACGCATAAACATCACCACTTCCAAAGGCTTCACGTCTGTTCCAGTAGCAACCAAAGTCACAGTTACAGCAATGCGGAACTCCTTATCATTACGAAAATGACGTATCAATTCATTACTATCTCCAGCCGAATAAGTGATTTTCTGCACAAACGTATCATCTTCACGTCCAAAGACTTCCTTCGCTATTTTAACAATATTACTTGCATGAGCATCATTCAAAGCAAATATTAATGTCTTAGGTAAATAGTCAAAATTAGGTTCTCTTTGGGGATCATTAAACATTTCTGTATAAACCGAATCTCTATATGTCTCTAAAATCAACTTTATTTGAGCAGGATTAATAATACTCCTATTCAGTTCCCGTCTTGTGTAAGTAGTCGTTTCCTGTGTTTCGATATTTTCAGTTTTACCTGTATAGCGGGTTATTTTACGTACTTTATCCCCCTCGCGAATTGCACCGCCATCTTCGGTTACTTGTGTTTTAATACGGAACACCCTATAATCAACATTGACACCATCAACTATTGACTTTTCAAGAGTGTAGTTCACTATTAAGTTGTTATTAAAGAAGGCTAATGTTTCAACAGCAGGAGTAGCTGTTAACCCAATCATTTTTGCAGAACTAAAATATTCAAGCACACTTCGCCAACTACCATAAATAGAGCGATGGCACTCATCAATAATTATCAAATCAAAGTAATCCGGGGGCAAGTTAGGATGAACCGGCAAATTCATATTTCTAGTGCCGTCGACAACATAATCCGCTTCATTATCATCATCTATAAAATCGTCTCCGGACAATAAAGAAAATAAACGCTAGGGCTACTCCATAAAGACCATAAAAAGAAGATATAATCATTGCTATAAAACGCCATATCCTAATCGCACCACTAAGTTCAACGTTACTAAAA
>ERZ780195.3093-NODE-3093-length-10459-cov-2.663591_pt1 | contig 10459 bp, 8 predicted proteins | sample MGYA00511017_ERZ780195 | MGnify/ENA primary metagenome ERZ780195 (study PRJEB29588, sample SAMEA2159974) | human gut metagenome | biome: human gut; feature: human-associated habitat; material: faeces | place: Denmark | collected 2008/2010 ...
AATCCGTTATATCCCGTATATTGCGATACAACATTAAACGCGATCCCTGCTACAATAAGAAGAACCATCAAACCAGCAACAAGTTTAAATGTCTTTTTTACCTTTTTCTGCTTTTCAGGGTCTGTAACTTTCAATCCTGGAATACTGGTGGTCACTCCCCCCACAGGCGTCCCACACTTGCCACATATTTTTGCATCGTCCTCCAAACGGGCTCCGCAATTCCCACAAAACTTTGCCATATTAACCTCTCTCCTTTGGTTTTTTATTTTTGTGTATTTTCATCATAACAAGTATAACGACAATTAAAATCAACAGGATCCCACATGCTACCGCCACATACACCAATATAGGCTTTTCGACAATTTCTTCCCCATATCCATTTTCTTCTGCCCGCAGCTTTCGGTCATATCTTCCATCTCCATTTTCATCAATGTTTAATATACTTTCCTCAGATACTGTCGCTACCGTATCTATTGTGGTATTCCGCGTAATTTTAACATCTTCGAACCGTCTGAGATCGCTGTAATCGCCGTTTTCATCCATAAAACCTATGGTATAATCCATTAGGCCCTGTCCTGTTCCAACGATTTGCACATCATAATCAGCGCCCTCTTTAAGCCTTAAAACCTTAATGCGGTCATCTACATCTGCATCGGTAACCGCTTCATTTTCTTCAAATGTCAATGTGCCAAATTCTGTTCTCAGCGTCTGATTCTTCTCAGAAGAATCCAGCGTTTCCCCGTTGTATGTGACAGAGACGTCCACGGGGCAGGCAATGCGAATATAGATATATTTCTGGCCGTTGATCTGGTCTGCCATATCTTCAAAGAAGAATACCAGGTCGTCAGCGTTGGCCACTTCATAGTGGTAACCTTCGCTTGCCAATTGCTCCATTAAATTCTGCGCCTCGGATTTGCTATCGCTCAGGTTTTCAAAAAAGCCCAATGTATAAATGACAATATCGTCATTTTTGATTTCATCTGCATAGGCGATCAGCGCTTCTCCTTCTTTCCCTTGGTTTGGTTCACCATCGCTCATGAGGACAATAATTTTTTTCTTGGCAGTGCTATTGTCCAGCATAGATTTTGCCGCTGCCAAACCAGACTCAATATTCGTCCCTCCGCCAGTGGCAATATCTGCGACTGCCTCCGTCAATTGACTCTTATCCATAGAAAAATCAGAAAGTTGCTCTGCACCGTCTTGATAGGTAACAACGCCAATGCTAGCATCCTCTTCTAGGATTGTGTTAATAAAATTGGTAGATGCTTTCTTCGTTTCCTCTATGGGAGTGCCAGCCATGCTCCCAGAAGTATCGAGAACCAGGACAATATCCCGTTCATCTGAGGTGGCTCTGACCGGTTCTGGTGGCTGGCTACTAGAACCTGCTTGATACTCGCCCCATTCGCAAATGAACCCAAATTGTTCTATATCTCTATCGTTTGCATGGTCATTCCACTCTCCCCGGAAGATTGGGTAATCATAGTTTGTATCATAGCTGACGATCGCCCCATAATGTTCCTGGCCGCCGTACCCATTGTTGGGTTCATTTTGCCCCCAATTGGAATAGCTAAAAGGCTCATCATTTATCCACTTCCAATTTCCTGTTTCTTCCTCATCAGTCAAACCAATCCAATAGCTGCGCTTTTCTTGATTCTGAACCAAGTCAGAAATGAACCCTTGCTCTTCTGGTGATGTAATCGTTGCGAGATAGCCACCCTGAGATTCGCAATACTCTTTTGCTTCTTTCCAAGTAGTTCCTGTATCAAAATTATAGACGCAGTAGTAGTGGCCGTTGAACTCGACTGCCTCACTTGGGATCTGATTTTGCATTTGAGGATTATCATGAAAAGAAAAGTCCTCTGCATTTTGTCCTCCAAATATTATGGGAGTTGCAATCTCTTTTTTATCTCCATATTTACTATCATTTTCCCCAAATTGCTCCTTTGCTTTTTCGAGTGCTTCACTCAATGTATACAGCTTTCCAGTCTCTTCATTATATAGACTCATATTCACTAATGTAGCATTTTGAATCTGCAAATTGTAAATCGTATATATTGTTTCTGAATTAGCAACAACTGCATTAGCACCTTTTTCTATAAATGAATTAGCTAAAACATCATCTTTACCACTTTCACAAGCAGCCAGATAAAGGAACGTTCCGTCCAAATCCTCACAATATTTATCAATATATTTTGATGTAAATGCTACATTACCATTCGAGCATTCTACAATTCTGTTTTGTAACGTATCTAGACGATAAATCATATCCCACCGCCATGCCTGCTGATCAAATTTCTCACCTGTCACAAGGAAAGAATGCAGCTCTTGTGAATAACCCCCATGGCCGTGCCAAATAACCACTTGGTTTTTTGAAAAAGATTTTATTAAGTCTAGTGTGACTTCCTGATTATCATAATCATTTGATGCCTGAAAGAAATAAGATGGTAATTCAGCACTAATTTGCTTTGCCGATGAATCTGGCAATTTCAAATATTCCTCTATCTCAAATGAATATGTGTTTAAGCAAGGCTGGAGTGTAAGAACAGAGACATTTGAATTGTTACTTGCGGAATCAATATCATGTCTCTTAGGTAAATACACATATGTTAGTCCATTCTTGAACTTAAATAAAACCGAGGTGTCAGATATTTCATAATACAATATCTTGCTATCTTTATATAGTTCTTCTGCATATTTTCCGACTTCTGCTATTGCTTTATTAAGTTCGCTCTCTTTTACATAGCCCATATCATCACAGAAAGTCTTTTCAATATTTAGAATTTCATCCTGAATTCTTTCTGTTTCTGATATAGAACTTTCTGTAGGTTTTTCACAAAAATATAGATATATGGGTTCTGTTCTATATTCTTCAAATTTGGAATAATAACTTAAGGATCCTAAATCTGATGAAACAGATATTGTGCAACTATATATACCATCTCCAGCCACTAAATCTCCATTTTCACCAGTATCAACCATTTGGCAAATGACCTCTTCACTATCATCCGAACACAATTCAACAGCATTTGGGACCATTTTTTTTACAGAAACTGAAAATATGACATCAACCTTCTCATTTTCCCAAAAACAGTTTTCATCTGATGTAAAATTAGTAAGGACATTCTCTTTCCCTTCTTCAGTTTGTAAATTATTAGGTAAAATATTGATTTCTTTGAATATGCTTTCAATAGCAGGAATATCCACTACTCCAAAATATACCAGTGCTCCAACTGCAGCCACGACAAGTATAGCCAATGCCAGCACTATGGCAATTAGCTTTAAGAAAAAACGGCGAATTTTTTTGCCAGTAGACCATTGCGCTCGTTTTGCCTTTTTTGCTGCTTTTTTAGCAGCCTTTTTTGCTGCCTGTTTTTCTTTTTTTGTGGCTTTCTTGGCTGCCTTTTTCGTCTCCTTTTGACTCACCGGAGCATTAGATTCTCCCGGTTGGTTTTGCTCCTGAGCGGACTCCTGCTGAGCTTTTATCTTTTCCCCATCACAATTTGGGCATAGCCCAGAAGCTTCCTCCAGCTTTGCGCCACATTTTCCGCAAAACTTTGCCATGTCTTTCCTCCTTGCCTCTCAAAACACACAAAGGGTTGGCGGATGGATCATCTCCCTCCACTAACCCTATAGCGTTATCCCATATATTTGTCGATTAGCTTATCCACAACGGGGATAGAGATCGTGCCTTGTCTCAACGCTTTGAAGCCAAGGATGATAAATAGAATCTTTTCAACAATATCGATTGCGCTAATTACAGCGTTGACTAAATTGGAGAGAAATTCAATCTGAAAATCGCCGCCAAAAATCGAGAAGATGTCGTCGATAAAGCTGATTGCATTTGGGATCAAACCGATCACCACCGTAAGGAATGAGAAGAACACCATAAGAGCAACGGCCTTTAGCGCACTCTTTTTCAACCACTCATTTTCCTCAAACAATAGCACATAACCCGCCAATATGGCCGCCACCAGATAGCCGCTAAACAATCCCATAAAATAAATTGCGGCACCCAGTAATCCAACAGAAATACCAAGTCTCGTCTTTTTCATAACACGCTTCCTCTCTTTTTTGTGTTTAGGAATCCCCCTAGATCGATTTATTCATCCTACTCAGCCGCCTGTCGCCATTTTATAGCAGTCATCACAGACAAACATAATACCTAATAAGCTTTCATAGTGCTGTGTAGCAGCTTCATCCCCACAAAGCATGCACACGCTGCTGCAATCTTCGCATACATATGCAGGAGTTCCATCGCTCTTTGTATATTCCTTGGAGGGGCTATTACCACAGTACATGCACGGCTCATCCACAGTAGATGAACAGGCAGTTAGCATAGAAAATGCCAAAAGTGAAATTAGGAAGAGAGCTATTACTTTTTTCATCATGATTCTCACCTCATTATAATTTTGTACCGCACTCCGTACAGAATGCAGTATCGCTTTCCGCTTTTGCACCGCAATTTGGGCAAATCCTTTCAACCGCTTTCTCTTCAGATGATGTTTCATCAGGACTTCCCTGTTTTTCGATAGGTTGGGTCATCGGCTTACCGCAGGATGTACAAAAACGCATGCCACGTTTTACTGAAGCTCCGCAATTTTCGCATCTTACATGATCTTCATCCGTTTCCCTTTTAGACATAGGCGTTCCGCAGGAACTGCAAAAGGCAACGCCTCTGGGAACTTCAGCTCCACAGTTTTCACAGCGCAAAACGCCTTTTATATCTTGAATTTGCTTTCGATAGCTCTTGATTTTCTCTTCTGACTCATTGATAGCACCCAGCATTCCTGCAAAATCCTCTTCGCAATCCTGTTGATGCAAGGAGGCATACAGCTTTCCAATCTGATAATAGTTGTTGGTAATGCTTTTTTCTTCCTCTGAAATCAGGGAGTTGAGCCTTGCTGTTTCAGATAGTTCCTTTGCTTTCTGTGCAGCTTTTGCTGTTGCCTCAGTCGCTTTTTTCCCTAAATTATCTAAAAACCCCATCATCATTCTCCTCTCTGAACCACTGAAAGCTATTATCAAAAGGTGTACCTTTTGATAATAGTTAGAATGGTACTCTCTCTTTTTAAAAAACCGAAATAAATTTACATTTTTATCCAAAAATTATTGTAAAAGTGCGTTTGAAGTAGTATAATGTTTTAAATAGCAAAGCTGTCAAAAGGTACACCTTTTGACAGCTTTGTTATTTTCCTGTATTCACGATACGATGTTCCCTGAGCCTGCGATAGAAGGTGGACTCGCTCATATTGCATATCCTGAGGGTCTCCTCGAAAGAGATTCTCTTCCTTTCCCATGCCTTTACGATTTTAGCAAAATCTGTCGGCACGTCTTTTGCTGGGCGGCCAAAGGCCACTCCCCGCGCTTTTGCTGCTGCAATACCTTCAGCCTGTCTTTGTCGGATATTACTGCGTTCATTCTCAGCCACAAAACTCAAAACCTGTAGAACGATATCTGACAGGAAAGTTCCCATCAAATCTTTGCCTCGTCGTGTGTCCAACATTGGCATATCCAGCACTACAATATCCACACCCTTGCCCTTGGTGATAACCCACCATTGCTGCAGAATCTCCTCGTAGTTCCTGCCTAGGCGATCAATGCTCTTAATATAGACCAAATCCTCTTTTTTCAGTATTCGAATTAACTTCTGATATTGGGGACGGTCAAAACTTTTGCCCGACTGCTTATCTAAAAAAATATTTTGGTCTTTTACACCGGCTTCCCGTAAGGCAATCAGCTGTCGCTCTTCATTCTGGTCTTTGCTGGATACCCGCATATAACCGTAAATATTCATATCATTCATCTCTCCATTCATCAAAATACTCCCATTTTCTAAGTATTCTCTAATGTCAAAATCACTCGTATTTTCGCTTAATAGGAAACTCAAAAAGTCATTCCGTTTCGCCCTTTTAAATATTCCCTTGACTATGTACTTAGATATGATAGATTCACGCTAACATACAGACTTCGTCGAGTATGCTTTTTTGCGTACAAACTATTAAAGTCCTTATTTCAATCCACTATATTATTGCTTATGCTGAAAGTTCCCTATTTCTAATCTCTCTGTTTCCAATTGTTCCTTGTGAGGCACTTGGAGATTATTCACACATTTCAGCTTTGCTCGCCTCCTCCTAGCAAAATCAATGATCTCTTTCCACTTAAGCTGTAATAGCAAAGGAGCGCAAACGGTTTATCCGCTTACGCTCCCTTTCTTTTTCTATTTGCTATTTCATTGGGGTACTTTCATCCCCCCACTAGCCTATCGATATACTCTATTTTTTGGATAGGTATTCGTCAATTGCCTTGGCCGAATCCTTTCCTGCTCCCATCGCCAGGATCACTGTCGCCGCACCCGTAACGGTGTCTCCACCAGCGTACACGCCTTTAATGCTAGTAGCACCTGTCTTCTCATCGGCAATAATGCCGCCCCAGCTTTGGGTTTTAAGCTCAGGTGTCACGCTCTTGAGCAGTGGATTTGGGCTTTGTCCGATGGCCACGATAACTGCATCTACGTCGATCACGTAGTTACTGCCCTCTTTGACCACTGGTCTTCTTCTGCCCGATTCATCTGGCTCGCCCAGCTCCATTTCCACGACTTCCATTCCAGTAACCCATCCCTTTTCATCGCCCAGGATTTTCACTGGATTGGTCAGGAGTTTAAACTCAATGCCCTCTTCTTTGGCATGATGCACTTCTTCTAAACGGGCAGGCATTTCCTTCTCACTTCTCCGATACACGATATACACGTGCTCCGCGCCCAGCCGCTTTGCCACTCTAGCGCCGTCCATTGCCACGTTTCCGCCGCCTAGCACTGCAACCTTCTTATACCGCTTGATAGGGGTATCGAATTCTGGGAACTTATACGCCTTCATCAGGTTTACTCTGGTGAGGAATTCATTTGCAGAGTATACGCCATTGAGGTTCTCTCCCTCGATGTTCATGAACTTCGGTAGTCCAGCGCCTGTTCCAATGAAGAACGCCTCAAAGCCCATCTTCTTTAGATCGTTAAAGTCTAACACTTTGCCGATTACCATATTGGTCTCAATTTTAACGCCCAGCTTTTTTAGGCCCTCGATTTCCTTGGAAACCAACTCTTTGGGCAATCTGAATTGAGGGATGCCGTATTGGAGCACACCACCTGCTGTGTGGAATGCCTCAAAGATGGTCACATCATAGCCCATTTTGGCAAGATCTGCCGCACAGGTAAGTCCAGCAGGGCCAGCACCTATCACAGCGACTTTTTTGCCGTTCTTTTTAATATCATAAGTGGGTTGATATCCCTTTTCCATAGCATAATCTGCACAGAATCGCTCAAGGCGACCAATCCCCACGCTCTCACCCTTAATGCCACGCACGCATTTGCTCTCGCACTGTGTCTCTTGGGGGCACACTCTACCACAGATTGCCGGCAAGCCGTTTGTCTCGGTGATCTTCTCATATGCCTCAATGAATTTACCCTCTTTTACTAAAGAGATAAACTCCGGTATTTTTACATTCACAGGGCAGCCAGATACGCAGGGCTTATTTTTACAATCCAAACATCTCGTGGCCTCTTCAATTGCCATTTCCTCTGTGTATCCTAAAGCCACTTCATCAAAGTTTGTAGCCCGTACTTTGGGGTCTTGTTCTGGCATTTTTGTCTTTGTTGGGGTCATATTTGCCTTTGCCATTATCTCATGCCCTCCAATCTGCAAACGTGATTTTTCTCGCTTTCCTGCTCTTCTTCTCTATACATGGTCTGTCTTCTAATGGCGCTGTCAAAATCCACCTGATGTCCGTCAAAGTCTGGCCCATCTACACAGGCAAATTTCGTCTCGCCGCCAACTGTCACACGGCAACCGCCGCACATTCCAGTACCGTCTATCATAATGGGGTTCATACTCACAATTGTCTTGATTCCGTATTTTTTGGTCAGTTCACAGACGAATTTCATCATAATCAGGGGGCCAATGGCAATGACCAAATCGTAGTTTGCACCGTTTTCAATCTGCTGTTTTAAGGCATCGGTGACAAAGCCCTTTGTCCCATAAGAGCCATCATCCGTTGTAACGATAAGATTGGTGGAAGCCGCCTTCATCTCATCCTCTAAAATCACCAGATCCTTATTTTTAAATCCGATGATGCTATCTACTGATACTCCCATACTGTGGAGTTTCTTGGCCTGAGGGTAGGCAATCGCCGTGCCTAAGCCGCCGCCAATGACTGCTACTTTTTTCACATCGTCTGAGAAGTGAGAAGCCACGCCCAGCGGACCTACAAAATCCAAGATGGAATCGCCTGCATTCAGTTGGGCCAACTGCTTTGTGGATTTCCCCACTAATTGAAAAATAATCGTAACCGTTCCCGCTTGCCTGTCATAATCGGCGATGGTCAGAGGAATTCTCTCCCCATGTTCATCGATGCGGAAGATGATGAACTGGCCAGGTTCTGCTTTTTGAGCGACATATGGTGCTTCTATCACCATTTTTGTCACTTGGTCGTTTAAAACCTCTTTCTCAACAATTTTGTACATATCTGACTCCCCTTGCAGTTTTATTATAATTTCCTTGCCCTATTATACATGATGTTTTTGCATTTTTCAACTGATGTCCCTTCAAAAAACCATATTAATACTATATTTTCTTACGATACTTGGAGCCCGATGAGCTGCGTATCCGTAACAAAGTACAGTTGATTTTTCCAGAAAACAGGTGCAGAGAGCACGTTGTTGCCCACGTTTTGTTCTTTGACCACACTTCCGTTTTCATCTAGCAAACTCAGCGTTCCCTCTTGGGTAATCACAGCAATATAGCTAGTACCGCTGCTGTCCGTCAATAGCTGGATGTCTCCATAAGTCGTCCCTTCTAGTGGGGTGCTGCCCTGTGCTTCTAAATTATCCTTGCGGAAACTCAAGATAGAGGACGTCTCTCCCACTGTGTTTACAATGACGTTGCTATCTCCTAGGGCGATGCTCTTGATGCTATCCCCTTCTTGAAGAGGGATGTCTACCGATGCAATGGTCTCTCCGTTTGTCCCGTTGTGCAGGGTAAGCGTAGCAGCAAAACTGCCACCTTCTTTCTCCACCGCTTCTGTCGCTGTATAGACATATAGCCCCGTCTCCGTCTCATAGATCAGAGGCGCCGCGCTGGCATCTGCTTGAAGTTTTACCGCATACATCAGCTCCATAGTATTTAGGTCGATGCAATGTAACCGGCTGGTCTCATCCACAAAGAACAGATAGTGGTCGTAGAGAGAGGGACTGAGCTTGATGGAGAAGTTTTTCGCTCCAGCATTGGCCACTTGATAGCGGTATTTCACCGTCCGATCTGGATCCATAGAGACCTGTCCTGTCTGTTCATTATACGAGGTGTTGAGCTTCACCGTGTAGATAATGCCGTTTTGGCTGGCCCAAATCAGTGTATCTGAAGCGGCATTGACGATGGGCGCTCCACTGTTGCCCTGAATGGCATTGAGCGCAAATTCATCCCTTTCGTCAGCGCCAACCCGCATGAGCCGCCTGCCGTCCACTAGACTATAGGCCCGCATATAGATCTCTTCATTCGACCCCACGCCAGAAGGGCCTGCGCTCTGTCCAATATACAGAATCGGATATCCCCGTGGATCCAACGTTGGTGTGCACAAAAACGGCACGCCTACATCAATGGCCTCCCGGGAGGCCTGTCCGCTCTGGGCGTCAAAGAAGTAAATGAGTCCATCACTGCCTGCAAAAATGATCTCCGTGAGCGATCCTCTCTCTTTGATCTCATCGGTCACATTCATGTGAGATATGGTCTGACTGTCCCACGACACAACTAACGGAGCGAACTCGAAATTCCGATCCACCGCTATGTTGTTCTCTAAGGCAGCTTCAAACGCAGTGCTGAAATTCATATTCCCGCTGACAGTGAGCTGAGAAGATAGGTTAGAATTTCTCATATCATTTTGCCGGTAGGTAAGAATTCCCTCCAGCTCACTTGTCCCATCTGGCTGGATGGGGTCTTCCCTTTCAAAGGTATCCACTTGCTGTCCTTGAGACATAATCTCCCCAGTGATGGTATTCGCCTCCACCTTTTGAATGGTTTTATCATTCTCTGGCATAGAGATATCTACCTGCTCTGTAGTAGGCGAGGGGCTCGGGGTTGGCGTCGGAGTGGGTGTTGCCTCAGGGGTTTCACTCACAATGGGTTTTTCTCCTGTATTAATCGGTGTCTGGTCTTCCGGGGGCTGTTCTCTACCAGTAAGGCCCCAAATGAGCGCAAAGGCAAATGCCGCTACAATCAGCAGTATCACCACGCCAATAAAGATATTCCGCAGCCGTTTTTTCCGCTTGTATTTCGGTCTTCTCATCCCGATCGTTTTTCTTTTATATTTCTTAAAATGCTTTCTTCTCACTTTGATACAACCTTTCCCACCAGGTAAATTGCATTGTACAAGCAGCACGCTTTGTCATGAATCAAACTGTCAGCTTTACGCCGGTGGC
>ERZ780195.3094-NODE-3094-length-10458-cov-4.097664_pt1 | contig 10458 bp, 9 predicted proteins | sample MGYA00511017_ERZ780195 | MGnify/ENA primary metagenome ERZ780195 (study PRJEB29588, sample SAMEA2159974) | human gut metagenome | biome: human gut; feature: human-associated habitat; material: faeces | place: Denmark | collected 2008/2010 ...
GCAGTCGGCGCGGCCTTCCATCACGCGCTCGGCTGGGCGACCGAAATGCGCACTGAACACGGGTGGACGCTGTATTTTCTGCCGCTCGCCGGTCTGTTCATTGCGTTCTGGTACAGCCGGATGGATATGCCGCTCGAGCGCGGCACGAATTTCATCCTCACCTCGGTGCGCAGGGACCATCCGGTGCGGCTGCGGCTCGCGCCGAGCATTTTTATCACCTCGGTGCTGACCCATCTGTGCGGCGGCTCGGCAGGCCGCGAGGGCGCGGCCATTCAGCTCGGCGGCGCGATCTCGGGCAATATCGGCCACCTCATGCATCTCGACGATAAGGATTCGCGCACGATCACCATGTGCGGCATGGCGGCAGGCTTTGCGGCGCTGGGCGGCCGGGGGCGGGTGGAGGGCCGCACCCTGTACGCGGAACCCGGCGGCACCCTGCAGGGAACGGTGCTGGAAGCGCCCGACCTGCGGGGCGGGGCAGCGCTGGTGATCGCGGCGCTGGCGGCACAGGGCAGCAGCCGCATCACCCATACGGAGTTCATTGACCGCGGCTATGCCGATTTTGCACAGAAACTGACGGCTCTGGGTGGGCAAATTGCACGAGAAACCCCGCGCGGGGCAGACTGCCCGAAAAAAAGAACTTCAAAAACGTAAATTTGACTTGCATTCACGGCAAAAAGATGATACGATACAGTTATATAAGTGTAGGTTGATATTTCTGTGCGTTCTGCACAGTTCTACGATAAAATCCGGATGGAGGACAAAGTTATGGCATTGATGCTCGATGAAGAAATGGACGAAAATGTTACGACGATCAAGGTAATCGGTGTTGGCGGCGGCGGCGGCAACGCCGTGAACCGCATGGTCAGCGATGGCCTGCAGGGCGTGGAGTTCATTGCGATGAACACGGACCAGCAGGCGCTGGCCAAGAACCATGCCACCGTCAAGGTCCAGCTGGGCTCCAAGCTCACCAAGGGCCGCGGCGCAGGTGCCGACCCTGAGATCGGCCAGCGTGCCGCTGAAGAAAGCAAGGACGAGATCGCAAACGCGCTCAAGGGCTCCCAGATGGTGTTCATCACCGCCGGTATGGGCGGCGGCACCGGCACCGGTGCGGCTCCTGTGGTGGCTGAGGTGGCACACGACCTGGGCATCCTGACCGTGGGCATCGTCACCAAGCCCTTCTCTTTTGAGGGCAAGCGCAAGATGGGCCTGGCTGAGCAGGGCATTGCCAACCTGCTGATGCATGTGGACAGCCTGATCGTGATCCCGAATGAGCGCCTGAAGATGATCAGCCAGGAGAAGATCACCCTGATGAACGCCTTCCAGGCTGCCGACAACGTGCTGCGTCAGGGCGTCGAGTCCATTTCCGCCCTGATCAACGTGCCCGCCTTCATCAATCTGGACTTCGCCGACGTGCGCTCCATCATGAAGGATGCCGGTTACGCACACATGGGCGTGGGCAGCGCCAAGGGTGCCGGCAAGGCCGAGAACGCCGCCAAGGCTGCCATTTCCAGCCCGTTGCTGGAGACCAGCATTGCCGGTGCACACGGTGTTATCATCAACATCACTTCCAGCCCCGACATCGGCCTGGAGGACGTGGAGACCGCAGCCGGCCTCATCACCCAGAGCGCTCATCCGGATGCGAACATCATCTGGGGTACTGCGTTTGACGAGAACCTGTCCGACGAGATGCGCGTGACCGTCGTTGCTACCGGCTTCGACAACAAGAGTGCCAGCGACCTGCGCAACAGCATCAACAACGCCATGGGCGGTGCCCAGTCGGTGCCGTCGGCAGTGTTCAGCAGCGACACCGGCAGTGCAGCCACTGCCGCTGCTCCTGCTGCTCCGGCAGCAGCCCCGGCCGCTCCGGCAGCTGCCGCAAAGCCCGTGGAAGAGGAAAGCAGCGACAACCGTTACTACGACGAGCTGCTGGCCATCCTGAACAAGCGGAAGTAAGGCTGGCAAATAATAAACGCATCGTGGCACAGCGCCCGTGAGGAGGGCGAGTCTCTTGCGCGCAAGCGGAGGGAGGCAATGCAATGCTGAAACAGGACGTTCCGCTGCGGACCGGATGGTTCGGGTACCGGAAACTGGATGTTGAAAATTGTATTGCGCACATCCGCGCAGCGTATGCGGCAGAACTCCGCCTTGCCCGGCAGACGCAGCAGGGAATGGAGGAGACCATGGCGCAACTCAGGCAGGAGAACAAAGCTCTGCGGCAGCGCTTTGCCCAGCAGGCGGCGGCGCAGGCCGCAGCATCGGTGCGGGCAGAGGGCAGCGACAAGCTGCAGCAGCTGACCCGCAAGCTGGAAGCGGCCCACGCCGAGATCCGCCGCTACCAGACCCGGCTGTTTGCCTGCGAGCGCCAGATGATCGCTCTGCGGCGGGAAAATGCCGACCTCGAAGCGGCCTGTGAGCAGGCACGGGAGGAGCTGCAGATGGCCGTGGCCCGTGCCGAAAAGGCAGAGCAGCAGGCTGCCCAGACGCCTGCCTGTCCGGAAGTGCCGGTGCAGGCCCCGACGCCGGAACCGCCCGAAGAAGCTGTGGCCTGCTGTACAAGACCGGCCGCACAGCCTGCGGCGCAGCCGGAACCCGTGTGGCAGCCGGAAACGGAGCTGGAGAAGCTTTCGGTGGAGCTGCTGCGCCGGTTTGATGAAATGATGCAAGAATGATTCGACAAGCTGCTGTGCCGGCATGGACTGGTGCAGCAGCTTTTTGTGTGAACAGGGGATTTTTGCTGCGGCAAGGCAGCACATTGCCAGATGGGGATGGCGAGGAGCAAGGCACATGAATGTGAAACAGAAGATCCTGATCGCAGACGATTCTGAGATCAACCGCGCGCTGCTGATGGAGATCCTGGGCGACGGGTATGAGTATCTGGAAGCGGAAAACGGTGTCCGGGCGGTGGAACTTTTGCGCGAGCACACGGACATCGCACTGGTGCTGCTGGACATCATGATGCCGCAGATGGACGGCTTTGACGTGCTGAAGGTCATGCGCTGCTATTCCTGGCTGGACGAGATCCCGGTGATCATGATCTCGGCGGCAAAGGACACGGCCAACATCGAGCGTGCCTACGACTTGGGTGTGGCCGACTACATGCGCCGCCCCTTTGAGCGGGTCATGGTGCTGCGCCAGGTGCAGAACGTGCTCATGTTGTATGCCAAGCAGAAGCGCCTGACCCGGCTGGTGACCGATCAGGTGTACGAAAAAGAGCACAACAGCGTGCTGATGATCAGCATCCTGAGCCATGTGGTGGAGTTCCGCAACAGCGAGAGCGGCCTGCATGTGCTGCACATCCGCACCCTGACCGACCTGCTGCTGCACCAGCTGGCGGGCAAGACCGACCGCTACCAGCTGGACGAGAGCGACATTTCGCTCATCAGCACGGCATCGGCCCTGCACGACCTGGGCAAGATCGTGATCCCCACCGAGATCCTCAACAAGCCCGGCCGCCTGACCGCCGAAGCTGGCGAGAAATTTGCCGGTCTCAAGGTCTGGGACGCCAACAAGGTCATTCTGGAGCACATCAAGGAGAGCGGCCATCTGATGGGTGTGCAGCACATCACCCATCAGTACCCGCATTGCTGGCGCTGCCATCATCCCATCATCTTCCGCGCTACCGAGCAGTGGTTCTGCTCCATCGACGCCTTCAAGGAGGACGTCTACAAGGCCATTGACAGCGTGCACTGGCAGCCGGCGTGGGGCCATGACCGCATGGCCGGTATGGTCCGTGACCGCAGTGACTGGTGCATCAGCCGCCAGCGCGTCTGGGGCGTGCCCATCCCGGTATTCTACTGCAAGAAGTGCGGCAAGTACTATATCACCGATGCCTCCATCAAGGCTGTGTCCGACCTGTTCCGCAAGGAGGGCAGCGACGCCTGGTACAAGTACGATGCCAACGACATCCTGCCCAAGACCGAGGTCTGCGAGTGCGGTGCCTCCGACTGGGAGAAGGACCCCGACATCATGGACGTCTGGTTCGACTCCGGCTCCACCTGGAGCGCTGTCTGCCGTGAGCGCCCCGAGCTGCGCTGGCCCGTTGATATGTATATGGAGGGTGCCGACCAGTTCCGCGGCTGGTTCCAGTCCAGTCTGCTGACCAGCGTCGCCACCCAGGGTGTGGCCCCGTACCGCGAGGTCCTGTGCCACGGCTGGGTCGTCGATGCCCAGGGCAAGCAGATGCACAAGTCCGCCGGCAACGGCATGGAGCCCAGTGAGATCATCCGCGACTACGGTGCTGACATCATCCGTCTGTGGGTCGCTTCCAGCGATTACACCGTCGACGTCCGCGCCGGTAAGGAAATTTTCCGCCAGCTGTCCGAGGCGTACCGCAAGATGCGCAACACGGCCCGCTTCATGCTGGGCAACATCAGCGACTTTGATCCCGCGAAGGATATGGTCGATGATGACCAGCTGTTCGAGATCGACCGCTGGGCGCTCGAGGCCTGCAACAAGCTGACCGCCACCATGCGCGATGCCTACGAGCACTACGACTTCAGCCGTGCCTACCACGCGCTGTACAACTTCTGCGTCATTGATATGTCCAACTTCTACATGGACGTCATCAAGGATCGTCTGTACTGCGCAGATGACCACGCACGCCGCTGTGCCCAGACCGCGCTGTACCGCATCCTGGTCGACTTCACCAAGCTGCTGGCACCCATCCTGTGCTTCACCAGCCAGGAGATCTGGAGCTACATCCCGAAGCTGGACGGCATGAAGGACTATGTTGTCTTTGAGCAGATGCCCGAGGCCAAGGCTGCCGCCGATGAGGCGTTTGAAGCTAAGTGGGACCGCATCATGGCCATCCGCGACGACGTCAAGAAGGTGCTGGAGCAGGCCCGTGCCGATAAGGTCATCGGCTCTGCGCTGGAGGCCGGTCTGACGCTGTACTGCAGCAAGGAGGTCTACGACTTCCTGAACGCCATCCCGATGGATGAGCTGGCTGACCTGTTCATCGTCTCCCACGTTGACCTTGTCGAGGGTGAGGGCGGCGTCAAGGGCCTGGTCGAGGGTCTCGGCGTCAGCGCTGCCCATGCGGCTGGCAACAAGTGCCTGCGCTGCTGGAAGTACGAGACCACCGTCGGTGAGGACGGCCTCTGCCCGCGCTGCGCTAAGGTCTTGAAGCAGTAAATTTACTCTACCGTCAGCGGTGCTTATACGTTTAAGCACCGCTGATTTTTTCGGATAAGGTGTTGTATGATTTCTGGTTTGTTATCGCTGGCAGGAGCGGCCATTCTGGTCGTCATTGACCAGCTCATCAAGCACTGGGCCACGGCGGCGCTGCTGCCGGTGGGCAGCATGGACGTGCTGCCCGGCGTTGTGGAGCTGCGCTACTGCCTGAATGACGGCATGGCGTTTTCGATGCTGGCCGGTAAGCAGGGACTGCTCATCGGCATGACGTCGGTCATGCTGCTGGCTGTCCTTATCATGCTGTTCGTGCGCAAAATGCCGCTGACAGAGCGCGCGGCCTGGACGCTGGTACTGGGCGGCGGCGTGGGCAACCTCATTGACCGCGTGCTCAACGGTGTGGTCGTGGACTACATCAATGTGCTGTTCATGCGGTTTGCCATCTTCAATTTTGCGGACATCTGCGTCTGTGTCGGCGTCGGCCTGCTGATGCTCGCCGTAATGCTGGACTCTTTCAAAAAGGATAAGACTGCAGAGCCAAAGGCGGACGAAGATGGAGCGGCTTGAGCTTACCGCAGCCCCCGGCGACAGCGGACGCCTGGACGCCTGGCTGGCCGGACAGTGCCCGACGCTGTCCCGCAGTGCGCTGCAAAATCTGATCGAGCAGGGGCTTGTGACCTGCGGCGGCGCGCCCGTCAACAAAAAGGATAAGGTGGCGCCCGGCAAAATCTACGCCATCGACCTGCCTGACCCGCAGCCCATCGAGGCCCGGCCCCAGAACATCCCGCTGGACATTGTGTACGAGGACGACGACCTGCTCGTTGTCAACAAGCCTAAGGGCATGGTCGTGCACCCGGCCCCCGGCAACCCGGACGGCACGCTCGTCAACGCGCTGCTTTACCACTGCGCGGGGCAGCTGTCGGGCATCGGCGGGGCCATCCGCCCGGGCATCGTCCACCGCATTGACAAGGACACGAGCGGCCTTCTCGTCGTTGCCAAAAACGATGCCGCCCATCAGGCGCTCAGCGCCCAGATGAGCGTACACAGCATCCACCGCGTCTACCATGCCGTGGTGTACGGTAACCTCAAGGAGGACGAGGGCTTTGTGGAAAAGTGGCTCGGACGCGACCCGCGGGACCGCAAGAAAATGGCCGTCCTGGCCGAGAACGCGGCGGGAGCCAAGTATGCCTACACGGGCTGGCAGGTGCTGGAACACTGCGGTAATTTCACTTACATTGCGTGCAAATTAAAGACCGGGCGCACCCATCAGATTCGTGTACACATGGCCTCGACGGGGCATCCGTTGGCAGGGGATGCTGTGTATGGCCCCAAAAACTGCATCAAATCGCTGAATGGCCAGTGCCTGCACGCCAAGGAGCTGGGCTTCGTCCACCCGCGGACAGGGGAGTGGATGCAGTTTGATTCGCCCCTGCCGCCCTATTTTACAGAGTTTCTGACACGGTTAAGAAAGGAACATCGCGCATGAAACCACCCCTAAGCGATACCCTTGTGATCTGTGATATGGATAATACGCTGCTGACGGCCAAGGAGGGCATCCCCGCCTGCAACCGCGCAGTCATCCAGCTGTACACCGGCATGGGGGGGCTTTTCACGGTGGCAACGGGCCGCCCGCCGGAGTCCATCCGCGCGGCGCTGGGGAACATCCGCCTGTCGCTGCCGGCCATCTCCTGCAACGGGGCGCTGCTGTATGATTTCTCCGCCGAATCGGTGCTGCACCGCTCGACGCTGAACCGCGAGCAGGCGACGACGGCCATCCTTGACATCCTGAACAAGTTCCCGCATATAGGCGTGGAGGTCATGGCCGGAAACGGCGAGATGTTCGTCATCCATGCCAATGAGGTGACCCACGCCCATCAGGTGGACGAGCACCTCGGCAGCATTGCCTGCCCGGTGGAGAGCGTGCCTGACGGCTGGGTCAAGGTCGTCTTTGCCTCCGACCCGGAGAGCATCCGCAAGCTGGGCCAGTACGCCAAGACGCGGTACTACGGGCGGGAAAACTACTTCCTGGCTACGAACAGCATCTACTTAGAGATCATGCCCAGCGGCGTCAGCAAGGCCAGCGGTCTGCATGACCTGTGCGCCCTCATGAGCAAATCCATGAAGAACACCGTCGTTATCGGTGATTACTACAATGACCTGGAGATCATGCGGGAGGCCGGCTACGCCGTGGCTGTCGCCAACGCACCGGCAGAGGTCAAGGCTGCCGCCGACCATGTGACAACCTGCACCTGCGCCGAGGGCGCAGTGGGGGAGTATCTGTACAGCCTGATCAGCAGGGCCGAAGGACGTGAGGTTTGACGATGAAGGTCAGCGAACTGATGAACCCCAAGGGCGTACTGCTCTATGCAAAGATCGATAACTCTGCCGACGCGCTCGGCATTCTGGTCGAGCTGCAGGAGGGCATCGGCGTTATCACCAACGGCAATGCCTACTACAATGCGGTCAGCTACCGGGAAACGTTCGGCGGCACAACGGCCATCGGGGGCGGTATTGCGCTGCCCCACGCCTGCAACGCGGGCGTGTCCGCACCGGGCATCTCGGCGCTGCTGCTGCGTCGCGGTGTCGACTGGGGCGCACCGGACGGGGAACCCGTGGATCTTGTGTTCATGATCGCTGTTCCGCCGGGCAGTGAGAGCCTGCATCTGCAGATCCTGGCGCGGCTCGTAAACCTTCTGAGCCGCAGCGACCTTGTGGAAAGCCTGCGCACAGCCAGCAACCCCCACCGCTTTGTGGAGCTGATCGCCAAGGCGGAAAACGCCTGCTTTGCGGAATAAAACCGAAAGTTGTCCCAGCTTATTTGCAAGCTGGGGCTTTTTGTTTGCCTCCGCAGGGGCGCATTCTATATGCGCTCGCGCAACCTGCGGTAACTACCGCGGGCGGATATGGGACCCGCCCCTACGAGGCATCAATTTGGGCATTCGTCAATATAACCAAAAAACGCCGTAAATCGCATAACGCATTATACGTATTTGCGCTTGCTTTAAACCGGTGAAGTGTGCTATACTTTAAAGCACTAAACCGGCTGCGCAGGAGGGACCCGCGTGAGGAGACGCGGGTGTACACCTGAAACAAAAAGGTTGCGCAGCAGGTACTATGGAGGAATAGACATGAAAAAAGCAGTTTCCCTTATGATGGCAGCCGCCATGACCATGGGTCTGGCCGCCTGCGGCTCCACCGCATCCACCCACACCGCCGCTTCTGCTGCGGACACCGCCTCCAGCACCGAGGCTGCTGCAAGCACTGCTGACAGCACCGCCGCTGCGGATGGCAAGGTCTATAACATCGGTATCTGCCAGCTTGTCCAGCATGAAGCGCTGGATGCCGCTACTCAGGGCTTCAAGGATGCTCTGGTCGAGAAGCTGGGCGAGGGCAGCGTCAAATTTGACGAGCAGAACGCCTCCGGTGATTCCGCCAACTGCGCCACCATTGTGAATGGCTTTGTCTCCAACGGCGTTGACCTGATCCTTGCCAACGCCACCGCACCGCTGCAGGCCGCCGCACAGGCGACTGCCGACATCCCGGTGCTGGGAACCTCCATCACTGACTACGCTACCGCGCTGGACATCAGCGACTGGACCGGCACTGTCGGCAACAATATTTCCGGCACCTCTGACCTGGCTCCGCTGGACCAGCAGGCAGCCATGATCCAGGAACTCTTCCCGGATGCCAAGAGCGTCGGTCTGCTCTACTGCAGTGCAGAGCCGAACTCCGTCTACCAGTGCGACGTCATTGAAGGCTACCTGACCGAGGAGGGCTACACCGTTGCCCGCTATGCCTTCACCGATACGAACGACGTCACCTCCGTGGCTCAGACTGCCGCCGATAACTCCGACGTCATCTACATCCCCACTGACAACACCGCAGCCTCCAACACCGAGGCCATCGCAAACGTCGTCATCCCCGCCAAGGTCCCCGTTGTGGCCGGTGAGGAAGGCATCTGCTCCGGCTGCGGCGTTGCAACGCTCTCCATCAGCTATTACGATCTCGGCTACGCCACCGGTGAGATGGCTGCCAAGATCCTGGCGGACGGCGTGGACGTCTCTGCGATGCCCGTTGAGTTCGCTCCGAACGTGACCAAGAAGTACAACGCCGCCAACTGCGAGGCGCTGGGCATCACCCCGCCGTCCGACTACGTGGCTATCGGCTGATTAAACTGAACAGCGACTGAAAATCATCATAACAGCGAGGAAGGGGAGGTTGCTCTCTTTCCCCGCTGTTTTGATGCTTTACGAAATGAGGATGTTTTTATGGATTTCCTGACCTCTTTGGTAAACTCCATGCCCGGCGCTGTGGCACAGGGCCTCATCTGGGGCATCATGGCCATCGGCGTTTACCTCACCTACCGCATCCTTGATGTGGCCGACCTGACCGTGGACGGCTCCTTCGGCACCGGCGGCGCAGTCTGCGTCATGTGCCTGCTGTCGGGGCAGAACGTCTGGGTGTCGCTCCTCGTGGCTGTGCTGGCGGGCCTTGTCACGGGTCTGTTCCACACGGCCTGCGGCATCCCGGCAATTTTGGCCGGTATTTTGACCCAGCTGGCGCTGTATTCGGTCAACCTCCGCATCATGGGCTTCGGCACGGGCGGCGGCAAAGCCAACCTGCCCATCAGCGTGGATAAGTACGGCCTGCTGGTCTCGGCCCGTTATGTCCGCAATGTGGCCCTCAATAACCCCATCCTGATCCTGACCATCTTCTGCGCGGTACTGATCGCTGTGCTGTACTGGTTCTTTGGCACTGAGCTGGGCTGCTCTCTGCGTGCCACCGGCGCTAACCAGAACATGGCCCGTGCCCAGGGCATCAACACCAACGTCACCAAGGTGCTGGGCCTGATGATCTCCAACGGCCTGGTCGCGCTGGCCGGCGGTCTGCTGGCCCAGTATCAGGGCTTCTCCGACATCAACATGGGCCGTGGTGCTATCGTCATTGGTCTGGCGGCGGTCATCATCGGCGAAGCCTTGTTCGGCAAGCTGTTCCGCAACTTTGCTCTGAAACTGCTGGCTGTGGCTATTGGTTCCGTCATCTATTACGCGGTCATTCAGGCGGTCGTCAGCCTGAGCGGCATCAACTCCAACTACCTGAAGCTGCTCTCCGCTCTGATCGTGGCCGTTTTCCTGACCGTGCCCCACTGGAAGGCCAAGTACTTCACCAAAAAGCGCGTGACAGGGGGAAAGAGCCATGCTTGAGATCAAAGAGATCAGCAAGACCTTTAATGCGGGCACGGTCAACGAAAAGACCGCACTGAACGGCGTTTCTCTGACCCTGAACGACGGCGATTTCGTCACTGTCATCGGCGGCAACGGCGCG
>ERZ780195.3099-NODE-3099-length-10451-cov-3.138226_pt1 | contig 10451 bp, 6 predicted proteins | sample MGYA00511017_ERZ780195 | MGnify/ENA primary metagenome ERZ780195 (study PRJEB29588, sample SAMEA2159974) | human gut metagenome | biome: human gut; feature: human-associated habitat; material: faeces | place: Denmark | collected 2008/2010 ...
TGCCGCAGACGCCCGCCGTCAGGTTCTCCCAGTAGGTGTCCACGCCGATGCCCACCGGCGTTACCACGCCCATGCCAGTGATTACAATTCCGTCCCGCATCTCAATCCTCCCATTTCCGGAAGGCGAGGCATGCGTTGTGCCCGCCGAAGCCGAGCGAGGAGGAGAGGGCAACGTCAAAATCGGCATGCTTCGCGGTCAGCGGCGTATAGTCGAGGTCACAGTCGGGGTCCGGCTGCGTCAGGTTGATCGTCGGGGGCGCAATGCCGTCCCGCAGGGCCAGCACGGAGGCGACGGCCTCGGCTCCGCCCGCAGCGCCGAGCATGTGGCCGGTCATGGACTTGGTGGAGCTGATGGTGATCCTGCGCGCACGGTCCTCGCCGAGCGCTTTTTTGATCGCAAGTGTCTCGATGCGGTCGTTCATGGGCGTGCCGGTGCCGTGGGCGTTGAAGTAGACCCGGTCGGTATCGAGTCCGGTCTCGCGCCAGGCATCCGCGATGGCGCGGGCGATTTCTTCCTGCTTTTCATCGTAGAGCGTATTGTCCTGCTCATTGTTCAGAAAGCCGGTTTCAATCAGAAGAGCCGGCATTTTCGTCCGCCGCAGAACAACAAGCCCTGGCCGTGCCTTGACACCGAGATTCCGGAATCCCAGCTCCGAGAGCGCGCCGTTAATGTTTTCTGCCATTGTCTGTTTGATGCCGGAGTTGTCATAGACAAGCGTTTCCACGCCGGTATACTGGTTCGGTTCCTCCGAAGAATTCCGGTGAAAAGAAATAAAAAAGTCGGCATCCGCCTGATTGGCCATCTGCGCCTTTTCAAACGGCGTCTGATAAACATCGGTTGTGCGGGTATAAATGACAGAGACACCCTGCCGGGAAAGAAGCTCGCCGACTGCGATGGCGAGGGAAAGATTGTCATCCTTTTCCCTGCGTCCCTCATAGACAGCGCCCGGATCACTTCCCCCGTGTCCGGCATCGATTACGATAGTATAGGGCATAAGATCAAAGCTCCTGAAAATACGGTTCTACTTACGATATGAAGAAAGGACGAAAAAGGTTATACTTTTTTTAGTTTTATTTCATTGTATCGTATACGGGCGGTGTGTTAGAATAGGAGATAACATTAGGAAAGTGTGTCAAAAAATCTGCGGAGGATACAAAAGACACACAGATGAGAGTGAGGATTTCATGAAAATTACAATATTCAGTCTGGGGGGACTGCTTGGGCAGTATGTGACCAACACGGCGCTTCTTCACGGCGCACAGGTGACCGCCTACGTGCCGGATGCAAAAGCGATCTGGCCGAGAAAAAATCTGACCGTGATTGAGGGAAGCCTTCAGAACCGGGAACGCGTGCTGGAGGCACTGCTGGAAGCGGATGCAGTCATCAGCGTGCTGACTCCGATGCGTGTGAAACATGTAAAAGAAGAGGAGACACCGCTGGCTGACGGAAACGCAATGATTCTCTCGGCCATGAAGCAGCTTGGAAAAACGCGGTTTGTGACGGTAGGCCATGTCTGCATTCATGCGTTTGGAGACTGCGAGGACAAATACCAGAGAATGAGTACGAAATTCATGCAGATTTTCTGGCCAGGTGTCTATAAAGATATGCAGAAGATGGGACAGGTTCTGGCACGGAGCGATCTGAACTGGACACTGGTGCGGACGTGTCCGGGAAGAGACGGGAAAGTGAAAAAGGTAGGGCAGAACTGCAGTATTTCGTTGGACGGCAGCCAGTTCCGGCCTGGATACTCGAGAGAGGCCCTGGCGGAATTTCTGTACGAGGCGGCCGCCGATCAGCAGATGTACAGCAGAAAAATGCCCATTTTTTACAGAGAGGGGTAAGAATGGATTTTTCAATTTTATATGCACTGCAGCATCTTCACAATGCAGTGCTCGATCGGGTGATGGTGGGAATCACTTCACTTGGAAATGCGGGATGGATCTGGATTGCGCTGACCGCCGTTTTCTTAATCCTTCCGAAATACCGGAAATGCGGTGTAAGAATGGCGATCGCGCTGATTTTAGATTTGATTTTATGTAATCTGGTGTTAAAGCCGCTGGCAGCGCGCCCGCGTCCGTGCTGGATTGACGAGCAGGTAAAGCTGCTGGTTGCCGCTCCGAAGGACTATTCCTTCCCATCGGGCCATTCGGCAGCCTCGTTTGCGGCGGCAGTCTCTATTTTTGTGATGCACAAAAAAGAAGGAGCTGCCGCACTGATTCTGGCCTGCCTGATTGCATTTTCCAGACTGTATCTGTTTGTGCATTTCCCGACCGATGTCCTAGCGGGAATTGCGGTTGGTTTTATCTGTGCTTTTCTGGCTGCGAAGATCCAGAACGGTTTTCTTCTTCATTCTCGAGGTCGATAAAACGGAACGAAAGCATCAGATACAGAATTTCATCCGGGCTGGAAAGATCAGATTCTAAAATTTCCTTGATTTTTTCCAGGCGGTAGAGCAGGGTACTGCGGTGGATAAAAAGCTCACGCGCCGTCTGGACGACATTGCAGTGGTTGTCCAGATAGCAGCGGAGCGTCCGCATATAGTCGCTGCCGGAGCTGTCGTCGTGCTCCTGCAGAAAGAGAAGTCTCTCATGGCACAGCATGTAGCCTGGGAGCTTTTTTGTTGCCTGATCGAGGATGTAGTCAAACGAGATATCGTTGAACGGATGCATCCGCTTGTCCGGGTATTTTCGCGTGCCGAACTGCAGGGCGATTTTTGCCTGGATATACTGGCGGCGTAGATTCATGTGGCCGTTCATGCAGCGCGAAAAGCCGGCATTTAAGGAACTGTCCTCCACAAAGTGCACCATGCGTTCCATCAGATCGGTCATGGAAAAATCGGACAGCGTGAGGTTAAAGAATGCAACGATACCGCCGCCGTGCGGAAACGCGGAGCAGCCGGTCAGAATATTTTCCAGATAGGCGCAGACCGAGTTTGCCGTCAGGTTTTTCTGATCCATATCGGAGAGCTGCAGATAGAGGCAGCAGTAGGTGTGGCGGGAATGCCAGCCGAGCGCATCGAGAGCCTGGCTGACCGCAATATAGTCGGCCATCCGGTCGTCGAGGGCACGGAGCAGCACGGTGTGAAGCGACTGCGCCGGCGAGGTTTTCTGCATCACATTGTGCAGGAAGGCGTGATGGATCATTTCTGCAAGAAATTCAAGAAGAAAGCCTTCGGAATCAGAAAGATCCTTTTTCGTGTCGAGGAGCAGCAGGCGGTAGGCGCTCTGACCATGCTGCGTGATGTTGACGCAGAGGGAACCAAGTCCCGTTACGTGATCCGGAAAGCGGAACCATCCATCGAGATCGCGGACGGACGCGTATTCGCTGCTTTCTGTCAAGGAGAGCAGAAGCGGGCGCGTTGCATCGAGGGAGCCAAACACCTTCTCGGGAAAAAAGGAAGGTTCTTCGGACGCTGCGGCGATGATGGAAAAATCCATGCCGACCACCATCAGCGGGTGGGCAAAAACAGGCAGGGAGAGATTTAAAAGATGCTGGATCGATTTTCCGTCGAGCCGTGCCTGCATCAGCTCCTTCTGCCAGGAATCGTACGTCCAGAAAAGCTCCTGCAGGAACGAAAAAACAGCGGATACGCTGCTCTTAACGGCGATCGAAACCGGAGCCGGAAGTTCCTCCGGCAGTTCTTCGGTACAGAGAAGAAAAAGGGAGCTGCTTTCTTCCGGGAGGGAGGAAAGAGAGCCGATCTGTTCTTCTGTGCAGAGAAAGACCCGGTGCGCAGTGGCTGCGGAGCCTGTCTGATAAAGAACAGGCAGCTCCAGTGTGCCGGAGAGCGGCAGGTTTTCCGGTGCAAGAACCGAAAAAGCGCTGCTTAGTTTATAAGCGAGAAATGCGGGGGAGAGCTTCATCGTATCATCCTCCCTGCGCGTGTCATATCGTAAAAATTCATAAAAACCTCCTCAGAAATGAGTGACGTTCTGCGGACGAAACCGCGGTACTTTTTATTTTAGCAGAACAAAAAGGTCTGTCAAGAAAGAAAAGACAGGGGTGCGGGAATTTTTACGGCGGCAACAAGTTAAGATTTTGTGAAGATAGTTGTGGTTTGCGGGGAAAACTGCTACAATATGGCTGATTTGGTTACTGTTCACTCAGCAGTGAAACACTTGCTGTTTCGCTGCGTAAGAATATGATTCAGGTGATTTGAAGTGGTTTTTTACAGAAGAAAAAGGAAGGTATGACTTTAATGTATCATATTATAGTAAATAAAAAATCGCGGTCGGGGCGCGGCGAGAAGCTGTGGCCGGTGATTGAGGGCGAGCTTGAGCGGCGCAGGACGGAATTTCGTGTATATCCGACAAAGTATCACGGAAGCGCACGGGAGACGGCAGCACGGCTGACCGCGAAAGGGGTATGGAATCCCGATGATGTCCTTCTGGCGATCGGCGGAGACGGTACGGCGAATGAGGCGGTCGATGGAATCACCAGCCTGTCGGATGTAAAGTTCGGTTATATTCCAACGGGAAGCGGCAACGATTTTGCGCGCGGTGCCGGAATTCCCTCCGATCCGCTGCAGGCGCTGGAAGCTGTGCTGAAAGGGGAGGAAAAGGAGATCAACATTGGAACGGCGCTTCTTGGCAGCCAAAAGCGGAGATTTCTCGTCAGCACCGGCATCGGTTTTGATGCAGGCATCTGCCACGAGGCGCTGGCATCAAAAATCAAGAATACGCTGAACCGGCTGCATCTGGGAAAACTTACGTATGTGATGATTGCACTGCGGCAGCTCTTTTATCTCGAACCGTTCACGCTGGATGCAGCTCTGGAAAACGGAGAACACCGTTCGTTTGAAAATGTTCTTTTTGCAGTGGCAATGAATTTTCCGTACGAAGGCGGCGGCTTCTGCTTCTGCCCGGAGGCGGACGGGACAGATGATCTGCTCGACGTGATGGTGGTTTCCAATCTTGCCAAATGGAAAGTCAGCTATCTTCTGCCGATGGCGCTGTTTGGACGCCACACAGGATTTCCTGAGGTACATATGGAGCGGTGCAGCAGCCTTTCCTTTCAGACAGACCGCGCGGAACCGGTCCACCTGGACGGAGAATCGGGCGGACACCGCACGGAGGAAAGGATCGGACTGGAAACGGAGCGTCTCCGCCTTTTGGGCGACTGGGTGAAAGAAGGGATGGAAAGATGATGTTCTGGATCATATTTTTTGCAGTGCTTGCCGTCCTGGCAGCAGGTTATTTCTTTTCCATTCTGCCGGCTACATCGAGACGGCAGGAATGTCTGCAATTTGCGGAATGGAATTATGCGCACCGCGGTCTGTGGAACGCGGCGGAGGGAGTTCCGGAGAATTCTCTTCCGGCTTTTGCCCGCGCGGCGGAGCAGGGATATGCCATCGAGCTGGATATTCAGATCACAAAGGATGGCCGGATTGTGGTGTTCCACGACGACACGATGAAGCGGATGTGTGGAAACGAGGGAAAAATCAGCGATTATACGTATGAGGAACTCCAGCAGTTCCATCTGGGCGACAGCACGGAAAAGATTCCGCTGCTTCGTGAGGTACTGCAGACGGTAGACGGCCGCGTGCCGCTTTTAATCGAAATCAAGATGCCGGGACTTTCCACGGCGGTCTGTGCGGGATTTCAGAAGGAGATGGAGGGGTACACCGGTATGTTCTGCATGGAATCCTTCAACAGCCTGGCCCTCCGCTGGTGCCGCCGCCACATGCCGCAGACGCTGCGCGGCCAGCTTTCCGGCCGTTTTTCAAAGGATGATAAGGTGCATCTGATCCTGCGGATAATGGCGCGTCATCTGATGCTGAATTTTATCGGGAAACCGGATTTTATCGCCTACGACCACCGCTATGCCGACTGCCCGGGCTTCCTGATCGACCGTATGCTGTTTCGGACACCGGCATTTGCATGGACGGTAAAAGATGAGCATGTATATAACCGGACACGGAAAAAATTCGATGCGGCGATCTTTGAACATTTCCATCCCAAGGACGGTTTTCAGAAACCGATGAATTGTTTCTTAAAAAATAATAAAGCTTATTGACTTCGGTTTTCGGTGTGCTATAATTTCAGCAGGTTGAAGAGAAAAACCTCGTCAGAAAAGTGGAGGGAAACTATGAAGACAATAAAAAAATATAAGCATTTTCTTCCGGTAGTGGTTTATGGTATTTTCTATCTGAAATGTTTTCAATATCTGGAAACTCACATTACGAAAGGTTATCATCTGATTCATACTCCGTTTGATGATATGATTCCGTTCTGTGAGTTTTTTGTGATTCCTTATTTTATGTGGTTTGGATATATTGCATGGTCTGTCCTTTATTTCGGCTTCTGCAACAAGAACCGCAGAGAATATTATCAGCTGATTATCAACCTGGGAATCGGAATGACGGCGTTCCTCGTGATCTCCTATCTGTACCCGAACGGCCAGAACCTGCGCCCGACGGTATTCCCACGGGAGAACATTTTCACGGATCTGGTCAGAGGCCTTTATCTGACAGACACACCGACCAACGTATTCCCAAGTATTCACGTATATAATTCCGTAGCCGTAGCTGTTGCCGTAGAACACAGCGAGCAACTCAAAAACCGCCCGGTATTCCGAAACGTCTGCCTGGGCCTGACGGTGCTGATTGTGTTTTCGACTATGTTTTTAAAACAGCACTCCGTATCGGATGTGTGCTGTGCGCTTGTTATGAATGCGGGAACCTGTATGCTGCTGTACCGGCCGGCAAAGGCGGGGAATGCACTGCGGACACGGGAGAAAAAAGCGAAATATAGAATGTAAAAACGGAAACGGACGGTCCGCGCACTTTCTGGTGCTGGGGGATACTGTTTCGGGGGATAAGAAATACTAAGAGCCTTGGAATTTGCGTTGTTATAAAAAAGTCAAAACTCGCTGCGCTCAGACAGTTGACTTTTTTATAACAACGCAAATTTCAAGGCTCTAAGTATTTCTAAATCCCCCTGCAAATGCATCCCCCAGCACCGGAAAGTGCGCGGGCCTGACGGTTTAGGACGGGAGAGAATGGGTGATGAGTGGGATGGTAGTGCAGGAAAAATGAAATGCGTCCTTCTATTAAGAAATAAAACTTATAAAACATATAAGATATATTAATTTCATTTATAAAGATAAATATGCTATTCTGTAAGTAACGAAAGATTGTCCCGTTTTTTGGGGACTATGATTCAGACAAATGGAGGATAAAAATGAGTACAGTCAGACGCGTTTATGTGGAGAAAAAGCCGGAATTTGCGATTAAGGCGAAAGATCTGAAGCATGAAATCAAGCACTATCTGAACATCCAGACCGTAACCAACGTACGGGAGCTGATCCGGTACGATGTAGAAAATATCAGTGATGAGACATATGAGAAAGCATGTAAAGTAGTCTTTGCAGAGCCGCCGGTTGATATCTGCTATCAGGAAGATTTCCCGCGTGCAGAAGGTGCGAGAGTATTTTCCGTAGAATTCCTTCCGGGACAGTTTGATCAGAGAGCCGATTCTGCCGTACAGTGCGTGCAGTTCTTAAAAGAAGACGAGCAGCCGATCATCCGCTCCGCCGTTACGTATGTTATCGAAGGAGAGATGACTGATGAGCAGTTTGACGCAGTCAAAGCACACTGCATCAATCCGGTAGACTCCAGAGAGACAGGACTTGAAAAACCGGAAACCCTCGTGACAAAATTTGAAGAGCCGGCAGACGTCAAAATCTTCGACGGATTCATCGACATGCCGGAGGCAGAATTAAAAGCCCTGTATGATTCCCTCGGCCTTGCCATGACCTTCAAAGACTTCCTGCATATCCAGAACTACTTCCGCGGCGAAGAAAAACGAAATCCATCCATGACCGAGATCCGCGTACTCGATACCTACTGGTCCGATCACTGCCGCCATACCACCTTCTCCACCGAGCTTACCAACGTGACCTTCGGCGAAGGCGACTACTACGAGCCGATGAAAAAAAGCTACGACCGCTACTTAAGCGACCGTGAGGTACTCTACAAAGGCCGTGACGACAAATTCATCTGCCTTATGGACCTTGCCCTTCTGGCAATGAAAAAACTGAAATCCGAAGGAAAACTCGCAGATCAGGAAGAGTCTGATGAAATCAACGCATGCTCCATCGTCGTACCGGTAGATGTAGACGGAAAAGACGAAGAGTGGCTGATCAACTTCAAAAACGAGACCCACAACCACCCGACCGAGATCGAGCCGTTCGGTGGTGCAGCAACCTGCCTTGGCGGTGCAATCCGTGACCCGCTTTCCGGACGTACTTATGTATATCAGGCAATGCGTGTAACAGGTGCAGCAGATCCTACAGTACCGGTTTCACAGACAATTGAAGGAAAACTTCCACAGAAGAAGCTTGTCAGAGAAGCAGCTCACGGATACAGCTCATATGGAAACCAGATCGGACTTGCAACAGGCTATGTCAAGGAGGTTTACCATCCAAATTATGTTGCAAAGCGTATGGAGATCGGTGCAGTTATGGGTGCGGCTCCAAGACGTGCTGTCCAGAGACTTAACTCAGATCCGGGAGATAAAATCATTCTCCTCGGAGGACGCACAGGACGTGACGGAATCGGTGGTGCTACAGGTTCATCAAAGGCACACAATACAAAGTCTACATCAGTATGCGGAGCTGAGGTACAAAAGGGTAATGCACCTACAGAGAGAAAGCTTCAGAGACTTTTCAGAAGAGAAGAGGTCAGCCATATCATCAAGAAATGTAACGATTTCGGTGCCGGCGGAGTTTCTGTTGCTATCGGAGAGCTTGCTGACGGACTTCGCATAGAGCTTGACAAGGTACCAAAGAAATACGCAGGTCTTGACGGAACAGAGATTGCTATCTCAGAGTCACAGGAGCGTATGGCAGTTGTAGTTGCGCCTTCTGATGTTGAGCAGTTCCTTGCATACGCAAAGGAGGAAAATCTCGAGGCAACAGAGGTTGCGGTAGTTACAGAGGATCCAAGACTTGTGCTTGAGTGGAGAGGCAAAGAGGTAGTAAATATCTCTCGTGCATTCCTTGATACAAACGGAGCTCATCAGGAGACAGATGTTGAGGTTGAGATGCCTTGCGAGAGTGACAATTATCTGGACAAAATCAGCACACCTGCTGTAGCCAAGATGGTTGAGGCAGGAGATATGAAGGGTGCCTGGGAGGCAGAGCTTGAAGACCTTAACGTATGCTCACAGAAGGGACTTGTTGAGATGTTCGACGGCTCTATCGGAGCAGGCAGTGTATATATGCCATATGGTGGACGTTACCAGCTCACAGAGACACAGTCAATGGTTGCAAAGCTTCCTGTATTAAAGGGCAAATGCGATACAGTAACAATGATGGCTTACGGCTTCGACCCATATCTTTCATCATGGAGCCCATACCACGGATCTATATATGCAGTGCTTGAGTCTATCTCAAGAATCGTTGCAGCTGGCGGAGATTACAGCAAAATCCGTATGACATATCAGGAGTACTTCCGCAGAATGAACGAGGATCCAAAGCGCTGGAGCCAGCCGTTTGCAGCACTCCTCGGAGCATATGATGCTCAGATTGGCTTCGGACTTCCTTCAATCGGTGGAAAGGATTCCATGTCAGGTACCTTTAATGATATTGATGTACCGCCTACACTCGTATCATTTGCAGTGGATGTGGCAAAGGAAAAGGATATCATCACACCTGAGCTCAAGAAGGAGGGCAACCAGCTTGTTCTATTTACAATAGATAAGGATGAGTTTGATCTTCCAAAATATGATCAGGTTATGACACTTTATACAGCAATCAGAAATCTTATCCAGGATGGCGCAATTGTTTCAGCATATGCACTTGACGGAAAAGGTCTTGCCGCAGCAGTATCAAAGATGGCATTTGGTAACAAGCTTGGTGTAACAATCGAGGATGAGGTGACAAGCGATACACTCTTTGCACCTGGCTTTGGTAATATCGTAGCTGAGGTTCCTGTTGATGCACTTTCAAAGGTCAGAGAGGTAATTGATGCAGCAGGTATTTCAGATGCAGCCTCTGTAGTCGGTTATGTAAACGATAAGCAGACCATTGAGTGTGACGATATGGTGCTTCCTGTTGAGGAGGCTGTCAAGGTATGGACAGCAAAGCTTGAGGGAGTTTTCCATACAAAGGCAACAGACGATACAAGCAAGGTAAATAGCGGTCTCTACGATGCAAAGAATATCTATGTATGCAAGAATAAAGTGGCGAAGCCTACAGTATTTATTCCGGTATTCCCTGGAACAAACTGTGAGTATGATAGTGCTAAGGCATTTGAAAGAGCTGGAGCAGATACTATCGTTAAGGTATTTAAGAATCTTGATGCAGAAAGCATCAGAGAGTCAGTTGACGAGTTTGAAAAGGCTATCAGCCAGGCACAGATTATCATGTTCCCAGGCGGTTTCTCAGCAGGTGATGAGCCAGATGGTTCAGCTAAGTTCTTTGCAACAGCATTCCGTAATGCTAAGAT
>ERZ780195.3105-NODE-3105-length-10431-cov-6.281515_pt1 | contig 10431 bp, 9 predicted proteins | sample MGYA00511017_ERZ780195 | MGnify/ENA primary metagenome ERZ780195 (study PRJEB29588, sample SAMEA2159974) | human gut metagenome | biome: human gut; feature: human-associated habitat; material: faeces | place: Denmark | collected 2008/2010 ...
CCAATAACGCGTCGGCGGTATTTACGAAGGACACCATGGGTCCGGTGGAGCTGGCGACCAGCTCTTTCGGTCAGGGCTTCAATACGTCTATGATTCAGGTGGCTTCGGCCTTTTCTTCCGTTATCAATGGCGGTTATTATTACCAGCCCCACGTGGTGAAGAAGATTCTGAACGCGGAGGGCGGCACCGTGGAGACTGTCAATCCGGTGCTGGTGCGCCAGACCATTTCCAATAAGACGTCTTCCATGATCCGGCAGTATCTGTATCACACCATGTACGGAACTGCGGACGCCAACGGCAATAACCCCACCGGTAAAAAGGGCCGTGTAGCAGGTTATACTATGGGCGGTAAGACCGGAACGGCTCAGAAGGTTCCCCGTTCCGCCAGAAAATATCTGGTGTCATTCATCGGCTTTGCGCCGGCGGATGACCCGCAGATCGTCATCCTTGTGCTGCTCGACACGCCGAGCAGCAGCACCGGCATCTACATCAGCGGCGGCCAGATGGCCGCGCCCGTCGTCGGCAAAATGATGGCGGACATCCTGCCGTACCTCGGCGTGGAGCCGTCGTATTCCGAGACGGAAAAGACGCACATGGATAAGACCGTGCCGAACGTGACCGGCCTGTCCGTCGAGCAGGCGAAGGCCGCGCTCGCGGAGCTCGGCCTGCAGGCGCGCGTCTATGGCGACGGCGGCACCGTCACGGCGCAGCTGCCGGGCAGCGGCGCGGTCGTGGCCAACGGCAGCACCATCCTGCTCTATGCCGGTAAGGAGCCCTCCGGCGACAAGGAGACCATGCCTGACCTGACCAACCTGAGTTATGAGACGGCCCGCGACCGCATGGCCGCGCTGGGCCTGTATATCAAGACCAACAGCTCCATCACGGACACCGCCTCCCAGAAGATCTCCGGGCAGGCCGTGGCCGCCGGGACCGAGCTCGATCACGGCACGGTCGTGGAGGTCACGCTCGTGACGACCGATTCGGGCATGTTGGGCCGATACTGACGATCAACGGAGGTACCTTTATGAAACTCAAGCGACTGCTGTCCGTTCTGGACGTGCACGAATGCACCGCCGATCCGGAACTGGACATCCGGGATATCAGCTTTGACTCGCGCACCACGCAGCCCGGCGACCTGTTTGCCGCCGTCTGCGGGTATGAGTCCGACGGGCACCGGTTCATCGGTGCAGCCGTCGAGCGCGGCGCGGCCGTCGTGCTCTGCCAGAAGAAACCGGAGGTGGATACTCCGTATATCCTCGTGGCCGACAGCCGCCTTGCGCTCTCGCGCATCTGCTGCGAATTTTTCGATAACCCGTCGCGCGAGCTGACCATGATCGGCGTGACCGGCACGAACGGCAAGACCACCGTCACCACGCTCATCAAGCACATGCTTGAGCAGTGCCTGCACACGAAGGTCGGCCTCATCGGCACGAACGCGAACGTCATCGGCGACGAGGTACTGCACACTGAGCACACCACGCCCGACACCTACGAGCTGCAAAAGCTCTTGCGCCGGATGGTCGACGCCGGCTGCACGCACGCGGTCATGGAGGTGTCGTCCCATTCGCTGGTGCTGCACCGCGTGGAGGGCATCCGCTTTCGGGTGGGCATCTTCACGAACCTGACGCAGGACCATCTGGACTTCCACAAGACCATGGAGGCCTACGCAGAGGCCAAGGCGTTGCTGTTCGCGCAGAGCGATGTCGGCATCGTCAACGCCGACGACGATTGGGCGCACGTCATGCTCGAGCGCGCCAAGTGCCCGATGCACACGTACTCCGCCAAGCGCAACGATGCCGACCTCGTGGCCAAGGACATCCGCCTGAGCGCGTCGGGCGTGCGCTTTGTCGCCATGCGCGGCGACGCGATCGCGCGCATGCGCCTCGGCATCCCCGGCATGTTCTCGGTCTACAATGCGCTGAGCGTCATTGCCTGCGCCTGCGCGCTCGGCATTTCGCTCGACGACTGCGCCGCCGCGCTCGACACGGCAAAGCCCGTCAAGGGCCGCGCCGAGGTGCTCGAGACCGACGGAGATTACACCATTCTCATCGACTACGCCGTCACGCCCGACGCCATCGACAACATCCTCACGACGGTGCGCGAGTTTGCGCCCGCGCGGCTCGTGTTCCTCTTTGGCTGCGGCGGCGACCGCGACCGCGGCAAGCGCCCGAAGATGGGCCGTATCGCGGGCCAGAAGGCGGACTTTGTCATCGTCACGAGCGACAACCCGCGCACGGAGGACCCGGAGGCGATCATCGCCGACATCCTCCCCGGCCTCAAGGAGACGCGCACGCCCTATGTCGTGCGGCCCGACCGGCGCGAAGCCATCGCTTACGCGATCGAGAACCACTGCCCCGGCGATGTCATCATCCTCTGCGGCAAGGGCCATGAGGATTACCAGATCATCGGCAAGACGAAAGTGCACATGGACGAGCGCGAGATCGTCGCCGAAATACTCGAGAAGAGGAAGAGAGAGAAATGACGCTGAAGCTGATACTGGCGTTCGTCATCGCGTTTGCGGTGTCGGCCGTCGTTGGATTTTTCCTGGTCCCGTATCTCAAACGCATCAAGGCGGGCCAGAGCATCAAGGAAAACGGCCCCACATGGCACATGTCCAAGCAGGGCACGCCCACCATGGGCGGGCTGATGTTCATCGCCGCGATCGCGGTCGTGTGCCTGTCGGTCGGCTTTGAGTGCGTGGCCGAGGGCGAATACGGCCACCTGTTTTGTCTGGCGTTCGCGCTCGTGTTCGGCGCGATCGGCTTTCTGGACGATTATGAAAAGCTCAAAAAGAAGCAGAATCTCGGCCTGACGGCCGGCAAAAAAATGCTGCTGCAGCTGGCGGCGGCCGTGGCGTTCATTTTCCTCATGCGCCGCTTCGGCTATGTTGCGCTTGACAGCCTGTACATCCCGTTCTGGAACAAGACGGTGCCGATCTCCGAACCGCTGTATGTCATCTTTGCGGCCTTCGTCATCGTTGGCACGGTCAACTCCGTGAACCTCACCGACGGCGTGGACGGCCTCGCCGCGAGCACGACGATGCCGGTGTGCATCTTCTTTGCCGTCATCTCCATCCTCTGGGGCGAGCGGTTTTTGTCCCTCGGCGTGTTCGCCTCCGGCATTGCCGGCGGCCTGCTGGGCTTTTTGATTTATAACTTCCACCCGGCGAAGGTGTTCATGGGCGACACGGGCTCGCTCTTTCTCGGCGGCGCGGTCGCGGCGCTGGCCTTTGCCTACGATATGCCGCTCATCCTCGTGACGCTCGGCATTATGTACATCATCGAGGCCCTGTCGGACATCATTCAGGTCGGCTACTTCAAGCTCACGCACGGTAAGCGCGTGTTCAAAATGTCCCCGTTCCACCACCATCTCGAGATGGGCGGCTGGACGGGCCACAAGTGGAAAGAAACGCAGATCGTGGCGCTGTTTGCCGGCGTGACGGTGCTGTTTGCAGTTTTGTCGTTCATCGGCGTGTTCCACCGCTTCGGCGTGTGATCAGCGCGCCGCGGTGCAGGGAGGTGCTTGCATGAATATTTCCGATCTGAGACTTCCCGCGCGCCGCTCGGGCGCGGCCGCCGGGCCGCAGCGCGGCAGCTTTGACCTGCCGTTTTTCGTGCTCACGCTGCTGCTGCTGACGATCGGCGTCATCATGGTGCTCTCGTCGAGCTTTGCCCGCGCCTATGCGCAGGAGAAATCACCCACGTATTACTTCGTGCGTCAGGCGGCTTTCGCCGTGGCTGGCGTCGTGGCCATGATCTTTTTGTCCAAAGTGCGCATGGCGACTTATCGCCGGTGGTCGCTGGTGCTGCTGGGCGTGAGCATTTTCCTGCTCGCCATTGTCTGGATCCCGCACATCGGCACCAAGACCAACGGTGCGCGCCGGTGGCTGAGTCTCGGCTTCACGACGTTTCAGCCGTCGGAGATCGCGAAGATCGCGGTCGTGCTGTTTTTCTCCAGCATGATCTGTACGTACAAGGAGCAGATGCAGACGTTCCGCTACGGTGTTGTGCCGTTCATGGTCGTCACGGTCGTCGTCGTCGGCCTGCTGATGCTCGAGCCGCACCTGTCGGCGTCCATCATTATCATGGCGCTTGCGATCGTGATGATGTTCGTCGGCGGCATCAAGCTCTCGTACCTGCTCGTCGGCATGGGCAGCGCGGGCGCGCTGCTGCTTTTCGCCGCCAAATTCGTGCCCTATGTGCACAAGCGCATCGTGTCCTGGCGCGACCCGTTTGCCGATACCAGCGAGGCCGGCTACCAGATCGTGCAGTCGCTGTATTCTATCGGCTCGGGCGGCTTTCTCGGCCTCGGCCTCGGCCAGAGCCGGCAGAAGTATCTCTATCTGCCCGAGGAACACAATGACTACATCTTTTCCATCGTCTGTGAGGAGCTCGGCTATGTCGGCGCCATTGCGATCCTGATCCTGTTTGCGCTGCTCATCTGCCGCGGCTACTGGATCGCCGCGCACTCGCCCGACCGCTACAGCTTCCTCGTCGGCGTCGGCATCACGACGCTGCTGTCGATCCAGGTGTTTTTGAACATCGCGGTCGTCACGAACCTCATCCCCTGCACGGGCATCTCGCTGCCGTTTTTCAGCTACGGCGGCACGGCGCTGCTCATGCAGCTCGGGGAGATGGGCATCATCCTGAGCATCTCGCGCGATATTCCGACGAAAAAAGCGCGCTAGTATCCGGCTTTGTAAAGTATATCCGGCAGCCCGCGGCGGCCTTCGGCGCGGACTGCCCGATTTCCGCTTTTTGATCCTGGGAGGCATTGCTATGAACTTTCTCTTTACCTGCGGCGGTACCGCAGGCCACATCAACCCCGCGCTCGCGGTCGCGGGCGTCCTGCGCGACCGGATGCCCGACTGCGGCATCCTCTTCGTCGGCGCCAACGGCAAGATGGAGACCGACCTTGTCCCGCGCGCAGGCTACGACATCGTGACCGTGGAGGTCACGAACATCCACCGCAGCCTCAAGCCGGCGGAGATCGCGTACAACTTCCGCTCGCTGCACAACGCGCGGCAGGCGACGAAGGACGCGCGCAAGATCATCGAGGACTTTCAGCCCGACATCGCCATCGGCACCGGCGGCTATGTCTGCTACCCCGTGCTCAAGGCGGCGGCGCAGCTCGGCATCCCGACCATCGTGCATGAATCCAACGCCGTGCCCGGCCTGACGACGAAGATGCTCGCCGGCGCGGTCGACCGCATCCTCGTCGGCTTCGAGGAGAGCAAGCAGCACTACAGCGAGCAGGAAAAGGTCATCGTCACCGGCACGCCGGTGCGCGGCGCGTTCACGGCCTGCTCCAAGGCGGAGGCCAAGCGCCAGCTCGGGCTCGATCCGGACAAGCCGCTGGTCGTGTCGGTCTGGGGCTCGCTCGGTGCGTCGTACATGAACGAGGTCATGACGGCGTTCATCACGCGCGCCGCCGTCACGGACGCGCCGTTCGCGCTCATCCATTCGGCGGGGCGCAACGGCTATGAGAAGATGCACACGGCCCTGCTCGAAAAGTGCCCGGTCGATCTCGCCGCGCACGGCATGGACGTGCGGCCGTATATTTACGACATGCCGCTCGTGATGGACGCGGCCGATCTCGTGCTCTGCCGCGCGGGCGCGTCTACGCTCGCGGAGCTCACGTGCATCGGCAAGCCCGCGGTGCTCATCCCGTCGCCGAACGTCACGAACAACCACCAGGAGCGCAACGCGCGCGTGCTCGAGCACGCCGGCGGGGCCAAGGTGCTGCTCGAGGGCGCGTTCACGGCGGACGATCTGTATAACCTCGTCAGCGACCTGCTCGCCGATCCCGCGCAGCTTGCGCAGATGGCGGAGAATATGCGCGCCGCCGGCGTTGCCGACGCTGCCGAGCGCATTGCCGATCTGGTGCTGAAGCTGGCCGACCGGCACGCAAAATGACAATCTCGCGTTTCTCTGCATAGGATGGCATGAATTTGCTGTGCGGAGGAAAGATTATGAGCATATGGCACATTTACGGCGGAAACAGACTGACCGGGAGCACCCAGGTGCAGGGCGCCAAGAATGCGGTGCTACCGATCATGGCGGCATCCGTGCTCGCCGGCAGTGAGACGGTTCTGCACAACGTGCCCGACCTGAAGGACGTGACGATCACGCTGCGCATCCTGCGCCATCTCGGCTGCACGGCGGAGCGCGACGGGGACACGGTGCGCATCGATTCCCGCGGCATGAACCGCGACTTTATCCCGCACGATCTCATGCGGGAGCTGCGCTCCTCGGTCATTTTTCTCGGCGCGATCCTCACGCGCTTCGGGACGGCGAGCCTGTCCATGCCGGGCGGGTGCGAGCTCGGCCCGCGGCCGGTGAACCTGCATCTCGACGCGCTGCGCGCGCTCGGTGCGGAGGTCACGGAGCGCGGCGGCGACATCGTCTGCAGCGCGCACGATCTGAAGGGGCGGCGCATCCTGCTGCCGTTTCCGAGCGTCGGCGCGACGGAAAACGCCATGCTGGCCGCCTGCGCGGCGGCAGGGGAGACGGTCATCTGCAACGCCGCGCGCGAGCCGGAGATCCTCGACCTGCAGTGCTACCTGCGCAAGCTGGGCGCACAGATCTCCGGCGCCGGCACGTCGACGGTCACGGTCAGCGGCTTCCGGCCGCAGCCGTTTGTGGAGCATACGATCATGCCGGACCGCATCGTCGCGGCGACGATTTTGTGCGCCGGAGCCGCCTGCGGCGGTGATGTGGAGCTGCAGGGCGTCGACCCGGACCACTTTCTGACCGTTCTGGACTCGCTTTCCGAGGCGGGGTGTGCTATAATCAAAACGGCGTCCACCGTGCGCCTGACATCGACCGGGCGGCTCACGGCGCCGCGGCCGGTCGTCACGCAGCCGTATCCGGGCTTTCCCACGGATGCGCAGCCGCCGCTCATGGCCGCCTGCCTGAAGGCAAAGGGCACCACGGTGTTCACCGAAAACATCTTCACCAACCGTTATCGTCATGCCGAGGAGTTCCGGCGCCTGGGCGCAGCCGTCAGCATCGAGGGGCGCGTGGCGTATGTCACCGGCGTCGACCGGCTCACCGGCGCGCCGCTCACGTCGAGCGACCTGCGCGGCGGCGCGGCCATGATCGTGGCCGGCCTCTCCGCCGAGGGCGAGACCGAGATCCTCGACAACGGCTATATCAACCGCGGCTATGACCGCTTCGATGCGTGCCTGTCGGCGCTTGGCGCCGACGTGCGCTGTGTCCCGCCGCAGTGAAAGGAATCACCAGCCTATGAAACAATCGAAGCAGCCCGGGCCGCGCCGTGCGCGCCGGCCCCGCCGTCCGTCCGGCGGCGGGGGCGGGTCGCTGCTGCAGCCGCTGATCTTTCTGCTGATCTGCGCGGCGCTCGTCCTGGGCATGAGCGTATTTTTCCGTGTCGCAAAGGTCGAGGTGGTGGGCAACTCCATCTACACGGCCGAGGAGGTCGTCGAGGCCTCCGGCATCGGCACGGGCGACAATCTGTTTTTCATCAACCGCTTCTCGGCGGCCAGCCGCATCTTCAGCAAGCTGCCGTATGTGGACAAAGCGAAGGTCACGCGCGCGCTGCCCAACCGCGTCACGATCACGATCCAGGAGAGCAGCGCCATGGCCTATGTGCAGGCGGACGACGGCTACTGGGTCGTGGACCAGAACTGCAAGCTGCTCAAGTCCGTCACGGAGAGCGAGCTGACCGGCCTTGCCCGGGTCGACGGCATCACGCCGGTCGAGCCGAAGGTCGGCGAGGTGCTCAAGGCCGGTGAGGCCGACGCGCCGAAGGTCACGTATCTCGCGGCGATCCTCGGCCAGCTGCTCACGCGCGACATGGCGTCCAAGGTCACGGTCATCGACCTGTCGGATGCCTCCAACCCCGGCTTTACCTATGACGGGCGGTTCACGGTGCGCCTCGGCGCGAATGAAAATGTCGAGTACAAATTCGGCATGCTGCAAAGCGCGGTTTCCCAGCTCACGGGCAGCGACACCGGCACCATCGACCTGTCGATCGACAAACGCGCGCATTTCAGCCCCGGCTGATTGTTCACAAAAAAAGATTGACCTGATAAGGAAAACGATATAAAATGGGAAAGAATAAGAACAAACAGAAGCGAAACCCGCCAAAAAACGGCTCCCAGAGCGCGCACGCGCCGGCTGCCGATACAAATAGAAACAACAGGGAGGAACCGAATATGTCCTTTGCTACCGAGTCCGGTCCGGAAAATGTCGTCACCATCAAGGTCGTTGGCGTCGGCGGGGCCGGCAACAACGTCGTAAACCGCATGGTTAAGTCCGGCACTCAGGGAATTGAGTACGTGGCTGTCAATACAGATAAGCAGGCTCTGGCCGTCTCCAGCGCGGATCAGAAGATCCAGATCGGCGAGAAGCTGACCCATGGTCAGGGCGCCGGCAGCGATCCCGACGTCGGCAAGCGCAGCGCCGAGGAGAGCCGCAACAACATCGCCAAGAGCCTGGAAAATGCGGACATGGTCTTCATCACCGCCGGCATGGGCGGCGGCACCGGCACGGGCGCAGCACCCACGATCGCGGACATCGCCCGCGAGGCCGGCATCCTGACCGTCGGCGTCGTCACCAAGCCCTTCAAGTTCGAGGGCAAGCGCCGCATGGACCAGGCCATGGTCGGCATCAACGAGCTGCTGGGCAAGGTCGACTCCCTGCTCATCATCCCGAACGACCGGCTGAAGTTCGCCACCGACCAGAAGGTCACGCTGGCCAACGCCTTCGAGATCGCGGACGATGTCCTGCGTCAGGCCGTCGTGAGCATCTCGGACCTCATTAAGAACACCGGCTTCATCAACCTCGACTTTGCGGACGTCACCTGCGTCATGAAGGACGCCGGCTTCGCCCACATGGGCGTCGGCCGCGCCGCCGGCAAGGGCAAGGCGGAGGACGCCGCCCGCATGGCCGTGGCCAGCCCGCTTATGGAGACGTCCATCAACGGCGCGCGCGGTGTGCTCATCAACATCACCGGCTCTGAGGATATGGGCCTGGAGGATGTCGAGACGGCCGCCAACCTCGTGCAGGAGGCCGCACACCCGGACGCCAACATCATCTTCGGCGCGAGCTTCGATCCCTCTCTCGACGACGAGATCCGCGTGTCCGTCATCGCCACCGGCTTTGCCGAGAAGCGGCAGTCGCCCGCCAAGCCCATCGGCGCCTACTCCGCCGCCCAGGAAAAGGCCACGGCCTCCAAGAACCAGGCGCAGGAGGATATCGACGATATCGACGAGATCTTCAAGATCTTCAACCGCAATTAAGCTGCGAAAAGACCAGGCCGGCGCAGAACCCTGCGCCGGCCTTTTGTGCGCCCCGGGCTGTGTTCGCCGTATGCGAACACACTTCCGGTCTTTTCTGCTCAAAACGGACAGCTTTTTTCGTCTAAAGTGCCGAATTTCTTTTTTACTGCTTTACTTTCAAGCACTAAAGTGTTACTATCAGTCTATCTGAGCCCTACCATAAGAAAAGGAGATCTTACATCTTGAACAACCGTAACAAGCGTTCCGACCCCGACAGCGAGCTCTACAGCGCCATCCTCAAGCTGCAGACCGTGGAGGAGTGCTACGATTTCTTTACCGACCTGTGCACGTTTTCCGAGCTCAAGGCCATGGAGCAGCGCTTTGAGGTGGCAAAGCTTTTAAACGACGGATTGATCTATAACGACATTCTGGAAAAGACCGGCGCTTCCAGCGCGACCATCAGCACAATTTCCCCCAGCCCAAACACCGCCTTGCCGAAGAACAAACTGCTGCGGCTTTGCAGGGTGTAAAGCAGTTTGGCTGTATAGCCTTTGACCTCCACATCCCACAACCGGCTGGCCAGTACGGCCATCAGTACCGGCAGCAAAATGGTATTGATGATGGGCACGCCGTAAAACAGGGCGCTGTAGGCGTTGGCCTGTTCATCATGCCCGGTGGGCGCGGTGCTGCCCAGCCAGAGATAGAGGATGACCGCAAAGGCAAGGCACAACACAAGATCGTGGCGTCGGCGGGCTTTCTGCCATTCGGCATGCAGGGCTTGCAGCATCTCAGCCCACCTCCTTCGGCGCGGTCAGCGTCAGGAAAATTTCCTCCAGCGTCCTGGTGTGCTGGGTCAAGCCCACCACCCCGGCACCGCTGTCCGCTAAGGCCTGCACCAAGCCCGCCAGCAGGTCGTCCCGCAGGGGCGGCAGGGCGATGGTGTTATCCTCGCCCACTGCGGCGGTGGGCAGCCCGTTGGCCTGCAGCACCGGCAAAGCCTTGGCAGGGTGCAGCAGCCGCAGGGTCAGCGCACCCTTGCTGTGGCGCTGCAGTTCAGTCAGCGGGCCTTCAAACAGCATCCGCCCATGGTCGATGATGCCTACCTGCTCCACCATCTGCTCCATCTCGCCCAGCAGATGGCTGGAGATCAGCACAGTGGCTCCGGTGGCGGTGGGCATGGTGCGGAT
>ERZ780195.3107-NODE-3107-length-10430-cov-4.569542_pt1 | contig 10430 bp, 9 predicted proteins | sample MGYA00511017_ERZ780195 | MGnify/ENA primary metagenome ERZ780195 (study PRJEB29588, sample SAMEA2159974) | human gut metagenome | biome: human gut; feature: human-associated habitat; material: faeces | place: Denmark | collected 2008/2010 ...
ATCACTGCAACCCGGGTTGCAGTAAAAAGCAGTTCTACTTTGTAAAAGGAGTTCCTCCAGCCACGGGGCATCGACGGTGAACTCGTGGTCGCCGGTGCGCTCCACCGTGAACGGGCGGGTCGGCTGGGCGTTCTTGTCGGGGCGCTTGTACTCGGCCTCATAGACCTTGACCGGTGGCAGATCTTTCAGGCGGTTGTAGACCAGCGCGGGCAGGTTGTCCACACCCTGACGGGTCGCCGCGGAGATGGGCAGGAAGGTCAGACCCTTGGCCTCGACGTACTGCTTGAACTCCTCGACCTGCTCGGGGCTTGCAATGTCGCACTTGTTGCCCAGCACGATCTGCGGACGGTCTGCCAGCTCGGCACTGAACCCGGCCAGCTCGTGGTTGATCTGCTCAAAGTCCGCCTTGGGGTCGCGGCCCTCGCAGCCGGAGACGTCAACGACGTGCAGCAGCAGGCGGCAGCGCTCAACATGGCGCAGAAAGTCGTGGCCGAGGCCGACGCCCTCCGCAGCACCCTCGATCAGACCGGGGATGTCGGCGCAGACAAAGCTCTGCTCCGGGCCGACGCGGACGACGCCCAGCACGGGGGTCAGCGTCGTGAAGTGGTAGTTGGCGATCTTGGGACGCGCGGCAGAAATAATGCTGATGAGCGTCGATTTGCCGACGTTCGGGAAGCCGATCAGGCCCACGTCCGCAATGACCTTCAGCTCGAGCTTGAGGTGCATATCCTCGCCGGGCAGACCGGGCTTGGCAAACTTGGGGATCTGGCGGGTAGGCGTTGCAAAATGTGCGTTGCCATAGCCGCCGCGGCCGCCCTTTGCGATGGTGACGGGGGTGTGATCAGACAGGTCCGCGATGACCAGCCCGCTCTCCGCGTCCTTGATCACGGTGCCCAGCGGCACCTTGATGACAAGGTTCTCGGCGTTCTTGCCGTGGCACAGGCTTGCGCCGCCCTTGCCGCCCTCCGGGGCCACATACTTGCGCTTATAGCGGAAGTCCATCAGGGTGCTCAGGTGGTCGTCCGCCACAAAAATGATGTCGCCGCCGCGGCCGCCGTCGCCGCCGTCCGGGCCGCCTGCGGCCACGAACTTCTCACGATGGAAGCTCACTGCGCCGTCGCCGCCCTTGCCCGCGTGGAGCCATATCGTGGCGATGTCGATAAAGTTGGTTTGTGCTGCCATACAGCCCCTCCTTATTTTCATCAAAAAGAGCCGGGCCAAAACGGTCCGGCTCTGCGGTTGCAGTTATTCAGAAAGAAGTTACTGCTTGACGCTGCACTTCTTGCCGTTCTTGCCCACGCGCTCAAAACGGACGGTGCCGTCCACCAGAGCAAACAGGGTGTCATCGCTGCCCTTGCCAACGTTCTCACCCGGCATGATGTGGGTGCCACGCTGACGAACCAGGATGTTGCCGGCCAGAACGAACTGACCGTCTGCACGCTTGGTGCCCAGACGCTGTGCTGCGGAATCGCGGCCGTTCTTGGTGCTGCCTACGCCCTTTTTATGTGCCATTGTAATTTACCTCCTTAGCCGTTGATCGCAGTGATCTCAACCTTGGTGTAGGGCTGACGATGGCCCATGCGGCGAGCACTGTGCTTCTTTGCGCGATAGGTGATGATGTTCAGCTTCTTGCCCTTGCCATTCTTGATGACCTTGGCAGAAACGGAAGCGCCCTCAACAACGGGAGCGCCAACCTTGACAGAACCCTCCTCGCCAATAGCGAGAACCTGATCAAACTTCACTTCGGAGTCGGCCTCAACGTCCAGCTTTTCGATGTAGACGATGTCGCCCTGCTCCACGCGGTACTGCTTACCGCCGGTAACAATGATTGCGTACATTTTGTTCATTCCTTTTCGTTGTACTCGCTGGTCGTAAAGGCAGGCCCCTACGGGGGTCATTTCAGGCGCCCACACCACGCGGCTAGAATAGTATAGCAAAAAAACGCCCGGAATGCAAGAGGAAATTTCCGCTTTATGTGAGATTTTTTACGACACGATCCAAATCCCGGCTTCCATGCACCACCCGAAGGATGTAGACCGTCCGGGTTTCCGCATCCATCTGGTAAAACAGGAGATAATTTCCAACCAGTTTTTCCCGGATCCCTGTCTGCGGAACATAACCATTCTGCACCAGGCTGCCGCTCTGCGGAAACATCCGCAGTGTATCCAGACATTCCATCAGGCTCTTTTTAAAGGAAGCCGCTGCCGTCGGATTTGCCAGATCTCCTGCCAGATAATCTACGATTCCTGTCACATCTGCCGCGGCCTGCCGGGCAAAGCGATCGCCGTACTCAAAGCCCATACTTTGCCCCCAATTCTTTCATGAACGTTTCACCGTCCACGGTACGGCCCTGTTCCACATCCCGCAGGCCCTCCATGATAAGTTTTGCCTCTTCCATCTCTTTCATGGTCCGGTCATAGTAGTCGATATCCATGACCACAAGGCGGCCATAGCCGTTTTTGGTGACGAACACCGGGCCGTTTTCCTCGGCGCAGCGGCGCTCGATCTCCACGGTATTTTTCAGTTCACGCATCGGAATGATCTGCATACAGTTCACCTCACTTTGTCTGTGGCTATATTATACACCAAAAAGAGCCACAGAACAAGCACCTGCCTGCTCTGCGGCTCACAAGATTTCACGTTCAGTGGTTCTTCTGCTGTTCTTCCAGCTTCTGTTTCACCTCTGCGTTGTAGCGCTCGGTCTTTTCCACGAACTCCTTGCGGGAGGCGCTGGCCGGCAGCTGGGTGTCGGCACCCGCAAAGGCGATGGGGCCGTCCAGTTTCTTCATGGCGGCCTTGTTCTCTGCCGTCATGGCCAGCGGCACCATCAGCGGTTTGCCCTTGAATTTGCGGGTGAAGTAAATTTCTGCCGCCACACCGGCCACCACGGCAATGCCGGCCAGCAGCTGGGACACCCGCAGGCCGATGGAGGGCACCAGCATCAGGCTGTCGGTGCGCAGCGCTTCGATCCAGAAGCGGCCTGCGCCGTACCAGATGAGGTACCGCAAGGTGATGTCGCCGTTGAATTTCCGCTTTTTGATGTACCGGAACAGCAGGATGAAACCCACCAGGCACCAGATGCTTTCATACAGGAAGGTGGGGTGCACCGGCAGGTTGGGGTCGATGGTCACACCGTTCTGCACGGTGACCGTGCTGCCCATCAGGTAAGAGCGGGTGCCCTCGCTGTACATGCCCCAGGGCAGGGTGGTGTTGCAGCCAAAGGCCTCCTGATTGAAGAAGTTGCCCCAGCGGCCGCAGCCCTGCCCGATGAGGAAGCCCATGGCCGCCAGATCAAACATGGGCAGCACGGGAACTTTCCGCCACTTACAGGCCAGCCCGCCGAACAGAAAGGCTCCGATGATGCCGCCATAAATGGCAAGACCGCCATCCCGGATGGCCAGCACATCTTTCAGGCTGTGGTACTGATAGGGCGAAAGGGCCACATAGTAGAGCCGGGCACACAGGATGCCCATGACCACACCGATGAGGATGACATCCACCATGGCATCGGCATCCACGCCGAACTCCACACTGTGCCGGAAGGCGAACACCAGCGCCATGCACATGCCCACAGCAATGCAGACACCGTACCAGTAAATGTTCATGCCTCCGATGGAAAAGGCCACGCGGTCAAGCTCAAAGCTCAGCCCCAGCCCCGGAAACTGCACCAGATTCGTCATTCTTCCATCTCCTCCTCATCGTCCGGCTCTTCCCCGGCCGTGCCGTCGGGCTGGATGTACATCACAGCCATCCGCTCCTCGCTCAGGATCTTCTGCAGCGCTGCGTCGGCATCCTCTGCCGTCAGCGCCGCCAGCGTGGCGATCTGCTGGGCCACGGTCTGGCCGCTGAGGGCAAAATCTGCCATCTGGCTGGCCGAGTCCTCCACGTTCTCCAGATTTTCGATCAGCTGGCCGTATTTTTCGTTCTTGCACAGGGTAAAGATCTCGCGGTCCACGCCCTCGGCGCGGATGCGGGCGATCTCGTCCAGCAGCAGCTGCCGCACGGTGTCCGGCTCGTCGCTCTCGCCGGTGAACAGGATGCAGCAGCAACCGTCCACCCGGAGCACCTCCCCGCCAAAGCCGGGGTTGGTCAAGCCCTCATCATAGAGCTTCCGGTAGAGCCTCGACATGCCGCCAGAGATGCAGCAGAGGATGAGGTCATACAGCGCCTCGGTGCGCAGGTCGCCCTCCGGCAGCGGCTCTTCCTTGAAACCGAGGCCGAAGCAGGGCTTGGACACCGGCATTTTCAGGGTCGTTTCGGTGGTGACAAGGGTCATGGGCTCCGGCGTCCACAGCCGCTGCACCCGCTCGGTGCTGCGGGGCTCCATCAGGCCGTGGCGCGCGCAGGCGGCCAGCACCCGTTCCATGGTGGTGTCACCAGCGGCGGCCAGCACCATGTTGTCCGGGGCATAAAAGGCCCGGCAGCTGTCGTAGAGCATCTCCGGGGTGATCTCGGCAATGCTTTCCACCGTGCCCGCAATGTCGCTGCGGATGGGGTGGCTGTGATACAGGCACTCGAACAGGCCGGTGATGAGCCGCCAGTCCGGGCTGTCGTCGTACATTTTGATCTCCTGCCCGATGATGCCCTGCTCCTTGGCAATCGTGGCCTTGGTGAACCACGGCTTGCCGACCATGCCCAGCAGAATGTCAAGGTTCTCGTCAATTTTCTGGGTCGCCGAGAACAGGTAGCAGGTACGGTCATAGCTGGTAAAGGCGTTGGCCGACGCGCCGGTCTTGGCGTAGAAGGTGAAGGAGTCGCCCTTGGGCGTCTCGCACATTTTGTGCTCCAGGAAATGCGCCGTACCGGCGGGCAGTGTGACCTGTTTGCCGTCCAGCCTGAACGCGCGGTGGACGGAGCCGAAGCCCGTGGCGTAAATCGCGTGGACGCTGCTGTAGCCCGGCATCGTGCGGCAGAGCACGGTCAGGCCGCTGGGCAGCACGACGCTTTCACAGCTGACGGCGGCAGCGGCGCGCGCCTGGGCAGCGGCGAAGCTCTCGTGATCGTTATTCAACATCCTCGCTGCCTCCCTTCCCCTGCGTGCCCGGCTCGGCGGTCACGGCGTAGCAGACCGAATAGCTGTAGCTCTGCAGCGTCTGGCGCACCTCGTCCAAGCTGACGGCGCTGGTCAGCACCTTGCCGTACTCCGGCGGGTAGAGCGGCTCGCCGCGTGTGATCTGGCCGTAGTACCAGTTTTCCAACGCGGCCAGGCTGTCGCCGAGGGCGTCCATGCTGGACAAAAGACCGCGGCGGCAGTCGTCCACTTCTTCCTGGGTGATGGGGCCGTTTTTCAGGCCCTCCAGCTCGGCAATGATGGCGGCCTCGGCCTGCTGCTCCTTGCCTGGCTCGACGCCGGAGTCGATCATCATGACGCCGGTGGCGCGCTGGGCGGCAGAACCGCAGTAGTAGCAAAGGGACTGCTTCTCGCGCACGTTGCGGAACAAACGACTGGTGGCAGAGCCGCCCAGCACGCTCATGGCGACGCGCAGGATGCTGACACTGGGCGGGTTGGGGTTGGCTTCGCCCGTGGTGAACAGCATACAGAGCTTGGCCTGGGTCAGGCCGGGGATTTCCTCTTTAAAATGGCGCAGCGGCGTGGCGGGCATGGCGATGGGCGCGGCAAACGGGCGCGGGTCACGGCGGATGCCGTCGAGCTTTTTCAGCAGCATATCGGCCACGCGGGCCTCATCGACGCCCTGCACCATCACGTCGATGTACGCGGTGGAGAGGATGCGGTCATACTCGGCCTTGAGGCTCTGCGGCGTCACATTGACGAGCTCGCCGGGGTAGCCGCCCAGCTCGATGCCCGCGGGGGTGTCGCCGTAGAATTTGCGGCGAGCCTGCCGCACGCAGTAGAGACGCTTCGAGTTGAACTCGGCCTCAAGGCGGCGGGCCTGGGTCTCGGTCTCGATGCGCACGGCCTCGGGGTCGAACGCGCCGTCCACGAGATACGGGTCAAAGATCGTGCCGAACACAATGTCGGCGTAGGCGGCGGTCAGGTTCTCCCCCGCCAGCGCGTAAGCGTCCTTGATGCCGCAGATATCGGCGGAGAGCACGCGGTCCGTGCCCGCGCTGGCCAGGTCAACGCCGAGGTCCGCACCGTACAGCTCGGCCAGGCGGCGGGACAGCGCGGTCATATCGGGGCAGGCCGCATAGCCGCGCTCCAGCACCAGGGCCAGCACAGCGGCATCGGTGGCGGTCTCACGCTTCGCAGGGAAGCGCAGATGGATCGTGATGCGGCAGCGATTGAATTTAGCGGCGCTCATCGAAGTGATGAACACGCCGGGAGCAAGTTGTTTACGTTCCAAGTCCTTATTCCTTTCAAGCAGCAAATAGATATTTGTATTATACCGCTTCAATGGGTAAAAGTAAATAAAAAACTTGCAGTTGGGTATGTGGAACGGTTATAATATAGGTATTCTGCTATCAGGAGGAACCATATGGAACGTTTTGCCGTTAAGGGCATTTTTGTAGATACCCCCACCCCGGATACCCTGCGGGTGCGGGATGGCTATATGCTGTGTGAGGATGGCCGCTGCGGAGCATTTCGTGAAGCAGCCCCAGCCGGTGTGCCGGTCTACGACCACAGTGGACAGATCATCACGCCGGGCTTTGTGGACCTGCACCTGCATGCGCCGCAGTACAGCTACTGCGGCACCGCCATGGATCTGGAACTGCTGGACTGGCTGCAGCAGTACACCTACCCCGAGGAAGCCCACTACGCCGACCCGGCCTACGCCAGGCTGGGCTACTCCTATTTTGTGCGCGACCTGAAAAACAGCGCCACAACGCGCGCCTGCATCTTTGCGACGCTGCACACCGACGCAACGCTCGAACTGATGCACCAGCTGCGCGGCGCGGGACTTTCCGCCTTTGTCGGCAAGCTGGGTATGGACCGCAACAGCCCTGACAGCTACCGTGAGTCGTCCGCCGCCGCGGGTCTGGCCGAGACGCGCCGCTGGCTGGATACCTGCCGCGCCGAAAACACCCTGCACGCGGGCCCGGTGCGCCCGATGATCACACCGCGCTTCACCCCCAGCACGAGTGACGAGTATATGCGCGGTCTCGGCGAACTGGCAAGAGAATACAATGTACCTGCGCAGAGTCACCTGTCCGAGAATCCGGGCGAGATCGCGTGGGTCGCCGAGCTGTGCCCCGGCACAAAATTCTACGGCGAGAGCTACAGCCGGTACGGCCTGTTCGGCGGCGGCGTGCCCACCGTCATGGCGCACTGCATCTACAGCCCCGATGACGAGGCCGCGCTGATGAAGCAGAACCGCGTCATGATCGCCCACTGCCCCACCAGCAACGAGAATGTCATTGCGGGCATCGCCCCCGCGGCGCACTACCTGCGCGGCGGCTGGCGCGTCGGCCTGGGCAGCGACGTGGCCGGCGGTCAGACGCTGGACCTGTTCACGGTCATGGCTACCGCCGTGCAGGTCAGCAAGCTGCGCTGGCGGTATATCGACCAGAGTGAGAAGCCGCTGACGATGGTGGAGGCGCTGTATATGGCGACTGTCGGCGGCGGAGATTTCTGGGCCGATTTTGGCGAGAAGGTCGGCCTGTTTGAGGACGGCTATGCGTTTGACGCGCTGGTGCTGGATGATGACCCGCTTAAAAATATGCGGGCGTTCAGCGCTGCGGAGCGTTTGGAGCGGTATGCGTACCTTGGCAAGGGTAAGCTGACGGCGAAATTTGCAGCAGGTGAGAAGCTTTTGTAATAAAGGGTAACGGGCAGAGCCCCTCAGGCCTCGTAAACTCGGCCAGCTCCCCTGATGGGGCGCCTTTTTGCGCGGGCTGTGCCCGCGAGAAAGCCTCCTCATCAGGGGAGGTGGCCGCGCGTCAGCAAGGCCGGAAGGGTTCTGCCCGTTTACCCTAACAACAACGTCCCCCGTGCACCATCGTGTGCACGGGGGACGACCCATTTCCCTCTATATAAGACCTTACAATCAGTTGATGAATGCGTCGTGGATGGCGGCAACTGCCTTGTCGGCGTCGGCCTCGTCAATGATGACGCTGATCTTGATCTCACTGGTGGAGATCATCTTGATGTTGATGTTCTGGTTGAACAGAGCCTCGAACATCGTGGAGGCCACGCCGGAGTGGCTCTGCATACCCGCGCCGACGATGGAGACCTTCGCGCAGGTCTTGTCAACGGTGATGTCGCCGCCGCCGATGCGGTGCGTGGCGTTTTTCAGCGCGGCAACGGCGCTCTCGGCGTCGCCCAGGGGCACGGTGAAGCTCATATCCTTCTTGCCGTCGCGGCCCGTGGTCTGCAGAATGATGTCAACGTTGATATTCTTCTGGGCCAGCAGGCTGAAAATTTTGAACGACATACCGGGCACATCCGGCACGTCCTTCACGGTCAAAACGGCGACGTCGGTGTCCTTTGCAACACCCTTGATGAGCATACCTTCCACTTTGGTCTCCTCCTTAACAACGGTGCCGGGCACCGGATTGATGCTGGAGATGACCTCCAGCTCGACATTGTACTTTTTGGCCAGCTCGACGCTGCGGTTGTTCAACACCTGCGCGCCCAGGGACGCCAGCTCGAGCATCTCGTCAAACGTGATCTCCTTGAGCTTGGTTGCCTTGGGGATCTTGCGCGGGTCTGCGGTGTAGACGCCCTCGACGTCGGTGAAGATCTGGCAGCGGTCCGCGTGCAGCGCAGCGGCCAGCGCCACGGCGGAGGTATCGCTGCCGCCGCGGCCCAGCGTCGTGATGTCGTCGGAGCGGTTCAGGCCCTGGAAGCCTGCCACGACGACCACACGGTTGCGCGCCAGCTCACTCTCGACACGCTCGGTGTCCAGGCGCTTGATGCGCGCCTTGGAGTAGGCGCGGTCTGTATTGAAGCCCGCCTGCCAGCCCGTCAGGCTGATGGCGGAGACGCCCAGCTCCTGCAAGGCCATCGTCAGCAGGGAAATCGAAATCTCCTCGCCTGCGGCCAGCAGCATATCCATCTCGCGGTGGGACGGGTCGGAGGTGATCTCCGCCGCCTTGGTGATCAGGTCGTCGGTGGTGTCGCCCTGCGCCGAGACGACCACGACAACGTCGTTGCCGGCGTTGCGGGTGTTCATGACGATGCGCGCCACGTTGAAGATGCGGTCCCGGTCCTTGACCGAGGAGCCGCCGAATTTTTGTACGATCAAGCCCATTGGTGTACTCTCTCCCCTGTTCCTGTATCAGCTCACCACTGCGCCGACGTTGTCGGCCAGCAGACGATGCACGGTAAAATGGTGCAGCGGGCTGTCCGCAGCCAGCGCTGCCTCTGCGCGGGTGAAAAACTCGGTGTCGTCCTTGTGCACAACGGCCATGATGGTCGGCCCGGCGCCCGAGATGTAAACGGCCTGCGCACCCAGGTCCTGCGCCAGCTCAAAGACGTCGTCGCCGCCCTCGATCAGCGGCAGGCGGTACTTCTGGTGCAGCACGTCCTTGGTCGCCACACCCAGCAGCGCGTAGTTGCCCTCGCAGAAGGCCGCCGTGGCCAGCGCCGCGCGGGACAGGTTGTAGACGGCATCCTTATGGCTGACCATGGCGGGCAGCGCCGCGCGCGCCTTGCTGGTCAGCAGGCGGAAGTCCGGCACAAACGCCGCAAACGCCAGCTCGGGGTCAATGTCCTTCTTGACGCTGTAGACCTGGCCCTCGTCGATGACGCTGGTCACAAAGCCGCCCAGCATGGCGGGGGCGACGTTATCGGGATGGCCCTCGATGGCCGTCGCCAGCGTCAGCATCTGGCGCTCGGTCAGCTTGTCGCCCAGCAGGGCGTTCGCGCCCATGATGCCCGCCACGATGCAGGCCGAGCTGGACCCGAGGCCGCGCGCCATCGGGATGTCGTTGCGCTGGGTGATGCGCAGACCCTTCAGCGGAATGCCCAGCTGGTCATAGACGACCCGGGCCGAGCGGTAGACCAGGTTGTTGCTGCCCGCCGGGACGTGGGTCCCATCGACGGACGAAATCTGAATGCGGTCCGATTCCTCAAACGTAAAGACGTTGTGCATCGAAACGGCCAGACCCAGCGAGTCAAACCCGGCGCCGACGTTGGCGCTGGTGGCCGGGACGGTTACAGTTACCATATACCCTGCCCCCTCTCAGTCTTCCAGCTTCTTCATGGCCAGCGCGACCTTGCCGCCCAGCACTTCGATTTTCTCCGTGACCGCGGCAATATCCGCAGACGTGGCGGCATCGACCAGATAGGCGGCCTCGCCGTTGTCCTCAAAGACCACATGGCCCGCACCGGCCACGCTGGGCAGCAGCGCCGCCGCCACACCGGTCACGCGCAGATACCACGGGTAGGTGTTCCTGTCCTCGAGCAGGCCCTCCGGCTTCTCGGCGGGCTTCCAGAACAGCGAGTCGTGTACCTTGACGCCCTCTTTCAAAGCGTCAATGACGTCGGCCACAACGGCGCTGGCGGTGGGCAGCTTGCCCGCGCCCTT
>ERZ780195.3108-NODE-3108-length-10430-cov-2.716048_pt1 | contig 10430 bp, 12 predicted proteins | sample MGYA00511017_ERZ780195 | MGnify/ENA primary metagenome ERZ780195 (study PRJEB29588, sample SAMEA2159974) | human gut metagenome | biome: human gut; feature: human-associated habitat; material: faeces | place: Denmark | collected 2008/2010 ...
CCGACAATGAGAAGAAAGGACATTATGCGTATCTGCCGCGAGAATCCGGATTGCGCATTCCTTTCGTTCACAAACGGCACACTTATCGATGACAGTTTTGCCGATGAAATTAAAGAGGTCGGCAACTTCTATCCTGCATTTTCAATCGAGGGATACGAGGAAGAAAACGACTTCCGCCGCGGTCAGGGCACATTCCAAAAGTGCACCGCAGCGATGAAGCGCCTTAAGGACAGAGGCGTTCCGTTCGGCGCATCACTTTGCTACACAAGCAAAAACACCGATGTTCTTGCATCTGACGAATATATGGATTGGCTTATCGACCATGGTGTTAAGTTTGCTTGGTTCTTCACATATATGCCAACCGGCAACGGCGCTGTTACAGACCTTATGGTAACACCGGATCAGCGTGCACTTATGTATAAGAAAATGCACGAGTGGCGCCATACAAAGCCTATCTTCGCTCTTGACTTCTGGAATGACGGCGAATATGTAGGAGGATGTATTGCCGGTGGTAGAGCATATCTCCACATCAACGCCAATGGAGATATTGAGCCTTGTGCCTTTATCCATTATTCAGATTCTAACATCAAGGAAAAGACGCTGCTAGAAGCGTATCAGGCACCGCTATTTATGCAATACCATAAAGGACAGCCATTTAATGAAAACCACTTGCGTCCATGCCCATTGCTGGATAATCCTGGCCGGCTATCTGATATGGTAGATCGCTCTGGAGCCCATTCTACCGATATGCAAAACCCAGAGGATGTCCATGATCTATCTGGAAAATGCAAAGAGACGGCCGAAAAATGGGCGCCTGTAGCTGATGAATTATGGCAATGTGGCCATTACTGCAGTACTTGCAAACAGAACAACAAAACAGCAGAAAATAAATAACCCCCTTCTGCTCTATCAATATGGGAAAAAGAAAGAAGATGGAAATACTTCCATCTTCTTTCTTTTTCTCTGTGTTTATATCGTTATAGCCCATTTGGCTGCAGAGGCCGGCGACAAATAGTCGAAAAAAGAAGATAAATAACGAATTTTATCATTTATTTCATTGAATTCTAATTTCAGACGTAGAATTAGGCGATAAGATTTATACCGCGCATTTCACCCATTCAGGTCGGCGCAATTTCATCGTTCATTTATATGACAATACGGGGGAAAAAGATCTGATTATCAATGAGATCGGTAAATATGATGGAGTCGTTTTGTTAAATGGCGAGCCTCCATTCACGTTTAATATCATTGCCAATGGGAATTGGAATTGCGTAATAGACGAACTCAAAACGACGACAGATACCTCATTCAGCGGCAAAGGCGATTCTGTCACTCCTATTTTCTCTGGTACTACTGGAGCGTATACATTTACTCATGATGGAGACAGTAATTTTGCCGTCTGGGTATACACGACGGATGGACGCGATCTATTAATAAATGAAATCGGAGAATATAGTGGAACGCAAATCGTAGAAATTCCCAGCGGAAGCAATGCGTTTTTTGAAATAACTGTAAATGGCAGCTGGAGTATTACTCCGAATTGAGAACGCTAAATTCCTCATAAGGCCATACGAGTTAATTTCATTGAACCGTCTTCAAATATGAGCAGAGCTAAAAGCACCTAAATGATAGCCCAAGTACTATATTGAGGTGCTTTTTCCTTTTTATCTATTTCTTGCCAATTCCTATCCCCATATACTCATTGTACACTCGAAAGTTTTTCTCTTGCTAAGCCTTTTTTCTACCTGCGGTAAAACCGCAGGTTTATTTCCACTTAAACACCAGTACAGCCCCAAAGGCGCGAGTCGAAGCAAACTGAGAAGAGCTTCCCGAAGAAAGACAGTTTTAGGAAAACAGGAAGTAAGTAAATAGAAGTAGGTCCACAACAGTGCTGGGCAGGGAGGTAACAAACCCTCTGCACGGCCATTTATGTGTGCTGAATTTGCCTAAGGCGGTTGCTTCTTGGGAGACACTGCTTAATATATCTTCATTTCCTAGAATATCGCTTCGCCTACTGCCATTTATCATCCTCAAACGACCAGTTATCAAAAAACAGATGCACCTCACTTTTTTACTCTATATAATGGGAGATGAAATCAATTGTTTATGAGGAGGGGCCGTCATGCACATCCGCTTTCAATTAGATGAGAGTTGCACGGAAACGGAGATCATTATCAGGGCAAGTCAAATGAATGATGAGATCAGCGAAATCATGCAAAAGTTGTCTCATACACAGCAAAAACTTCTGGCTGGGTTTGACAACAAAGCCGTGGAGTTGCTGGATACCACAGATGTGATCCGATTTTACTCCAGCAATCAAAAAATATATGCGCAAACATCTTCTAGCGAATTGGCCGTCCGCCTCAGACTCTATGAGCTGGAAGAGCGGCTAGATCCTAAACTTTTTGTTCGCATATCTCATTCTGAGATCGTCAATCTACAGGCCATTCAAAAAATCGACCTGAGTCTTTCCGGAACCATTTGCATTACCTTGGTCAATGGCATTACCACCTATGTGTCTCGTCGGTATGTATCAAAGATAAAAACAGTATTGGGGTTGTGAGGTGAAAGATATGAAAAAACAGATTATTGTAAGAGGATCTTTGGGAATTTTCATCGGTATTACACTAGGCTATTTGATCACACTTTTCATTTCCTTAGGCTATGGGCATGGAACATATATCCCCTGTGTACCAGCTCTCGTCGACCAGATGGGCAGCCAAATTGGCGCTGTGGCTGTTCAAATTTTGATGTGCGCTTTGCTGGGCTTTGTATTTGGAGCCTCTTCTGTCATCTGGGAGCTAGATCACTGGAGCCTCGTCAAGCAGACCGGAATCTATTTTGCGTGTACCGCATTAGCCATGTTTCCTATCGCATATATCACCCACTGGATGGAGCATAGCTTGGAGGGTTTTTTGATATACTTTGCTATCTTTCTCGCCATCTTCGTGGTAATGTGGCTCATCCAGTATCTCTTTTGGAAGAATAGAATCAAAAAAATTAACGGGAAAATCCAGCAAAAAAGCTAAACTCGGGCGCCCTTCTCCACTTCTACGAGATCTACTTTTAATCCATTGTCTTCCTTCTTTGGGGGGTAATGGATTTTTAGTGTTCCCTTTTCTTCACAGTATTTAAGAATCTGGAGATTTATGCAAGTTTGCATTGATTTTTTTCCAAAAATATAGTACGATGCAAAAGTCAAGAGAATTCACAAGTGATTGTTTATATGTAAAAAGGAGAATCTACGATGAAACAGGATATGATCGTCATACTGGATTTGGGCAGTGAAGAAAATTCTGCACTGGCTCGTGAAATCCGCGCACTTGGGGTGTATAGCGAAATCCATCCCCACGATATTACCAAAGAAGAGCTCATGCGTCTGCCCAATGTCAAAGGTGTCATCTTAAATGGTGGCCCCAACCGGATTGTGGATGGCAAACCCATAGATGTGTTAGATGAGATCTATGAATGTGGCCTTCCTTTCGCTTCTATTGACCATCCTTCTCTTAACAGCGTTGCGTTAAAGCCAGGTCAACCAGAGGATATCAAAAAGTTCGTCTTTACCGTATGCGGCTGCGAAGCCAATTGGAATATGGAGAATTTCATTGCCGACCAAATTGAGTTGATCCGCAAGCAGGTGGGCGATAAAAAAGTGCTCTTAGCTCTTTCCGGTGGAGTGGACAGTTCTGTGGTAGCAGCGCTACTGCTCAAGGCCATCGGCAATCAATTGGTATGTGTCCATGTAAACCACGGCCTGTTGCGCAAGGGAGAACCTGAGCAAGTAGTAGAGGTATTCCAAAAGCAATTGGGGGCTACACTCATCTATGTAGATGCCACAGAGCGCTTTTTAACAAAGCTGGAAAATGTGTCCGACCCAGAGCAAAAGAGAAAGATTATCGGTGCTGAGTTCATCCGCGTATTTGAAGAGGAGGCCAGAAAGCAACAGGGCATTCACTTTTTGGGGCAAGGCACCATCTATCCAGATATTGTGGAGAGCGGTACGAAAACGGCTAAAATAGTCAAGTCCCATCACAATGTGGGCGGACTGCCAGAAGATCTCCAGTTTGAACTGGTGGAGCCTTTGAAGTATCTATTTAAAGATGAAGTTCGCGCTTGCGGCGTGGCTTTGGGATTGCCTGCCAACATGGTATACCGTCAGCCCTTCCCCGGCCCTGGCTTAGGAGTGCGTTGTCTGGGAGCCATCACTCGAGACCGTTTAGAGGCGTTGCGGGAATCCGATGCTATCCTTCGTGAGGAATTCGCAAAAGCTGGTCTGGAGGGAAAGGTATGGCAGTACTTCACGATCATTCCTGATATTAAGTCTGTAGGCGTAAAAAACAATGCCCGCTCCTTTGAGTATCCCGTCATTATTCGCGCGGTCAACACCATTGACGCCATGACTGCCAGCATCGAACGGTTGAATTGGGATTTGATCGACAAGATCACCTATCGCATTACTCATGAGGTGTCGGGTGTGAACCGCGTTTGCTATGACGTAACGCCCAAGCCCACAGGGACAATCGAGTGGGAATAAAACGAAGCACTGTAACAAATCAGTATTCATGCGGATTTTCAGGATTTCAAAAGGTCTTTTGATAACAGCTATTTGGATGCCATTATTCTTGTAATTTGGTGGTTTACAGGTTACGGAATGATAAAAGGCGGCTTGTATGGCGGAAGAAATCCATATTACAAAGCCCTTAGGTGTAGGTAATCACTTCAGCTAAGGGCTTTTAAATACATAAATGCCTTGCTTTGAATCAAAAGGAACAAAATATATCGGTATATAGACATTGGCATTTTGCAGTATCTCAAACAACACCGCAAAATGCTTTTTACCAATCCGCTCACCAGCGGTAAGCTGAACAGCTATCTTGCGGATATTGACGGGCAAGCGGAGAATTTGTTATTATGGCTGGTAAAGCAGATAGCAAAGCTAGTGAGCATAACTGAAAAACTCAAAGCAGAGAATCCGATGGAATGAGTAGGTAGAATGAATGGGCTGCGTGAATCGGCTATGGAAATCGTGAACACACAGTTGATTTATAAATAATCATCAATTAAAAAATGGAGCAGTCGGGAGATTGATTTTCTGACTACTCTGTTTTTGTGTTTGAAAGCAAGTTTTACAGCATTAAGTTGCAGTGTATTTGTCTGCCCATTCTGCGATTGCGTTCAGAACAGGTAGGAAGTCCTTCCCCATTTTCGTTAAAGAGTACTCAACTTTTGGAGGAACAACAGGATAAACTTCACGATGTACTACGCCGTATTTTTCCAGCAGGCGCAAGTCCTTTGTCAAATTCGCATCGGTAACGGACGGCAGCAACCGCCTGATCTCGCTAAAGCGCATTGTGCCCTCAGACAGTAAAAAAATAATGACCATTGTCCATTTGCTCTGAATAATTTTTGACACTCTGGCAATCGAACAATGCTCCGGATCAAAAGACAAATCCGTCATAGCAAGCCTCCTAACTATCAAATAAGATAGTACCTATAAAATAATATCGTACTTTTATTTTATAATTATACCATCTATAATTGAAGATGTAAAGTACAACTGAACTTTCGATTGGAGGACAACAAATATGAGTAAATGTGCCGAATGGATTGAGGATATGCTGGGAGCGGCAAAAGAGAACAAAGGCACTACGGCAATCCACATGATTGAATGTTGTGGCAAAGGATGTGCAGCCCGAAAAAATGCAGCTACTACAATGAAGCAATTAAAGGCTGCTGCGGCAGAGTGTAAAACGAGGGTGGACTACATTGCTTTTTTAAGGAAAGTTATGCCAATAACCATAATAGAAGCAGAAGATGGCATTATCATGCACCTCGGAAAGAAAGGATGTTCTTGCCCGATGATTTCCGAAATCTCTCAAAATACAGATATGCTGTGTGAATGTACCAGAGGTCACGAGAAATCGGTATGGAGTGAATTTTTCGGAAAGCCTGTAGAAGTGGAAATTGTGGAGAGCTTTCTGCGTGGCGGCAGTGATTGTGTAATAAAAATTAAAGTTTGAGCGGGGGATATTTATGGAGACATTAGAAGCTATTTCACAAAGGAAATCCGTAAGAACATATAAACCGAAACAGATTTTAGATGAAGCATTGGGCACCATCGTAAAAGCTGGATTTAAGGCTCCGGTAGGATCAGGTCAATACGATTCTCTGCATATTACAATCATTCAAAATGAAGATATTTTGAAACGGCTGGCCGCAGCGACCTCTGATTCCGTTTATAAAATGAGAAAAGTACGGAAAAACATGGATTTTGGAGCGAGGACACTGATTATGCTCTCATCGAAGCCCACAATGTTACCGGGAATTGAGTACGCAAACGCCGCTTGTGTCCTTGAAAATATGGTTTTGGCGGCAACTGACCAGAAGATAGATAGTATTCTTTGGGCGGCGGCTACTGTTGTTGTGAAGCAAGACAAAACATTGAAAGATTTACTTGGAATACCGGATGAATTTACACCCGTATTATGCGCTTCCTTTGGATATGCCGCAGCTTACGAGCCACCAAAGGAGCATACGATATCCGTAAACAGAATCAAGTAAGAAGTATGCGTAGTAATTTATGTTAAAAGAAGTTCTTCCAAGTGAGGACGAAATTTTGAAAACACAGGAAATTGACTATAAATATCCAATTATTCGTTGCCTCAGGTGCTTTAGTTGATAATGACAATCAGCGGCTAGCACTTGAGTTTCTAAGCAAAATCGCTTATAATTCGAATCGGCATATATTGCTATTATCCACAGTCACAGAGTAAATGTTATCAACCCCGATAACAAATTGATAACATTAGCCCATATAGGCAGGATAATATGGATACATCAAATAATCAAAAGCACCACGAATACGACAGAGAATAATCTCTAAGCAAAATTGATTAGGCTTTGTCGAGTGGGAATAATCGCGTCTCTTTCCTTCAGAAGTAGCATTTTTTTAATAGAGGGCAAAACGCTTTCCTACACTAGGTAGTTTGTGTTTTGCCCTTTTTTTCATGAACAGCTGCCTGATAGCCTTCTCCCCAGTTCCACATAGCATCTAAGATAGGCTTTAAGCTCTGCCCTAACTGAGTGAGGGTGTACTCCACTCTTGGTGGAACCTCTGCATATACTTTGCGGTTCACCAACCCGTTTGCCTCCATATCCCTAAGCTGTGCAGTGAGTACTTTTTGAGATACGCTGCCAATGGATTTTTTTAATTCGCCAAAACGCTTTGTCCCAGGCAGCAGATCGCGCAAAATCAACACTTTCCACTTGTCTCCAATCAGCGCCAGGGTCGTTTCCACCGGACAGGCTGGCAGCCCTACTTCCCTTTTCTGCTCGTCCATCTTTCACACTCCCTTTTATAGTTTCTTTTAGAAACTTTGGTTTTCATTATACTATACAGCTATTTATGAGTCAATTTGCAAAAAATTTTTTTTAACAATCTTAGTGGCAAAACAGCCGATGGTTATCCAATGGTCTCCTCTAGGTAACTGTCCATTCGTATCTATTTGGTAACTATAGCACAATAAAGTGCTTACTTTACGAAAAAAACTTGCCTTCGTATAATAGAGACAAGAGCTAAGGAGAGCGGCCGGTCCGAAGCTCCAATGAAAAATAAAACACTTGATTCAGTATATTTAGGAGGAATTCAAAATGAAAATAGCAGTAATTTGTGCAAACGGAAAAGCAGGTAAACTCATCGTAAAAGAAGCTGTAGGCAGAGGTCTAGAGACCACAGCTGTTGTTCGAGGAGAAAATCAAACTTCTGCACAACATGTACTAAAAAAAGACTTATTTGATCTCACATCTGCTGACCTCAAAGACTTTGATGTTGTTATCGACGCATTTGGCGCTTGGACAGAAGAGACACTTCCTCAACACAGTACCTCTTTAAAGCATTTATGTGATATACTCAGCGGTACCAATATTCGTCTGTTAGTTGTAGGAGGCGCTGGAAGTTTATATGTCAATCCGCAGCACACTGCTTGCGTATCGGATGGCCCTGATTTTCCTGATATCTTTAAGCCTCTTGCTGCAGCTATGGCCAAAGCTCTTGGGGAACTTCGTGAGCGTAAAGATGTCAAGTGGACATATATCAGCCCTGCCGGCGATTTCCGCGCAGACGGTGAGAGAACAGGCAGCTATATTCTTGGTGGCGAGGAGTTAGTTCTCAATTCCAAGGGGGAAAGCGTCATCAGCTATGCTGACTACGCGATTGCCATGGTTGACGAAGCGACTCAGGGAAATCATATACAACAGCGCATTAGCGTCGTTTCTCAATGAGCATGGTTCAAAAAGAAAGACTATTTTGGGCAGAAGGCCACCTGCTCTTTGCTGGGCTTTCTGCCATTATCCTTATCTACTCCTTACAGACACGCCATAGGAGGTAAATTGACATGACGACATCCGAAATTTTACTGTATTTACAGCGAGAAATTCATACCACTGTCGCTGCTACAGTAGATGAAGCCGGTTTGCCAGTCACCTGTGCGATTGATATCATGGATGCAGACGAAAGTGGATTATATTTTCTCACCGCTACAGGCAAGAGTTTTTATCACCGCTTGAAAAAATGTGGATACTTGTCGTTAACGGGCATCAGGGGCAAAGCTACCATGTCCTGTGTGGCCATCTCCGTGGGAGGTAAAGTCAAAGAACTGGGAAGCGGTCTTCTCCCTCAGTTGATTGCAAAAAACCCCTATATGAAGGAAATTTACCCTACGCCAAAATCCCAAAAAGCACTCACTGTCTTTCAACTCTATCAAGGATCCGGCCAATGGTTTGATCTCTCCACAAAGCCCATTGAGCGATTATCCTTTTCCTTTGGCGGGGCAAAAAGCGAGAAAGACGGTTATTTTATCACCAATGCCTGTACTGGTTGCCGGGCCTGCATAGCAGTTTGTCCGCAAAATTGTATTGATTTCACTGCTATACCAGCAGTGATTCAACAAAAGCACTGCCTGCATTGTGGCAACTGTGTGGAATCCTGCCCGCAAAATGCGATCATACAGGAGGGATATCAATGACGCAAGAACAAAGGCGTTGTTACTTAATAAACGAATTGCTAAAAGAATACCCGAAAGATGTGAAGATGGACATTCCCATGGATGAGCAAGGGCAAAAACAATTGCTCCGTTCTCTATTTAACGTTCGCCAGCCACAGCCGGTAAGCCCCCTCTTCTTGCAAGTACAGGATGCCTATTTGCAGGAAGAACTAAGTCGAAAAAAGATCGTCCACCTGCGCGATCTCAAGCCGATCCAGCAGAATATTTATCTTTGGCAGGGTGATATCACAACCCTGCAGTGCGACGCCATTGTCAATGCAGCGAACAGTCAGATGTTGGGCTGTTTTATTCCCTGCCACGGCTGCATCGATAACGCCATCCACACTTTTGCAGGTGTGCAACTTCGCCTCACTTGCGCTCAGCTGATGAAGCAGCGCAGATATGCGGCGAAAACGGGTAGCGCCCTCATCACACCGGCGTTCAACCTTCCCTGTGAGTATATTTTGCATACAGTCGGTCCGATTGTTCGCGGTTTGCTCACCAAACAAGATGAGCAACTATTGGCATCCTGTTATCGCTCTTGCCTAGCGCTTGCAGAACAAAATGGCATTCAAAGCGTTGCGTTTTGCTGCATTTCCACCGGTGAGTTTCACTTTCCCCATGAGCAGGCAGCGAGAATCGCCATCCAAACGGTTCAGGAGTATCAGGCAAAAATCAGTGGCAAAATGGAGGTAATATTTAATGTCTTTACACAAACCGACCTATCTATCTACCAAAAATTACTTGGAACAGATCCCAGCGCTCAAATATGAAATCCAGACTGCTGAGGCCATACTCATTGGAGCAGGCGCTGGGGTATCTGCCTCTGCGGGAATGACTTATGATGGAGAGCGATTTGAAAAAACATTTTCTGACTTCTACAAAAAGTACGGCATCACTGACATGTACTCCGGTGGATTTTATCCTTACCATACACTAGAAGAATACTGGGCGTGGTGGAGCCGTCACATATTCTACAATCGCTATGTTGCTGCTCCGGGAAGCGTGTATGCCGACTTGTTAGCACTCATGAAGGACAAAGATTACTTTATCCTGACCACCAATGTAGATCACCAATTTCAGCTTGCGGGCTTTGATAAGCAGCGGTTGTTCTACATGCAGGGCGATTACGGTTTGTGGCAATGCAGCAAGCCCTGTCATCAGGCAACCTACGACAATGAAGCCGCCGTCAGGCAGATGATCGAGTATCAGCAGGACATGATGATACCAAGCGGTCTCATTCCCAAATGTCCGAAGTGTGGCCGCCCAATGACGATGAATCTGCGCAGCGACAACACCTTTGTCAGCAAGTACAAGACGGACGATCAGGTGGATACGACGAACAAGTCGCTCGTGGTGGACTGGTACTACAAAAAGCCGCTGCCCGGC
>ERZ780195.3113-NODE-3113-length-10416-cov-2.028086_pt1 | contig 10416 bp, 1 predicted proteins | sample MGYA00511017_ERZ780195 | MGnify/ENA primary metagenome ERZ780195 (study PRJEB29588, sample SAMEA2159974) | human gut metagenome | biome: human gut; feature: human-associated habitat; material: faeces | place: Denmark | collected 2008/2010 ...
CGTGTTGGCACGGCGGTCGAATCGGATGTGTGCGTGTACCGAGAAACCGATGAACGGTTCTGGGTGGGCGTTGGCATCAGTTTTGATGAGCGCAATATCGTGATCGGCACCGGTTCCAAAACCACCACCGAAGTGCTGATGCTGCCGGTGGCCACGCCTGAAGGCGAATTCCAAGCTTTCATTCCGCGTCAGAACGATATTGAATATGATGTGAGCTTTGCCTGTTTTGAAGGCGCGGGGGAGAACGGTGCGGATGTGCCACTCGCCGTGGTCTATCACAACGCCGCCAATCCGAATTTCGAAATCGACGTCATTGACATGCGTGGCCATGAGCCGCCGTACCGACTCGGCGAAGGCGTGTGCATTGCCGCCGGGTCGCCGTACGGCTGTGAACATGGTGAGCCGGATAAGCCGATTACCGAGGCATACTTCAACGCCGTCAATCCGGCGATATTGCAGGGTGCCCACGGTCTGGGCATCGAAGGCATCGCGTTGCATCGCAACTTTGTGTCCCTGAGCTACCGTGCCGACGGCCAGCCGCACGTGGCATACATGACCAAGAGCGCGGCTGCCGCCGACTTCCTGGCCGGACGGCCGTGGCGGTTTACGGAATTGCTGCCGCCTGCCCTGGAGGACGACTGGGACATGGTTGCCGACGATCGCGAAAACTTCACCGGCGATCATGGCGAAATCTTGTGGACCGAAGATGAGGCCCCCACGGATCACACGTCATCTTCCGATGGTGCTAGCGACGACCACCTGCCCGGTGAGACCCGGCGCTTGGACACCATCGGCGTCGGCGGCAACCCCTCGTATGAGGCGCCGCGCATGCGCTACTCGTTCGCCAGCTACACGCGCCCCGGCGAACTGCACGATTACGATCCGGACACCGGCGAGGACCGTCTGCTCAAACGCGCCACCGTGCTGGGTGGTTTCGATCCGCGCGACTACATGGAACGCCGGGTGTGGGTCACCGCGCGCGACGGCGAACGCATTCCTGTTTCCCTCGTCTGGCACCGCGATTGCCCGGCGCAGGATTCGCCGATGTTCATTACCGGATATGGTGCATACGAGATTTCCTCCGATCCGGGGTTCTCGGTCTCTCGTCTGAGCATGTTGGATCGCGGTGTGCTGTACGCCGTGCCGCATATTCGTGGCGGCGGCGAAATGGGACGCGCCTGGTATGAGCAGGGGCGCAGACTGAACAAGAAGCATTCCTTTGAGGACTTCGTGGACGCCACACGCGCGCTGCAGAAGGCGCATTTGGCTGATGCTTGGCGCACCGTGGCCAACGGCGGATCCGCTGGCGGCCTGCTGATGGGCGCGATTGCCAATATGGCGCCCGAATGCTACGCCGGTGTTGAGGCGGATGTGCCGTTCGTGGACGCGTTGACCTCCATTCTTGACCCGGACTTGCCGTTGACCGTCACCGAATGGGACGAATGGGGAGACCCGTTGCATGACCCTGAGGTGTATCAGTATATGAAGTCGTACACGCCATACGAGAATGCGCCAGATAGTGAAAATGACGAAAGAACTGCCGTTTTTCCGAAAATTTTCATTACCACATCCATGAACGACACCCGCGTGCTGTATGTGGAGCCGATGAAATGGCTGGCCCGGCTGCAGCATGCCGGTGTGGACGCCGTGGCGAAAATCGAGGTGGAAGCCGGCCATGGGGGTACGTCCGGGCGGTACAAGCAATGGGAGGAAGTCTCCTATGAGAACGCTTGGTGCTTGTCGATGATGGGCGTCACCAGTTGATCCCGTGTTCGGGTGAGAAAGTGTGGCGGAGCCACTTTTGCAAACAATTGCAAAAGTGGCTTCTGTTTCAGAAAATTTGCATAATCTGTTGCAGGACTTTTGCGGCGATTCTTGTTTTCGCTTCGGTGGGGGTAACCTCATTGTCAAACGTTTGATGCAACACTTTTCGGCGTGTTTTTGCAACAAAATGATCACAAATTTTGTGTTTCATTCGTTGATGTTGATGTCGTGGCACTGTGATTGCGTAAAGGTGGCGGTAGCTGGGGCAAGGTAGTGGCTGCCGCCACCTTAGTTGTTGAAACGGGGGGATTATGCATAAGCGCAAGGAGTTACCGGCAGGGCGTTATATGAAAACGTTTGCCGCCATGCTGGTGACATTGGCGACCATGCTGGCATGCGTATTGATCGGGCCCGTTCATGCGTATGCTGAGGAATACAATATCAGCGATCTCGGTTGGGTTGACAAGGACGACACCTCCTTCGAAATCAGTTCCGACGGAGGCAAGACGTGGAAGCCGTACATTTCCGGCATGCAAGTCAACTACGGTGATCAGATCCGCACCGAACTGCATTGGAAAGTGCCGAACGACGTCAAAATCAACGAGGGCGACACCTTCGTCTACGACCTTCCCAGCAATCTGGAATACAAATCGAACGAGAAATACCCGATCTACAACGGTGGCGACGTGGTCGGCTACTACACCATCGACGGCGACAAAATGGTGGCCACCTACACCCGCGGCGAATCGGCGGGGTCCAACATCGAAGCGTTCGTGACCACTGACGGAACCATCACCTCGAACAAAACCGGTGGTTCGGCTGGCGGCGATACCAGCTTTACCTTCCCCGGATATGGCGCCATCACCGTGAACGTGGAGGGCAAACACAGCGTCAACGTGGTCAAACGCCCGGCAATCTCCACTTCCGACGCATCCACCTACGATTTCGTTTTGGAAGTGACCTCTACAGGCACGAACACCGGCGTGACCATGGACGACACCATGGGCGGCCTGCTGACCTTCGTGGACGGATCCGTGCACATCTACACCGACGCCGACTGCAAGAACGAATACACGGGCGCATGGCAATCCTCCAAAACCGACGACCATAATTTCAACGTCACCATCGGCTCCATGGGCGACGGTGAGAAACTATACGTGCGCTACTCGGTGAACGCCGACAAAGACAGCGTCATCAAGGCATGCCGCGAGGCCGGCAATTGCAGCAATGTCACCGAAAACAAAAACAAGGTGACCTACTCCAGCAACGAAGACGTCAACAAGAAGGAAACCAGCAACTCCATCTGGTTCAACTACAGCGACTGGTATGTGAACAAAAGCGCAACCGCAGCAAAAGACGAAAATGGCACGCAAGGCTTCACTTGGAACATCACCATCGGCGCTGGCGAAGGCCAATCCGTCGACGGAGCCACCGTCAAAGATCTGCTCGACAAGAACAACCTCAAGGAACCGACCGGAGATCTGGTGCTCAGCTGCTACAACAGCGGCGACTGGAAATCCGTGTGTCCGACCGGCTCGCCCGGCGCATATACGGACGACGACCCGTACAATCCGCAGCATTACATCAAACTTAGCTGGAGCGATCTCGTAGCAGGCACCGTGACCCTGCCCTCCGGCGGCTACGACCATTTCCAAATCCAGTATTGGACCGAAGCGAAAAACGTGCCGGTCGAAGGAAGCGGCGAACACCAGAAATACAAGAACGAAGTCACCGTAAAACCTCAGGATGGAACCGGCAAAACAGCCACGGCCGAACCTCAACTCGGCACGGACGCGGTCGAACTGAAGAAAACATGCACGTCGCCGGCATCCGAAGCGAAGAACCTGACGTGGGTGACCAGCATGAAAGCCTTGGAAGACCTCACCAACGCCGAACTGACCGACAAGCTGGATGTGGACGACAGCGGCAAGGATCTGGGATCCAAGCAAACCTTGGTGAAAGACAGCATTAAAGTGTACACCGACGCCGCCCTGACGCAGCAATACGCGGGCGGATACACGACAGAGGCCACCGATAGGGGATTCACCATCGTGTTCGCATCATTGCCCAAAGGCACTACGGTGTACGTGCAATACCAGTCCACCGTCAACGACGGTGTGACCGACGAAACCGTGTGGAACCGAGCTTCGGCATTGAACAAAACCTCCACGGCGAAACACCAGCATCGCGGCGACGTGCTCGGCAAGGAAGACGCCAACCAGTATTGGGACCAATACGGGTACGGCTACACCGCCAACTCCAAAGGCGTGATCCGCTGGCGCATCAAAGTGCATGACGTGATGTCGGACGCCGAAAACATCGTGGTGACCGATACGTTGCCCGTCCACACGCGGTACGACGCGAAATCGTTGAAGATCTTCGACGCTTCCAGCACCACAAAAATGCTGTCCGGAGTGAGCGCCAAAGACAACGGCGACGGCACGGTGACCTTCACCATAGCCAAGGGTACCCCGGCGTTCAGCCAGGCGAAGACCTCGGCTGGTGTGCTCATCGTGTATGAGACGAGCATCGACCCGATCACCGCACCTGATTGGGGAAATTATGAGAACAAGGCGCACATCGACATTGATGGCAGCGCCGGAGGCGACGCTTCCGCCACAGTGGGCGCGAGCAAGCCGAAACTTCTTGACAAAAACGGCAAATACGATGCCACGACCGCGCCGAACGTGAACTACACGGTCAAAGTCAACCCGAATGCGGACACGCTTAACAAAGGCAACAACCTCACTCTGACCGACACCATGGGTCAGGCACTCGACCTCAACGCCAACAGCGTGTCGATCATGGACTCCGACAATGGAACCGCCATCAACGGTGCAACATGGTCATACAATCCGCAGACCCGCGAACTAGTGTTCTCCATTCCCGACGCCCGTGCATGCACCATCACCTACACGGCCGCGGTGCAGCTCAAACCAGGCGAAAGCTTCGGATCGCTGGGCGGCAACAAAATCGTGCTCGCCGGGTATGAGAACAACGGCGGAACCTCGCAGAACACAATCACCGGAACCGTGCAGCAGAGCAAAGGCGGCATGAAATACGACCAGAGCACACTGCAGATCTACAAGTACGCGGATGGCGATCTCGGCAAGCCGGCGGGCAGCGCCACCTTCAAAGTGGAAAGCGTCACCGGATGCAACTTCGTGTCGTCTACGGCCGATGCCGACGGCACCTGCAATGGTACGGTTGGCAAAGAAATCACCAAGCAGCTGACCACAGGAGCATCCAACGGACTGTCCGACCGACTGCAGCTGGACTACGACACCGTATATAAGGTCACCGAGCTGACAGGTCCGGACGGCAAAGTGCCCGGCAGCACTGATTCGCAATACGAGAAATCCGCTCCGCTCTATGTGATATTCCCCGGACATGACGCGCAGACCGCTGCCGGTGCATACGACGGACGATACGACAACAAAACCGTTACCGTAGACGGGCAAAGCGGCAAATTGATCGTCGCCGTAGCCAAAGACAGCGACGGCAAGACGACCACATTGGGCAACTACCGTTGGAACTGCAGCAACGACCACAAAACGAAGTTCAAGGTGCAATTCACAAAGGTGGATGCGGCGAATGCCGGTGTACCCGTCGACGGTGCCACCATGCAGCTGACTCGTGTCGGATCGTCGCAGGTGGAATCCGATTGGACATGGACCACCTCCGGCAGCGAGACGAAAACGCTCGAACTCCTGCCCGGACGGTACAAGCTGACCGAAGCCAACGCACCGGACGGATACCAAGTCATGGATCCGATCATCATTCTGGTCGGCGAAGACGGCACCATCACCGTCGACGGCAAAAATGTGACCGGTAGCGACGGCATCGGTCACGTGCAGGCGGAGGACGCACCGAAAACCACGTCGTTGACTGTTACGAAAACATGGAACGACAATAACAACCAGGACGGCAAACGTGCATCCGTCACCTTCGATTTGTACCGCAAGACCGACGGCGATGCCGATTATACGAAAGTCGACGGGCAAAGCCGCATACTCAATCCCGACAAGAACGATAACGTGCAATGGACGGGACTGCCGGTGAAAGTCGACGGCAAAACCGCGGCCTACATGGCCGTCGAAACCACGACGCTGGGCGGGTACGACTCGCAATGCGCTGACGTGCAATACAACACCGACGGTTCGGCTGCCACCGAACAATGCACCAACACGCACACGCCCGAAACCACGTCGATCGGCGTTGAAAAAGCATGGGACGACGCCGACAACCAGGACCAGAAGCGCCCTGACAGCGTAACCGTGCATCTGTTGAAAAACGGAGAGGAAACCGATCAAAGCGTGACACTCGATGCGGTTGGAAACTGGCGGAACGACAGCGCGTTCACCAATCTGCCCGTCTACGAGGATGGCAAGAAGATCGTGTATACCATACGCGAAGATACGGTGAGCGGCTACACCACGCACATCACCGGCTCGCAAACCCAAGGTTTCGCCATCACCAACACGCACCACCCCGAAAACGAGGAGGTGTGGTTCTCCAAGCAGGACCTCAAGGGTACGGAGATCGCAGGTGCCACCATGCGCCTCACCGGTACGCTGAATGATGGCACCGAATTCAAAACGCAGACCTGGGTAAGTGAGCGGGATAAGTCGAAGAGCATCAAGCTCAAGCCCGGCACCTACACCTTGACCGAAACCAAGGCGCCGGATGGTTATCTGGTAGCGGATCCGGTCGAATTCAAAGTCGTGAGCGACGCCGTCACCGGCAAGCTCAGCGTGCAGATCAAGCAAACCGATGGCACATATGCCGACGTGCAGGACAATACCATCGTGATGACCGACCAGTACCGGACGCATCAGGTGACCGTCAATAAAAACAGTCTCACCAGTGGCATCACCAATATCGACGGCGCGCAGATGAGCATCACCGGCACCACCTTGGATGGCAAGGCGATCGACGAGATCACCTGGACCAGCGGCGGCGGACTGCCGAAACAATTCCAGCTGCAGGACGGCGTCTACAAGCTCACCGAAACCAAGGCGCCGGTCGGGTATGAAAAGGCGAACGCGGTCAACTTCACCATTTCCCGCGGCGAAGCATACGTGGACGGCAAGCTGGTGGATGGCAACACCATCCGCGTCGAGGATCGCGTGGATACGACCATGGTGCGCGTGCGCAAAATCTGGTCCGACCATAACTATTCGGAGCGTCCGACATCGGTGACATTCCACCTGCTGCGCAACTCCAAGCAGCTGCAAGATGCGAAGTACACGCGGACGTTGGACAACAAGAACACCAGCGACTGGACGTACACGTGGACCGATCTGCCCCGATATGATGCGGACGGCAACAGGTACAACTACACGGTTGACGAGGAACTGACCCAAGAGCTCACAGGTAAGGAATACCGCGTTTCCGTGATCAAACGTCCGTACATCGACGGCGCCGAATTCACGGTATTGAACATTCGGGAGCCGGAAACGGCAAGCATCACGGTGAACAAAACGTGGAACGATCAGGATGACAACGATGGCAAACGGCCGAAGACGCTGACCTTCCATATTTGGGGAACCAGCAAACAGCCGAAGAGCGGCAGTACCGACGAAACGGAAGACGTGACCGAACAATTGGTGGTGCAAACCGTGCGAACCAACGGCAGCAACACGCAATCGTGGACGTTCGAAGGTCTTCCCAAGCAGAACCTGTACAACAATCCGTACACGTATACGGTAACCGAGGAATCCGTAGATGGCTATACGGCAAGCGACGTGACGCTCGCCGGCGGTACGGAAACACGCTGTGCGGTGACGAGCACGGTCAAATCCTGCGCGTTCGATGTGACCAACACGCATACGCCCGAAACCACGACATTGAGCGTGGACAAGACGTGGGATGACACTGATGCGCCCAGCAATGTGAAACGGCCGGGCGACAAGGCCACGATCTGGGTGCTTTCCAGCGTGTGGACCGATGCGAAGAACCAGACGCTGCCCGGATGGCCCTCACCGCAACACAACAGCGAGTGCAAGAACACCGGCGCGACGGATGGCACGAATCCATGGGGTGTGAGCTGCATGGTGCTGACCTCGGAGAACGCCAAAGCGACGCAGGCCACCACGGCCAACGTCAACGGGGCTGACGGAACAAGCGAAGCGACCACTTCGCAAGAGGTGAGCGCGAACACGTGGACCTACACCTTCACGAACCTGCCCAAATACTACAAGGGCAAGGAAATTCAGTATTCGGTGACCGAAGAGGCCGTGAAGAACTACACGCCGACGCTCACCGGAGGCAAAGTCGCTGCGGCTGACGGCGCCGAGGGCAAGGCCAACGAGTCGGGCGAATCCGACAAGGCGGATGAAACAAGCGAAAGCGGTCAGAATGCGGAATCCTGGGCGTACACGCTGACCAACACCTACACGCCGGGGCATACCAGCCACAGCGTGCATAAAGTGTGGAAGGACTACGGCGACAGCAGCAAACGTCCGAAAGCGGTATATGCGACGTTGTATGCGAACGGCCAATCCACCGGCAAGACGGTGGCGTTGAGCGACGGCAACAACTGGCAATACACGTTCACCGACCTAGATGAAAACAAGGTGTACACGGTGAAGGAAACCAACGAAAAGGGCGAAGCGATCAGCGGAGTGGACGGCTACTGCCAGCCGGTCATCAGCGATGACCGAAAAACCGGAATCTCCACCATCACCAACACCATCTCCATCGTGCTTCCCTCCACGGGCGGGCAACGATGGTGCTACGGCACACTTCTCGCGGTAGTGGCGCTCGGCATGATCGGCATGGGCTACGGCATCGCCAAACGTAACAAGACCAACAAGGAAGGAGACGCGCGATGAGGCGTCACGGAGCGAAACAGGGGAATCGGATGGATTACCGCATGGCCCGTCACGCGGCTGCACGACATCCCGGCATGCGTTCGGTGCGCCGCATCGCGGCCGCGGCACTTGGCCTGGCGCTTTCCCTCGCGGGGCTCAGCGCGCAATCGGTGGCTTTTGGCAATGACGATCCGACCAATCCGGCAGCCACTGACGTGACCATGATCGCATTCCAGCAATCATGGAAGACGATTGGCGACGAATGCACGAAAACCTATGGTCCGGAAGGCGTGAAATACGTGCAGGTCTCCCCGCCGCAGGAATCCATCCAAGGCACGCAATGGTGGACCGTCTACCAGCCGGTCAGCTACAAACTCGACTCGCGTTTCGGTACGGAAGACGAGTTCAAAACCATGATCAGCCAATGCGACGCGGCTGGCGTGCAAATCGTGGCCGACATGGTGCTCAACCACACCACCGGACATGACGTGTCATGGGTTGACGACCAGTATGGCGTGGCCGGAACCGAATACAACGGATCATACGGACGATACCCGGGAATCGGCATCTACCAGTATGAGGAAAGCGGCAACAACCACCAATACGGCCTTCCCAGCGGCGACTTCCACACCTGCAAGTCGAACGTGTCAGACAACATCTCCGACTACACCAACGCCGACGAAGTGTGGAACTGCCGACTGTCGACCATGTGGGACATCAACACAGGCAGCGACCGCGTGCAAAACATCCAAGCCGAATACTTGGCGCACCTATGGGAAGACGGCGTACGCGGATTCCGCATCGACTCCGCAAAACATATGGATCCCAACGACATCGCATCCATCAAACGCAAGTTCATGACCAAAGCGGGCATTACGGACGAACAAAGCTTCCCATGGTCGCAGGAAGTCATCTACCATAATGGAGAATCCGAAAAATTCGCGCCGGAACGATACGAAAAGAACGGACAGGTCACCGAATTCTCGTACGCGTACTCATTGTTGAAGGATTTCAACGGATCCATCACCAATTTGAAGAACATCACCAGCGATCTGCTCGACGACGCCGATAATGCCACCGTATTCGTGTCCAACTGGGATACCGCACGCGGTTCGGAAACGCTCAAACCCGTTTCCGGCGCCCGATACGAGCTCGCCAACGCGTTCATGCTCGGGTACGACTACGGGCATCCGAAGATCCTTTCAGACTACGCATTCAATGAAAGCACCCAATATGATGACGGCGTCAAGGATTCGACTGACACCACCGTGCCGAAAATCAGCATGGACGACGTGTGCTCCACGCAAAAGGACCCAACGCAGATGGAGTATGGCGATTGGAACTGCCAACAGCGGTGGACGTCAATCCGAGGCATGATCAAATTCCATAATGCCGTGAACGGCACCAGCGTAAGCAACTGGCAGGAATCCGGATCCAACGACATCGCCTTCGAAAGGGTTGACGCCAACGGGAAAAGCAAGGGTCTGCTCGCATTGAACAACACCCTGCAGGAGCATGACGTCGACTATACGACATCGTTGCCGGACGGGGAATACTGCAACGTGTACGCTTCCCGCACCTGCTCGCAAACCGTGACCGTCAGCGGCGGTCACGCCAAAGCGACCATCGGCAAACGAAGCGCCATTGCCATCTATGCCGGTGCGGTCAAGGGCGCGTGGACGGAAACCACGGAACCTAGCGGCACCTACGCTCCGCAATACAAGGATTCGCCGAACAGTTCGCTGATAGGTGACAAAACCCTCACCATCTACTACAAGCCCGACGAATCGTGGGACGGGCAGGTGTATGTGCGTTACACGTCCGACAACGGCAGCGG
>ERZ780195.3115-NODE-3115-length-10410-cov-2.764944_pt1 | contig 10410 bp, 8 predicted proteins | sample MGYA00511017_ERZ780195 | MGnify/ENA primary metagenome ERZ780195 (study PRJEB29588, sample SAMEA2159974) | human gut metagenome | biome: human gut; feature: human-associated habitat; material: faeces | place: Denmark | collected 2008/2010 ...
CAATCATCATCACATTGGCGTTCTTTGTGGCTATGTTTATTTTTTTCATTTGTGTATCGCCTCTTAACAGAGAAGGGTTCAACACCTTCTTATCGCTGACTAATTTAATTAACATCGTAGAGGCAACAGCAGGATTTTCTATCGGCGCCTTTGCCATGACGTTAATACTGCTAGTTGGAAGTATTGATCTGTCTGCAGAGGCGGTCATCAGCGTATGCTGCGCAGTATTTGGCACATGTATGGTCACCTTCCAAATGGGGCTGCTGGCCAGCGTCTTAATTACTATCGTGGCAGGCGCAGTATGTGGCGGACTAAATGCCCTGTTGGTAGTGAAATTTAAAGTCCCAGCTTTTCTGGCGACCATAGCAATTGCCTTTGCCTTTACAGGCGTATCCTATACCATCACCCAAGGGACCTCTCAATTGATACAGGACCCAGCATTGGTTCAAATCTTTGGACCTTACGGTTCTGGAGGGACTTTTTTAGGCATACCGGTAATGCTCATCTGGACGGTCGGCCTGATGGTAGGGATGTATTTCCTAATTAGCAGAAGCAAGTTTGGAAGATGGGCACAGGCGACTGGTGGAAATCAGCAGGCGGCCTATTCTTCCGGCGTCAATGTGAAGATGGTAACTACAGTGGCATTTTTGATCATGGGCGTTTTTGCAGCTCTCGTGGGCATCATGTTCTGTGCCAGAATGGGAGCATACTCTTCCGCATATGGTGCAGATTATGGCCTCAAGTTCATCATATGTGCAGTTCTAGGTGGCACCACCTTTGAAGGTGGGGGAGGCAATGTGTTTGGAACCATATTGGGCTCTTTGGTAATGGGGGTACTGACCAATGGCCTGGGTATCCTGGGAGTTGACACTTATACGCAGCAGATTGTTTTGGGCGTAGTTATCGTACTGTCCGTCGTCTTCTCCATTTTTGTATCGCAGAAAAGAAAATAAATAGTGCAGGAGGAACTGAAATGAATAGCACGGGTAAAAAAGTGGTTTTAAAAATAGACCATGTCAGTAAATCCTTTTACGGTTCCAAAGCATTACAAGATGTCAGTTTAGAGCTGCATGAAGGAGAAGTACAAATCATCTGTGGGGAAAATGGAGCGGGCAAGTCCACCCTTATGAAAATCCTATCGGGAATGTACACAAAAGACGAGGGAGAGATCACCCTGTTTGGGGAGCCCTTCCAGCCCAAACGGCCTACGGATGCAGAAGCTTTGGGAATTGCCACCATTTACCAGGAGTTTAATCTCAGCCCAACTATATCGGTGGAAGAGAACATCTTCTTGCATCGGGAACCTGGAAGATTTTTAGTAAACCGGAAAAAGCTGCACCAAGAAGCACGGAGATATTTGGATATGGTGGGGTGCAAAGTGCGGCTGGATGAAAAAGTGGAGCATCTGTCCACTGCCAACCAACAAATGGTTCAAATTGCCAAAGCCCTATCTCAAAATGCCAAGATATTGATTATGGATGAACCCTGTTCTTCTATCACCGAAGAGGATACAGAAAAGCTATTTCAGCTAATCAATCGGCTCAAAGGGGAGGGCATGTCCATTCTCTACATCGATCACCGGATTGAAAATTTCAGGAAGATCGCCGATCGGGTTACGGTATTGCGGGATGGACAGGTGATTGGCACAGAGGAAATAGAGAACATCACCAAAGAAGAGATCGTCAAAATGATGGTTGGCAGAGATATTTCTAATATCTACCCTAAGACATCCACTCCAGCATCAGAGATCCAATTCGAGGTGAAAAACCTATCCAATGACAAATTGAATGACATCAGTTTTTCCGTTCGAAAAGGCGAGGTATTTGGCCTAGCAGGACTAGTGGGTGCAGGACGTTCAGAGATCATGCGCGCGATTTTTGGCATTGATCGTAAAGACAGCGCAACCAAGATCTTGATGAAGGGGAAAGAGATAACCATTAAAGATCCTCGTCAAGCCATCAAGCACGGCATTGCGTTTGTACCAGAAGATCGTAAAATTATGGGCCTGGTACTCAATCGGTCGGTTAACTTCAATTTGGTGCTTCCATCCGTGAAAGACTGTGGCAAAGGCCCGCTGGTAGATGCAAAGCTAGAAAAGAAAAAAGCGGATGAACAGAGAGCAGATTTGAAAATAAAGTCTCTCAGCTATAATCCCGATGCACTGGACCTCTCTGGAGGGAATCAACAAAAAATTGTCATTGGGAAATGGCTCATGCGGGACGACGTAGAGCTGCTCCTAATGGATGAGCCCACAAGAGGAATCGATGTTGGCGTGAAGATGGAAATCTATAAACTAATCGACACCCTTGCCTCCAACGGAAAGGCAATCATACTAATAACCTCTGAAATGCCTGAGCTGATTGGACTTTGCGACAGAATTGCTACCATCGCAGATGGCAAGATGACGGGGCTTTTGGAACGAGAGGAATTTTCGCAGGAAAAAATATTATCTTACTGTGTATAAAATGGAGTTTGGCCAGAGCGTTCTGGCAGTGAGGAGAAAAACATGGATATACGATTTGACGGAAAAGTAGTCGTGGTAATAGGCGGATCGTCTGGCATTGGCGAGGCAACGGCAAAGGCATTCGTGAGCTCGGGTGGGCAGGTGATTTTTACAGGAATTGAACAGCCCAGTGAGATTTCCATGGATGGATACGGCGATGGGGATTACTATCAGCTGGATGTGACGGATGCTAAAGCTGTAGAGGTATTTGCGGATTATGTGAATGAGAAATACGGTGGCGCAGATGTTTTATTTAACAATGCGGGCATACTCATTCCCCATAAGTGCCACGAGTGCACAGTTGAGGAGTGGGATCAGACCATGGCGATTAACGTAAAAGGAGTGTTCCTCTGCTCTAAGTTCTTCTTGCCCCAGATGATGGCAAAGGGCAAAGGAGCTATTGTAAACACCTCATCCATGTCCGGTTTAGCGGCGGACCACAATTACTTTTCGTATAATGCTTCCAAAGGGGCGGTGGCCAATATGACGCGGAACATGGCGATTGACTATGCCCAATACGGAATTCGCGTCAATGCTGTCAACCCAGGCTCCATCAAAACCCAAATGTATTTTCGCTCGGCGGAAAAGATGGGAGGCCTAGAAGTGTTGGATTTTGGCAGCGCGGATGTATACCCCATTGGGCGCAACGGCTACCCCGAAGAGGTCGCCGCATGTGTGCTGTTCTTAGCCTCTGATCAGGCCTCATTTGTCACAGGGCATAACCTGGTGGTAGACGGGGGGATCACTGCCAATACTGGCGCTCAGAGTAGATGGGATCGGATTATCAGGGAGTATAAACAGCTGCAACAAGACCACCAGGATATATAAGCTAGGTGAGCGTGAGTTTACAGGGAGAATAAGTTCCTTAAACGAAGATATTTATAAAAAATCAAATAGTTTTCCAAAAAAAATAAGAGGAGGAAAAAAATGAAAAAGTTAGTAGTATTGGTACTCGTAGTGGCGATGATGATGGCCACACTCATCGGATGCGCGTCGGCTCCAGCCGAAACGGAAAATACCGGATCGCCGGCAACGGAAAATACCGGTGAAGCCTCTCAGCCAGCTGATCCAAGTGAGAGCACAACAACTGGTGGCAGCAATGAGGATTTGGTAGGAGAAGGCTTAGGACGGGATTATGGCCTAGGAGCATGTGGATTTGACTTAGATGCCTTAGTGGAACGAATGGGCGCGGACAATGTGAAACAGCTGCGGATCGGCGTTACGGTGGCACAACAGACCAACAACTGGCAAATTGAATGGGCAGATGAGCTGAAAAAATTGGCCGATGAATATGGCTTTGAAATCCAAGTGCTGAGCGCTGACTCAGATGCGGCAAAAGAAGTGGACAACGTAAAAAGCTTCGTGGCGCAGGATATGGATGCGATTATCAGCTATGCATCAAATCCAGTATCTCTGGCTGCTACGCTGACAGAGACAAATCAAACCATCCCCATCATCAATGCAGTGGGCGATGCAACGGTAGAAGTAGATGCAGCTGTAGAGGAATTCACCCCACAGGAACTGATGGGACAAACCATTGCAGATCAGATGGCGGCAGATGCCAATGGAGAAGAGCGCAATGTCTTGCTGCTAGATAGCTCCAAAGACCTGCTCTATCTAAGACAGCGCCTGGACGGTTTTGAACAGAGAATTGCAGAGAAATATCCAAACATCCACGTCATCGACACTCGCCTGGATCAGACAGAAGACGGCTGGCTCAATCAGTCTAAAGAAAGCCTACTGGCAAATCCTGAAATTAACGCCATATTTGCAACTTATACCGCACCAATGATGGGTGGGTATAATGCCGCAAAACAGCTGAACATTGAAGAGATGCACATTTACGGAATCGATGCAGACGAAGCTACACTGGGGTTGGTGGAACAAGGTGAAATTGATGCACTATACATCCAGTTCCCCAGAGTACATGCTTATTGGTCGATATTCAATACCTTAAGGGTGTTGAGCGGCGAACAAATCGATCCTGTACAGCAGTACTTCCCAGACTGGTCACCTTATGGGGTGTATACCGTAACACCTGCCAATGTGGAAGAAGCGAGAGGCATCTTGTATCCAGAAGGATAAAATAGTGTGAAAAAGTATATCCTTATTAAAATTTTTGGATGTGTAAAAAGTGAGGAGCATATTGCCGTGAAAACGGCAATATGCCACCCTCTTACCAATAAGAGATGCCTTGGAAACTGAAATAAAAGGAGAGAAAGATGAACAGGACATTGACTACACCGGGGAAATTCATATTGGGCAGGAACGCCCTAGCTCACTTAGCTGACTATCTAATCCCCTATGGCGAGAATATCTTATTGATTGCATTGCCCGAGGATGCAGAGCGGGTAGATGGAGCTCTGCAAATAGCACGAGACAGAGGTGTGGAGTTGACTTTGGAAAGCTTTCACGGAGAATGCTCCATGGCTGAGATCCAGCGGATTACCCAAGCCAATAGGGAAGGTGGATATCAAGCGGTGATCGGCCTGGGAGGTGGCAAGGCAATTGACACAGCCAAAGCGGTATCATCCCGGCTAGAACTCCCACTCATCGTAATCCCCACAATCGCCTCCACAGATGCGCCGTGCAGCGCTATGGCGATAGTGTACGATGAAAATCATGTGATGGTCTGTGCGGAATTTCTCCAAAAGAGCCCGGACATTGTTTTAGTGGATTCGGAAGTGATTGCAAAAGCGCCCACCAAGTTCTTAGTGGCTGGGTTTGGAGATGCGTTAGCTACCTATTATGAAGCGCGGGCCTGTGTTCAGTCCGGCGCAAAGAATTACGTCAATGGGATCACCACACAGGCGGCATGGGCTCTTGCACAGCTATGCAGAGATATCTTGCTGAGAGACAGTGCAAAAGCACTGAGCGCCTGCAAAAACAATGTGGTCACAACGGCGCTGGAAAATGTGATTGAGGCCAATTTATACCTTAGCTGTATTGGATTTGAAAGCGTGGGATGTGCTGCGGCACATGCTTTGCACAATGCCATGACTGTATTGGAGGAGACACATGCTGCCTCCCATGGAGAAAAAGTGGCCATTGGGCTATTGGTGCAGCTGATTTTAGAAGATGCACCCGATGAAGAGATGAAATTGGTATTGGATTATTTTAACATGGTGGGTTTGCCGGTGAAACTCTCGCAGATCGGTCTGGAAAATGCCACAGAAGCGCAGTTTAGGAGAGTGGCACAGAAAGTACTCAGTAAGAAAAACTCGATTTTGAATCATCCCTTTGAGATCACAGAGGATATGATTGTGGATGCTTTTCAGATGGTGGACTCCCTACAGGAGATTTATTATAAGTAGTTTATGAATGTATATGTATGCGTAAAATCCGTCCCAGCGGACGAGACAGTGGCATTTGATGAGAAAAATGGAACACTAAAGCGGACGGGAAGGGACATGACAGCTAACCCCTGTGATGTGGTTGCGGTAGAGGCAGCCCTTCGCTTTGCGAAAGCAACAAAGGCAAAGGTGACGGCGGTCAGCATGGGCCCTTCGGATGCCGGTCTGAGAACGGCACTTTCTATGGGAGTGGATGAGGCCTATTTGCTCAAAGCTCCATGTTTTGCAGGTGTGCCGGCTACTGCCTATACGTTGGCGGCCTTTTTAAAGGAGCAACCTCAGGTAGATGTGATTTTTTGTGGAAAACACTCTGCCGATGGGGATACGGGCCAGACAGGCGCCATGTTGGCGGAAAGGATGGGAATCCCCCATGTATGTGGCGTAAGCCATATGGAAAGAGGAAAAGAGGGGGAAATTGACGTAGTACAGCATTTGGAAGATAGAGAGGTTTTTCTTCGGGTAAATGCTCCCTGCCTATTGATCCTGCGGGGCGATATCTGCATCCCCAAAAACCCTACACTGCAAGGGATACTCAGGGCGAGAAAGCAGAAAATTTTCCTGGAAGATGGGCAGAGCATCAGGGGCCTTGATCGCCGGCGCTGTGGGCTAAAGGGCTCAGCCACAAAGGTGATCAGTTTATTTGTGCCGCAAAGGACGAGAAAAACCAAAAAATTGATGAGAGAAAATATTTGGGAGTTGAAGCCCTTATTGGAGGAAGCACAAGATGGATAGTAGAGGGGTGATGGTTCTCTGCCAATGGAAAGAGGGAAATCTGCTCTCGCTTTCCAAACAACTGCTGTGGAAGGGAAAACAGCTGGCACGTCAATTGGGAGAGCCCCTAATGGCAGCTGCTTTAGGATGTGATATCACCCATGACGGGCAAAACGTATTTGCATTTGGCGCGGAAGAGCTGTATCTCATCGATGATCTTACCCTTAAAATATATACAGCAACTCGCTATGGGGCGGCACTGGAGCTGATCTTGCAAAAAGCTTCCCCCTCTATTTTGTTGGTAGGGGCCACGGAAGAGGGAAGAGACCTAGCTGCTAGAGTGGCGGCCAAAATGGGCACCGGCCTCACGGCAGACTGTACAGAGCTTGCAATCCAGCCGGAGAAAGGACTGTTGCTACAGACCCGGCCTGCCTATGGAGGGAGGGTTAAAGCTACCATTGTCTGCGAGAATAGGCGCCCTCAAATGGCCACGGTGCGCAAAAACGTGTTTCCCACCCCAAAGCCTATGAAACCATTTGACATTGGGAAAATCACAAATCTAAGCCATTTATTTCACACGCCGGAGGACGGGATTTCTATTGTGAAGGAAACGATCCTGCCAAAACAGAGCGAATTTTCTCGTATGGAAAATGCGCAGGTAGTAGTAGCGTGCGGACGGGGAATGCAAAACCAGCAGGGAGTTCAGCTGATTTGCGAGTTAGCACAGGCCCTGGGAGGAACTGTGGGGGCCAGCCGTGGCGCAGTGGAAGATGGTCTGCTGGCGCAAGGTTGGCAGGTGGGGCAGACGGGGAGCACAATAAGGCCTAAGCTGTACATCGCCTGTGGCATATCAGGGGCAGTCCAGCATATGGCGGGAATCTGGGGTGCTCAGAAAATCGTCGCCATCAACCACGACCCCCATGCGCCTATCATGGATCTGGCGGATTATGCAGTTTGGGCCGACACTTTTGAAGTGCTGCCGAAGCTCATTCAAATGGCCCATGAGATCAAAAATACCGATAAATCTCGTAATACGATTGAAATATCTCAGCAGGAAAAATGGATGGGTGATGCGCAATGAGAATCTTGGTCTGTTTTAAAGCAGTATACGATATGGAGCATATTACGCCGCTAGAGCTCTGCCGCTTGCGAGATGGAGAGATGGAGTTGTCTTTATTTCAGCGCAAGTGGGGCAATTATGACGAAGGAGCGCTGGAAAATGGCCTGCGAATGTTGGAAGCGGCGAAGAAAGCAGGGGAACTTGTAGATCTCCACGGGGTGACAGTGGAGGAGCGGGATCCCAAGTTTGGTGGGGATCTCTATGCACTGGGATTTGAGCGAATTACTTATCTCCAGGTGAATTGCGACATCACCTATCGGCCAGAAATCGTGGCAGAGGCGCTGGGAAGCTATGTGGAAGCCCAGGGAGGATACGATATGATCCTTATGGGAAAACAGGCGGGGATGGGGGAAAACGGAATCACTCCCTATTTGCTAGCAGAGCGACTGGAGATGCCCTGTGTGTCTGGGGTGTATTCTCTAGAAAAAACTCATGAGGGAATCAAAGTAGTTTCCCAAACAGATGGGAAGATAGTGGAAAGGCTGATCAAAAGGCCAACCATTTACATCATAGGGGAAGCAGAACATCCTTATTTGAGGACGGCAACCCTGCGAGAAAAGCTCAATGCCAAAAAGAGAGAGATCCATCATATGCAGATGGATGTGGGAGATACTGTGGTAAACTCCCCCGAATATATGGGGATGAGATACGAGTTCCATCAAAAACAATGCGCCATGATCCAAGGAGATAGTGTGGAGGAGAAAGCGGACAAATTATGGGATGGCTTAAAGAAATGGGTTGTGAAATGATGAGGGCCGCTATTGTGGTGTTGCCAGAAATGACAGAAAGACAGATGAGAGAGTGCATTTCCGCTGCATATTGTGCCGGAGCAAAACAGGTGGAAATATGGTCTATTTGTCATGAAGCGAAATGGTTAAAAAATATGCCTGTACAGACGGTGCGCATAATCGGAGATCAAAAGGGCGAAAAGGCAGAAGCAGATGCATACGTCCCCCTGCTCAAACAGCTCTACGATGAGGTTATGCCGAATTTGATCCTGTTGGGAGCGGATAGTAGGAGTGAGGAGCTGGTAGCCCGGTTGTGTTACCGTGTGGCAGGCAGTTGTGCTCTCAATATTACCGGAATGACACGCCAAAAAGAGAGGCTTTCTATAACCCGCAGAATTATGGGGCTGCAATTGGAAGGGGAATTCCTCTTTCAAAAGATGCCTTACCTTATTACGATTCACCAAGGCGCCTTCCCGGAGATCCAAAAAAATGGAGTGCCAGAATGTATCCACTTAGCGTGGAAGCCCCCGCAGCCAGACTGGTGTACGAAAAAGGTAGAAAAAATACAAGAGGACCGGAACATGGAAAACGATCTTCTGGTATTGGTAGGAGGGCGGGGCTTAGGCGACAGACACTCTGCGGAAAAACTATGTCAGCTGGGCCGAGCGCTGGGAGCAGGTGTCGGGGGAACAAGACCCGCGGTGCTAAACGGATGGCTACCCATGAGCCATTTGATCGGCCTTTCTGGAAACAAGGTATCGCCAGAAGTGTGTGTAGTATTTGGCGCTTCGGGATGTATGCCGTTTATTGGGGGAATCAGCAAAAACACAGTGATAATTGCAATTAATAATGACCCCCATGCACTGATATTCCAGTACAGCGATATGGGGATCGTGGCAGACTGCAATGAGGTTATCAAGGCATTGGCGAACCTCCAAGCAAAGGAGCAGAGACATGACAGATAAAACCGGCAAGCAACCCGACTATTCTACAGAAGTGCAGGCATATTTAAGGGATGAAAGTGGGCTGGTGGGGCAGGCAGAGGCGATTTGTTTTCCCAAAAGCATTGCCGAGATACAGTATGCGGTTTTTCATGCAAGGGAAAAAGGGATGGGCATTACCATTCAAGGCGCGAGAACTGGTCTGTGTGGCGGTGCTGTACCCGGCGGGGGATTGATTTTAAACCTGTCTCGCATGAACGGCATTTTGGGATTTGCCTACGACGAATCCCGGGGAACAGGAGCCATTACCCTGCAGGCAGGGGTGACGCTGGGGCAGTTAAAAGAGCTTCTGCAAAAAAAGACCATGGATACTTCATTCCTCTCGGAGCAGGATTTACTGGCCTGGGAAAGATACCAAAAGGGCAAACAAATCCTGTGTTTTTTGCCCAATCCGACAGAGCAAAATGCCACACTGGGTGGAATCGCCGCTACAGCGGCTATGGGTTCACACATGGCTCAAGACGAGATTTTTGCACATCACATTTTGAAAATGAAAATCGTGCTGGGAAGTGGAGAAATGCTGGAGATATCTGGTGATAAAACCCAGCAGGAAAATTTAGAGTTACTAGCGTTTTGCGGCACAGAGGGAACACTGGGCGTGGGAGCAGAGCTGACACTGAAGTTGTACCGCCAACCAGACTATTGCTGTGGCTTTTTTAGCTTTCATCACACGCTAGCGTCTATGGAAGCGTTCTACAGGAGTTTTGCCGCAAATACGAAAGAGAAAAACATACAGGTGGCCGCTGTCGACTGGTTCTCTGCCTCGTGTTTCACACTCATGGAAAAAGAAAGAGAACTGCTCAGCAAAAAGGACATGTCAGTATACTTCCCCCAAAAAGCTTGCTGTGCCCTATGGGTAGAGCTGTGGGGGAATGAGGAACAAGCGCTCTATGAAGGGCTGGAAATCGCATTGGAACAGATGGAAACCGAGGATGGTTTTAACGAGGTGCCCCTGCGCCGTCGTCGTCTCCACAAACGCCCATTCCTGACCCAG
>ERZ780195.3116-NODE-3116-length-10407-cov-5.997875_pt1 | contig 10407 bp, 10 predicted proteins | sample MGYA00511017_ERZ780195 | MGnify/ENA primary metagenome ERZ780195 (study PRJEB29588, sample SAMEA2159974) | human gut metagenome | biome: human gut; feature: human-associated habitat; material: faeces | place: Denmark | collected 2008/2010 ...
CGTCGAACCACTTGCTGCGGTGGCTCATCTCCATCACGCTCTGGCCGCTGTCGCCGTATTCCAGCAGCTCTGCCTGTGCCTGCCGGAGGACCTTCTCGGGCAGCATGCTGGGGCCTGCGCTGAAGTTGTATACTCGTGCCATAATGAACTCTCCCTTTCCTGTATCACGAAGCATCGACTGTTTTGCGATGCCTTCTGGATCATTTCCGTAGCCGTAGTATACCGGTTTTGCGGGCACGAAAACAAGAGCATCTTTGCACAAAGATACTGCCGGAAAAGCCCCTGTGCAGGCACAAAGCACACAAATGTACGCCAAACAAAGACAGAAACAGAGACAACTGTAAAAACAAGCTGAAATAGCCTGATTTCATCGGGATTTCTGTCTCTTGCCTTTTCCGACAAAACCCGGTATAATGGAAAAACAGAGACAAATGTAAAAGTAAAATCAGCACGAAAGGAGGGAAAAGCCGGATGTATGGACTCCCGGACCGGCTGCGGCCGCTGTCGGCGGCAGAGGAGCAGGTCATGCTGGCGGTATGGGCCTGCCGGGAACCGGCTACCCGCCGGGACATCGACGAAAAACTCCGCAGCAAAGGCTGGGCCCCGGCCACGGTGCTCAATTTTCTGTACCGGCTGGAAGAAAAAGGCTGGGTGAAGAGCGGCAAGCAGGGCAACCACAACATTTATGCGGCCACGGTCACCCAGCGTGCCTACGGTGTGTGGAGCATGCGCCAGCGGCTGGACACCCTCTTTGGCGGGGACCTTGCCGCAGCCGTGCGGGCGCTGGTCAGCGAGAGCGGCTGCGGGCAGAGCGAACTGGAACAGGCCATGAAGGTGCTGGAGGAAAAGCACCTGGAAGCGGAAGAATATGATCTGTATGACCCCTACGGGTAAAAGGAGAGAGAAACATGGATTGCAAGCTGAGAGCCAAGAACTGCGGCGGCTGCCCGCTGCTGGGGCTGGACTATGCCGAACAATTGAAGCAGAAGGAAGCCACCGTGAAAAAGCTGCTGGGCAAATACGGCCCGGTGAACGCCATCCGGGGCATGGAAAACCCTTACCATTACCGCAACAAGGTGATCTCCACCTTCACCACCGGCTGGGGTGGAAAACTCACCTCCGGCATCTACGCAGCGAACAGTCACAAGGTGCTGCCGGTGGAACGCTGCCTGCTGCAGGACGAAGTGCTGGACAAGACCATGGAGGCCGTGCGGGCGGCGGCCATCGCCTGCCGCTACCAGCCCTACGATGAGGACAAGGGCACCGGGCTTGTGCGCCACTGCCTGCTGCGCCGGGGCGTTGCCACCGGGCAGGTGATGGTAGTACTGGTGACGGCCCAGCCGGTGCTGCCCGGAGCCAAGAACTTCGTGCGGGCCCTGCTGGCAGAAGCCGAGAAGCGGGGCGTGACCGTGACCACCGTGGTGCAGAACGTGAACCCCCGCAAGACCAGCGTCGTGCTGGGTGATGCGGAAAAGGTGCTGTATGGCAAGGGGTATATTCTGGATACCCTCTGCGGCAAGACCTATGCCCTCAGCCCCCGCAGCTTTTACCAGATCAACCACAGCCAGACCGAGGTGCTGTACGGTCTGGCTGTGGAAGCGGCGCATCTCACCGGGAAAGAAGTGGTGCTGGACGCCTACTGCGGCATCGGTACGATCGGCCTGACGGCTGCCGACCACGCAAAGCAGGTGGTGGGTGTGGAGCTGAACCGCGACGCCGTGCAGGACGCCATCGGCAACGCAAAGCACAACGGCGTGAAGAATGCCCGCTTCTTTGCCGCCGACGCCACCCGCTGGATCAGCGAAGCCGCCGCAGCCGGGGAGCGTGCGGATGTGATCTTCATGGATCCGCCGCGGGAGGGCTCCACCCCGCAGTTCATCGAGAGCGTGGCCCGCATGGCCCCGAAGCGGGTGGTCTATGTCAGCTGCAACCCGGAGACCCTGGCCCGTGACCTCGCCCTGCTGACGAAAAAGGGTTACCGCGTGGAGAGCAGCACCCCGGTGGATATGTTCCCGCACAGCGAGCATATCGAGGTGGTATGTGCGCTGAGCAGACGGCACAAAGCATAAGACGCGAAAAATACAGATTCCTTTATGAAGAGACAACCAGATAAAAACAAACAAAGCGAAAGGAATCCGACAATGAAAAATTTAAAAGTCACAATCAACCGTTCCGCAGGGGTAAAAAAGTATGAAGTACTGCCTCGGCAGGAAAAAGATATGCGCGGATGTTGCTTTTGCATTAAAAACGCAAACTGCCAGAAAAAACGAAAATGCGCAGTTCCCGGTTGAGAAAAGTGCTGCGGAGTGATACAATAATACTGTATCTGCCCCGTCCGGGGCGTCAGTTCACAGAACGGTATAGATTGCAATGGACAGCTATTTTTTTATTTTAACGACCATTGATCTTTTTGTGCTTGGCTTTATGAGCCTTCTTACAAAGCTGAGCGAATCTTTGAACAAAAAGCAGAAGCGCGGGTTCCTTCTGGCTTTTGCGCTCATTGCGTGCATCTCGGTGCTGGAAGTCATCACCATCGTGGTGGACGGCGCACCGACGGGCTGCCGCTGGCTGAACATTTTGTCCAACTATCTGGGCTTTGGGCTGACACCGGCGGTGGCACTGTGTCTGGTATATGTGCTGGACAAAAAATCCATTATCCGGCGCGGGTTCAAGGCGGCGGTCTGCTGCGAGGGTGCGTATCTGCTTTTTCTGGCGGCAACACTGCCCTATGGGCTGGTATTCTCGGTGAGCAGGGAGAACCTCTACGCCCGGGGAGAATACTTCTATATTTATGTGGCGATGTACTATGCCGCCATGTTGTACCTTATGGTGGCTACGGTGCGCACGGCAGCGGCTTTTCAGAACCGCAGCCGCACGCTGATCTACCCGCTGACCCTGTTTCTGGGTGCGGAGACCGTGATCCAGATCGCGCTGCCATCGCTGCACGTCACATGGCTGTGCGTCACCCTGCTGTCGGTGTTGTATTATATCTATTGCAGCGAGATGTGGAACCAGCTGGACGCCCTGACCGGACTTTTGAACCAGAACAGCTACCTGAACCGCACCGCCGAGATGCGCCGCAGCGGCGGGGTGCTGGTGGTGTTCGATGTGGACGGCTTCAAACAGATCAACGACCGCTACGGCCATTTGCAGGGAGATGTCTGCCTTGCTGAGATCGCAGACTGTATCAAAAAAGCCTATGCCCGCTGCGGGTACTGTTACCGTATCGGCGGCGATGAGTTCTGCGTGCTGCTGAGGGATGAGGCAGACGAAGCCCGCTGCGCAGCGGCGCTGCAATCTCTGCTGGCAGAGCGGCGCAAAGAAATCACCCTTTTGCCGACAGTCTCCCTTGGCTCTGCTGTTTTTTCCGGGGAGGACGTGGTTACGGTGAAAGACCGCGCCGACCGTGCACTCTACTGTGCCAAAAACGAGCTGAAAGCCCGCGCCGCAGCGGCAATGCCCGCAGGCGGCAGTGGGGAAAAGGATTGAACGGATCATTCGGCGGGAAAAAACGCCCGCACACTTTATAAATGGAGGAACACCGATGATCACCGATTGGAACAGCCCGCAGGGCGATTTTGACCCCACCGAAAAGCAGGGGGAGCTGCTGATGCTGCTGAGCGGCCAGCAGGTGACCGTGCACACCAGCGCGGAAGATGATTTTGACTATATGGAAAACGAGGATGTCGCTTTTGTGGTGAAGAACCCGCACAGCGAGGAGGATCTGCTCATTGAACTGTGCGGCGAGTTTTCCGTCTTTTTTGAAAAGTGGCATGGGGAGTACCCGGCCACCGAGGAGGGTTATGCGCAGATGACCCGGGACGTGCAGGCTGTTCTGGCAGGCAGCGCCGGGGCACTGAGCCTGTACACCGAGGACGGCTGGCAGGGCACGGCCCTCTGCACGGAAAAGCCCGGCCCGGATGCCGACGCAGCCGGTCTGCTGGAGCGCTGCTGGGGCGCCGAAAAGCCCCACAAGCCTCTGGAGAAGGGCAGCCGGGTGGAGCTGGTGTACTGGGACCCGGCACAGGACCGGACCCTGACCGTATAAACCGCCGGACGGCAGAAACAAAGAACGTCCCCGTACTCTTCGGAGCACGGGGACGTTCTGTATAACAGGGCGGGGACTTATAGCTGGTACAGGGCCACCATCAGCGGCATGGTGAAGATACACAGCAGGGTGGTCACCACATTGATGGCGCTGGCGTAGTCGGCATCCTTGCCGTAGATCTGCGCCATCTGGGTGATGGTGGAAGCCGAGGGGGTGCAGGTGGCCAGCAGGCTCACCAGCAGGATGGTCTGGCCGTCCGGCACCAGATGGGCCAGGCCGCTGAGCTTGAGCAGGGCCACAGCTGCCAGCGGGATGCCCACCAGCCGCAGGGCCGTGACCAGCCACAGCCGACGGTAGCCCAGGATCTTTTTGAAGTTCATGCCCGCCATCAGCATGCCCAGGATGATCATGGAGATGGGGCCGATGGCACTGCCCACCATGTCCAGCGAATCCTCGATGACGGCCGGCAGCTGGATGTGCAGCAGAAACAGGGCGGCACCCGCCAGAATGGCGATCATGTTGATGTTGGTGAGCACCTTTTTCAACGCAAAGCTCTTTTCGCCGCAGAGCATGCTCTTGGCGTGGCTCCACAGCAAAAACAGCTGTACCGACAGAAAGGCACTGGAGTAGATCACCCATTCCTTGCCCAGCACCGCCGTCACGATGGGAATGATCAGGTTGCCGGCGTTGGAGTAGATCATGGAGGCCTTTTCCACGGCGTCCAGATGCAGTGCGTGACCCAGCAGGTTCACCACCACGATGATGCCGACGTGCAGCAGCACCGCCGCCGCCAGCGCCAGCAGCAGCCCGTGCAGCACATCCGGGGTGTACTGTACCTGAAAGGCCGAGATGATCACACAGGGCGAGATCAGGTACAGCGAGATCAGCGAGAGGGTCTTGCTGTCCTCGGCGTGCAGCAGGCCCCAGTGCACCACCGCATAGCCCATAAACATAATCAGAAAAAGCGAGAAGATCTTTTCTGCAAGGATCAGACTGATCATACGAGTCACGTTCCGTTTCTGCTGCTGCAAATTTCGCCCGCCGGGGCCGTTCTGCAGACCACTATAATACGCAGGCTGCGAAAAAGCAAGAGAAAATGCGGTTTCCAAAATGGTATATATAAACAACAAAATACTGCTTGTTGATAAAAACGCTGCGTCTGCCCACTCGTTCATAAAATGTTCAAAATAAATTCATATTCAGTCCACCAAATTTCGGTATAAGTGTGGCAGCAAAGGCGCAAACGGCGCCGAACCCACGCAGGTCTGGGCAAAAAAGGCAGCGGGCAAAAAGGCTGCGGCACATTTTTGCACCAAGCAGGGCTGCACACCCACACCGGCACAGGAAAGGAATTGGATCATTATGAAAATTGGTTTTTGGGAACTCGTCGTGGTCGTCATCGTGGCGTTCGTGTTCATCGGCCCGGATCAGCTGCCCGTCTACGCAAAGAAGATCGGCAAGATGCTGCGTGAGCTGAAGAAGTACACCGGCGCTGCATCCGAAGAGATCCAGAAGAACGTGGTGGAGCCGCTGAACGAGATCCAGGCTCCCCTCAAGGAAGCTGTCGCTCCGCTGACCGATATCAAGAAGGATATCGACAACAGCGTGAAGGACGTGACCAAGGGCTTTACCGGCATCGGCAAGACCAGCAAGGAAGAGGCCGCCAAGAAGGCTGCGGAGGAAGAGGTCACCGACCTGACTGCCGAAGAGCCGGTGGAGGAGCTGCCGGAAGAGAATGCAGCCCCCGCCGCCGAGCCTGCCGCCGAAAAGGCTAAGGCCCCGGCCGAAGAGAAGCCCGAGACTGCCCCTGTGCAGGAAGAAACCGCCCCCGCACCCGAAGCTCCGGCTGCGGAAGCAGCCCCGGAAGCTGCCGAGGCAGCCCCGGCAGAGGAAACCACCGTTTAAGTTTGGATACACCGCGCCCGCGGTTGTCATACATCAAGCAATAAGCCCGCCACGCGGCGCGGCAAAGTAAAAAGGAGATTTTTATTATGCGTATTGGTACCAACGAACTGCTGATCATCCTGGCTGTTGCACTGCTGATCTTTGGACCCAAGAACCTGCCGAAGCTGGGCAAGATGTTCGGCAAGACCATCAACGGCTTCAAGAAGGGCATGGAGGAGCCGGAGGATTCCGACGATTCCGAGGAGAAGGCCGAGAAGAAGGCCGAGAAGAAGGCCGCTAAGAAGGACGAAGACGAGGAGTAATTGTGGCTACGAACATGAAGCGCAAAAAGAAAGCCGAGGTCATGGAAGATGACGGCAGCATGACGCTGACCGGCCATCTGAAGGAACTGCGGAACCGGCTCATCATCTGCGCAGTGGTGTTTGTGGTGGGTGTTGTGGTCTCGCTGGCTTATGCAGACCGCCTGATCGACCTGCTCACTGCCATGGGCCGCGATTACTATCAGTTCGTGTCCATTGCACCGCAGGAAAAGCTGATGCAGTACTTCCGCGTGTCCATTCTGGCTGGCGTGGTGGTCACGGTGCCGGTGGCATTCTACCACATCTACGCCTTTGCAAAGCCGGGCCTGAAAAAGAGCGAGAGCTTTTTCTTCAAGATGGTCATGCTGCTGGGCCTGGCATTGTTCTGCGTGGGCGTGCTGTTTGCTTACAAGCTCATGATGCCCTTTATGCTGCGGTTCCTCAGCACGGGCATCGAGGGCGCTGAGTACATCCAGACCACCACCAGCATTGAGAGCTACGTCAACCTCTGCCTGACGATGTTCATCATCTTCGGCTGTGTGTTTGAAATGCCCCTGATCACGATCATCCTGTCCAAGATGGGCATCATCAACCCCACGCTCCTCAAGCAGGTGCGCGGTGTGGCCATCGTGATCATCTTCTTCATCGCGGCTGTTGTCACCCCGCCGGACATCGTGTCCCAGTGCATGGTGGCAGGCCCCATGGTGCTGCTGTACTTCATCAGCATCTTCCTGAGCGGCATCTTCTACAAGCCGAAGTCGGACGATGACGATGAGGACGACGAAGAAGAGGACGACGAATAAGCGCTCTGACCCGGTTTTCTCAGAAAAAACAACAAAAGGCTGCTGTGCCGCTTGGCATGGCAGCTTTTTGCGTATGCGGCGCGGCAGCCTCGATTTTAAATCATCCCGGCTATACAAACCACCCGCCCTGTGCTAGAATGGAGCCAACGAACAAAAGGCGGTGAGCGGATGCATCCTCTTGCAGAATATCCCCGCCCGGCCATGCGCCGGGACAGCTGTGAGATCCTGAACGGCCCGTGGCAGTATGCCATCACCCAGACGGCCGAATATCCTGCGGCCTGGCAGGGCAGCATTCTGGTGCCCTATTCGCCGGAGGCACCGGCCTCCGGCGTGAACCGCACCCTGCAGTCGGGGCAGTGGCTGCACTACCACCGCCTGTTCGCCCCGCCGGCGGGAGAGGGCGGCCGGGTGCTGCTGCACTTCGGGGCCGTGGATTATGCCTGCGCCGTGCAGGTCAATGGGCATCTGGCGGGCGGCCACCGGGGCGGCTATTGGCCCTTCACACTGGACATTACCGACCTGCTCAACGGCACCGGCCGCAACAGCCTGTGGGTGGCCGTGCAGGACCCCACCGGCCACGGCACCCAGGCCCGGGGCAAACAGACGTTGAAACCCGGCGGGATGTTCTACCCGGCCCAGAGCGGCATCTGGCAGACCGTCTGGCTGGAGCGGGTGCCGGACAACTACATCCAGACCCTGACCGTCACCCCGGACTACGACGCCCGCACGGTGACGGTGCGGGTGCACACGGCAAAGCCCGGCGGTGCGGTCAACCTGTGGGCCATGGTGCGGGCCGGGGGCGTGACCATCGCCGAGGACTGGGGCAGCGACGAGGCCGACCAGGACGGCGAAGTGACCCTGAACATCCCGGAAGAGCATTTCTTCCCATGGAGCCCGGACACGCCCTTCCTCTATGACCTGACGGTGGGCACCAACCAGGGGGAGGAAGCCGAGTTCGACACGGTGCACAGTTACTTTGCCCTGCGCAAGTGGAGCTGTGCACCGGACGCCCACGGGGTGCTGCGCTTCTGCCTGAACGACAAGCCCATCCTGCTCAACGGCCTGCTGGATCAGGGCTACTGGCCGGAGGGCCTGTATACGCCGCCCTCGGACGCAGCCGTGGAGCGGGAGCTCAGCGAGGTGAAAGCGCTGGGCTTCAACCTGCTGCGCAAGCACGCCAAGATCGAGCCGCAGCGCTGGTATTACCACTGCGATAAGCTGGGCCTCATCGTCTGGCAGGACATGGTGAACGGCGGCGGGCCCTACAAGCTCTGGTTCGTGACCTACCTGACCAACGTGTTCCAGCCGCTGCTCCACCGCCTGCCCGACGCAAGGCCCCTCTGGGGCCTGCTGGGCCGCGAAACGGAAGCGGGCAGGGAAGAATATGCCCGGGAGCTGGAAGCCACGGTAAAGGCCCTGCAGTGCCACCCCTGCGTGGGCTGCTGGGTGCCCTTCAATGAGGGGTGGGGGCAGTTCGATGCCGCCGGGGCCGTGGAGGCCGTCCGCAGGCTGGACGATACCCGCCTTGTGGACGAGGCCAGCGGCTGGTACGATCAGGGCGGGGGAGATGTGGATTCCCTGCACAACTATTTCTATCCGCTCCGGGTCAGGCCCCGGAGCCGGGTGGTGGCCCTGAGCGAATACGGCGGCATTGCCTGGCCCATGCCCGGCCATGAGCCGCCCCGCAGGGCGTATGGCTACGGCACGGCAAAGAGCCGGGCCGAGCTGACCGCCCGCTGGAAAAAGCTGCAATTGGAAACGGTGCTCCCCCAGCTGAAAAAGGGGCTTTCGGCCCTGGTGTACACCCAGGTGAGCGATGTGGAGGACGAGGTGAACGGCCTGTTTACCTACGACCGCGCCGCCATCAAGCCCGACCCCGCCGCTGTGCGTGCCGTGAACCAGGCGCTGGAAGCGGCGTTTGAGAAAGCGACAGAATAAAAATAGAAGGCTGTTACCCTGTAACTCCCTCAGTCACGGCTTCGCCGTGCCAGCTCCCTCTCGGAGGGAGCCTTGGCGTGACGGTGAACTGTGAAAGCCTCCCTCTCAGAGGGAGGTGGCATCGCGTCAGCGATGACGGAAGGAGTTTAGGCAACAGCCTTTTTGCATATCAATAAAAACTTAGTTGGTGCTGCTGTTCACGATCTTGGAAGCGGGCATCCTGTTCATGGCGGAGCTGCTCAGGTTGTGCTCCAGAGAAGCACCGTAGGCGGCCAGCGCCTCAGAGAGCTCCTCCCCCTTCATATCGTTGAGCACCTGTCCGCGCAGGTCGTCCAGCGCCTTCAGGCTCAGCGGGTCGAGCCGCAGGGCGGCCATCAGGGCGTAGCTGTTGTACTTCACAGCCGCTGCCTGCCCAATGGACAGGCCCCGGATGGTGTCGGCGGCACCCTCTGCGGTAAAGGCAGAGGTGACGGTGCTGTCCCCGATGAGCTCCAGAGAAGGTGCAGTGGAATCGGAGGAATAGGTGGAGCCCAGCACGGCGTAGACCTCCGGCAGAGCGGAGGTCACCACGCCGGAGAAGTAGCCCAGCAGAGTGCTGCTGTCGGCGGCAGCGGCGGCGTTGGTCTGGTCCACAGCAGCCTGGGTCAGGGCCAGCATCTGGGTGATCTGGTCGTCATCGGCAGAGGCATAGGTGCTGGTGTTGTAGAGCGGGATGGTGTAATAGGCCAGCTCATACATGTTGTTTTCCAGATGGCTGGTCAGGTCGGCATCCGACACCGGGGTCTCGCCGTCCACGCCGTAGACCAGCTCCAGCAGGTCGCTGCTCTTGATGAGGATGCGCTCAAACCGCTGGACGGTGTTCAGGCCGATGCCGTTGGCCTTGTAGGTGTCGCCGTACTGCTCCATCAGCTGGGAGGCGTAGCTGTCGGCCTGTGCTTCCTCTTCTGCGGTCAGCTGGCCGCCCAGCTCCTCAAAGCGGGTCTCGATGGCGGCGTAGGTCTCAAGGTTCTCCATGGTTTTCTGGCTCACATAGTCGCTGACAGTGGCGGTCTCGCCGCTGTCGGCATCGGTGGTGATGGTCTCCTTCAGGAAGGCTTTCACGTCGGTGGCGTCCTGGTCGGTGCCGGCCAGCTGGGCAGCCTGCTGGTAGGCGCTGAACTGGGCCAGCAGATACAGGCCGGAGGACACTTCAAAGTCGCCGACCTTGCCCACGGTGTCCGGGGTGGACAGGCCGCAGCTTGCCAGACTGAAGATCATGACGAGTGCGCATACCAGCGCAAGCAGTTTCTTTTTCATGTGTAATGCTCCTGTTTTTTGAAATTGTAGATGGCTCGCCCTCTCAGGCGCTGACGCGCCAGCTCTCCCAAAGGGAGAGCCTCTGGCGAAGAGATAACGTCTCCCGGTTTGCCAATGG
>ERZ780195.3118-NODE-3118-length-10394-cov-2.727537_pt1 | contig 10394 bp, 7 predicted proteins | sample MGYA00511017_ERZ780195 | MGnify/ENA primary metagenome ERZ780195 (study PRJEB29588, sample SAMEA2159974) | human gut metagenome | biome: human gut; feature: human-associated habitat; material: faeces | place: Denmark | collected 2008/2010 ...
GCTGGGGACGATCAGCGGCTTCCCGGCAAGACTTTTGAGCGGTATGGTATCGCCGTCGAGATCGGCAAGCTCGTTTGAGCGTGACATTATCGCGACCCACGGGCCGCGCCCGACGGTGATGCCCTCAAGATGCTCGGTGTCGTAAGGCGCGGCTATCACCGCGAGGTCAACAAGACCCTGACGCAGCCTGTCGAGAACGTCGTCGCTGCTGCCGTTCCACATGCTGTATTTGACATTGGGGAACTCCTCCTTAAATCCGGCTATCCAGCGCGCCGTGAGAAACGGAGCACGTCCCTCGACGATGCCAAGGTTTATCGTTCCGCTCATGCCGCCTTCAAGACTCATGACTTCGTGCTGAGCCTTTTCGGTCATGTCCAGTATCTGTGTTGCGCGCAGCAGCAGCAGCCGTCCGGCGTCGGTCAGCTGCAATTGTCTCTTGCCGCGGATGAACAGCTTCGTGCCAAGCTCCTCCTCAAGAGCTTTCATCTGGTTGCTCAGCGGCGGCTGGCTCATGCACAGGCGCTCGGCCGCGTGCGTTATGTTCAGCTCCTCGGCAACCACGGTGAAATATCTAAGTGTTCTAAGATCCATCTTGTTACCTCTCTTTTCTCTGCACATGGTATTATACCATATTTTTTCGATATGGCAACCGCAATGGTATATGTATTTTATTTATCAAACTTCTTGTGCTAATATACCGCCATAAGGTCGAAGCAAGGACAAAACCTTGAACCTTATTTGTTGTAATCATTTGCTCTCTCATCTGTAAAACTGAAGTCTGCCGCATTCCTCTATGCGGCAGAATTTAGTTTTTTATAGGGGCAGTGAATACACTGAATTTAATAATGAAAAATGCAATGACGGAGACAAGTAGCTCATATGCTCGGTCGCAGAGAGTCGGGGACAGTGCGATCCCGGTACCGGAGGATGAGTGAATAACACTTTATCAGCAGCGATCTGAACGGGAGACCAAGTAGGAAAGACGCGGAGTGCGGCGTTAAGGCACGAGGGCTTGATTGAGCCCGTAAAAGTGATTGCTTCGGCAGTAAGTTAGGTGGCACCGCGGATTTGCAGCTATTCGTCCTAAAGTTTAGGGATAGCTGCCCAAAAAATTCGGAGGTGCATTTTTTATGTGTTCAATCATCGGTTTCACAAGCAGGGAGCTTACTGCTCAGTCAGTCAGAGAGTATTTTGACCGCACGGTATCGCGCGGCCCGGACGCAACGCGCATGGCAGAGCTCGACGGCGCGGTGCTCGGATTTCACCGCCTGTCGATCATGGGGCTTGACGAGCGCGGTATGCAGCCGTTTTATCTCGGCGGCGACGCTGTCGTTTGCAACGGCGAGCTTTACGGCTTCCGACAGCTCCGCAAGGAGCTGAGTGCAAAATACAGCTTCAAAAGCGAGTCCGACTGCGAGATAATCCTGCCGCTTTACCGAGAATACGGGCTTGAGATGTTCAAAAAGCTCGACGCGGAGTTTGCCATGATAATTTATGACGGGCAGACAAAGCAGCTTATCGCTGCGCGCGACCCCATCGGCATAAGGCCGCTGTATTACGGACATTATTCCGACGGCAGCGTGATATTTGCAAGCGAGGCAAAAAACCTTGTCGGCCTGTGCGGCGACATCATGCCGTTCCCTCCCGGACATTACTATGCAGACGGAAAGTTTGTCCGCTACGCCGATCTGACGAGCGTGTCGGAGTATTCGAGCGACGATATCGACACCGTTTGCGGCAAGATCCGCGAAAAGCTCATTGCCGGCGTTGAAAAACGCCTTGACGCTGACGCTCCGCTTGGCTTCCTGCTTTCAGGCGGCCTTGATTCAAGCCTTGTGTGCGCAATATCGGCAAAGCTTTTGGGCAAAAAGATCCGCACCTTTGCCATCGGCATGGATCAGGACCCCATCGATCTTAAATATGCGCGCAAGGTCGCCGATTTTATAGGCTCTGAGCACATGGAGGTCACCATGACGCGCGACGAGGTCATTTCCTCGCTCGAGGAAGTCATCGCGATGCTGGGGACCTATGATATAACCACCATCCGCGCGAGCATGGGCATGTACCTTTGCTGCAAGGCGATACATGAGAAAACCGATGTGCGCGTGCTGCTCACGGGCGAGATTTCCGATGAGCTGTTCGGCTATAAGTACACCGACTTTGCCCCCTCGCCGGAGGAGTTCCAGCGCGAGGCTAAAAAGAGAGTGGACGAGCTGCACATGTACGACGTTCTGCGCGCCGACCGCTGCATTTCCGTAAACTCGCTGGAAGCGCGTGTACCGTTCGGCGATCTTGATTTTGTCCGCTATGTCATGAGCATCGACCCAAAAATGAAGATGAACACCTATGACATGGGAAAATATCTTCTGCGCCGCGCGTTTGAAAAGGACGGCATTCTGCCCGATGAGATACTCTGGCGTCAGAAGGCGGCGTTTTCCGATGCCGTCGGCCACTCAATGGTCGATGACCTCAAGGCCTATGCCGAGAGCGTTTACAGCGACGATCAGTTTACCGAGGGCATAAAAAAATACGATTTTGCGGCTCCCTTTACAAAAGAGAGCCTTCTGTACAGAGATATATTCGAAAAGTACTATCCCGGTCAGGCACGGATGGTCAAGGACTTCTGGATGCCGAACAAAACGTGGCCGGGCTGTGACGTTGATGACCCCTCCGCACGAGTTCTTAAAAACTACGGCGCGAGCGGAAAATAAAAGGAGGATAAAACCATGAGCAGAGAAGTAAAAAAGATCCCTGAGCTGTTCGGCAGCTGCGTATTCAACGAACGCACCATGCGCAAATACGTCAAGGAGAAGTACTTCCAGGAGTGGAAAAAGTGCCTTTCCGACGGGAAGCCCCTGACGCTTGAAGTTGCCGACGGCATTGCCGAGGGCATGAAGCAGTGGGCGCTTGAAAACGGCGCGACCCACTTCACTCACTGGTTCCAGCCCCTGACCGGTATTACCGCCGAAAAGCACGACAGCTTCATTTCGCCTGCCGGCGGCGGTGCGATAACGATGGAGTTTTCCGGCAAGGAGCTTGTCCGCGGCGAGCCGGACGCATCCAGCTTTCCATCCGGCGGCCTGCGCGCGACCTTTGAAGCTCGCGGCTACAGCGCATGGGATCCCACCGCGTTTGCGTTCATAAAGGACGGAACACTGTGCATACCTACCGTGTTCTGCTCGTATTCCGGCGAGGCGCTGGATAAGAAAACGCCGCTGCTGCGCTCGTGCGACGCGGTAAGCCGTCAGGCGCTGCGCATACTGCGCCTTTTCGGCGATACCGAAACGCAGAAGGTCATCGCTCAGGTCGGACCCGAGCAGGAATATTTCCTTATAGATAAAGAGCTGTTTTTGGAGCGCGAGGATCTGCGCCTTTGCGGAAGAACTCTGTTCGGCTCAAAGCCGCCAAAGGGACAGGAGCTTGAGGATCACTATTTCGGAACGATCCGTCCGCGTGTTGCCGAATACATGCAAGATCTCGATGAGGAGCTGTGGAAGCTCGGCGTTCTGTCGAAAACGCGGCATAACGAGGTCGCCCCGGCTCAGCACGAAATGGCTCCGGTCTATTCCGATGCAAACACCGCAAACGATCAGAACCAGATCAGCATGGAGATCATGCAGAAGGTCGCAGATCGCCACGGCCTTGTCTGCCTGCTGCACGAAAAGCCCTTTGCCGGCGTAAACGGCTCGGGCAAGCACAACAACTGGTCGCTCGGCACGGATACGGGCAAAAACCTGTTTTCACCGGGCAAGACCCCCAGCCAGAACGCGCAGTTTTTGCTGTTCCTTGCGGCATTTGTCAGGGGCGTTGATAAATATCAGGAGCTTTTGAGATGCTCGGTCGCCTTTGCCGGCAATGACCACCGCCTCGGCGCGCAGGAAGCGCCTCCGGCGATAATCTCGGTGTTCCTCGGCGAGGAGCTTGAGGGCATAGTCGATTCAATCGTAAACGACACGGGCTACACCGAAAAGAGCAAGAGCACGCTGCGCATCGGCGTTGACGTTCTGCCGCCCATTCCGCGCGACACGACCGACCGCAACCGTACCTCGCCCGTTGCCTTCACCGGCAACAAATTCGAGTTCCGCATGCCCGGCTCAAGCCAGTCCATAGCCGGCCCGACGACGGTTCTGAACACGATCATCGCAGACTCGCTGTGCGTTTTCGCCGACGAGCTTGAAAAAGCATCCGACTTCACAAGTGCTCTGCACGAGCTTATTAAGCGCACGTTCAAAGAGCACGGCCGCATCCTTTTCGGCGGCAACGGCTATGACGAGTCGTGGGTCGCAGAGGCCGAAAAGCGCGGACTTAAAAACCTCAAGAACTCGTCCACGGCGCTGCCCGAGTACATGCTGCCGAAGAATATCGAGCTGCTTACCAAGTACGGCGTTTACACCGAGGCCGAGATCATTGCGCGCAATGAGATACATATGGAGCACTACTGCAAGGTCATCGCCATTGAGGGCGAGACGCTTGTTGACATGGTGCAGCACGGCATTCTCAACGCCGTTTCCGAGTACACCGCCGCGCTGAGCGAAACGCTTATCAAAAAGCGCAAGGCTCTGCCCGAGGTGCCCTGCCGCGTGGAAAGCGCGCTCATCGGAACCCTCAGCAGCTTAAACGAGAGCCTGCTTGACAAGATGGTTTCCCTCAAATCTGCGCTTGAGACCGCGCCGAGCGTCGGCAATGCCGAGCTTATGAAGTATTACCACGATGAGGTGTTCCTCAGAATGGAGGATATGCGCACCGTTATCGACAAGCTTGAGACCCTTACGGCGACGGAATATTGGCCGTACCCCAGCTACTACGATATGCTGTTTTCTGTCTGACAGGCAGTGAATAAGATATAAATTCTAACGAGAGAGAGCAAATGATGATGAAGTATGTATTCGTAACAGGCGGAGTCGTGTCGGGGCTGGGCAAGGGAATATGCGCAGCCTCGCTCGGCAGACTTTTGAAGCAGCGCGGTCTGCGCGTGAAAAACCAGAAATTCGACCCCTATCTCAACGTTGACCCCGGCACTATGAGCCCTTATCAGCATGGCGAGGTCTTCGTCACCGACGACGGCGCGGAAACCGACCTTGATCTCGGCCACTATGAGCGATTTGTCGATGAAAGCCTGAGCGGGAACTCCTCGGTCTCGGCCGGCCGCATCTATTGGAACGTATTAAACCGCGAGCGCCAGGGCGGATACCTTGGCGGCACAGTGCAGATAATACCCCATGTGACCGACGAGATAAAGCAGAGCGTATACGCAATGGAGGATGAGAACATCGACGTTCTCATCTGCGAGATCGGCGGCACGGTCGGCGATATTGAAAGTCAGCCGTTTCTTGAGGCCATACGTCAGGTGGCCGTTGAAAAGGGCAGACAGAACGTGCTGTTTATCCATGTTCCGCTCATCGTACAGATACCCGGCACGGGCGAGCTTAAAAGCAAGCCCACGCAGCACTCGGTCAAGGAGCTGCTGTCCATCGGCATCCAGCCGGATATCCTCGTCTGCCGCACAAACCAGCCCATGACCGAGGAGATCTGCCGCAAGATCGCCCTGTTCTGCAATATGGAGCCCGACTGCGTCATCCAGAACGCAACGGCCTCCACGCTGTATGAAGCGCCGCTGCTGCTCGAGCACGAGGGCCTGTCCGCGGTTGTTTGCCGCAGACTCGGCCTTGATTGCCCCGAGCCGGATCTTGCCGAGTGGAAAGCCATGGTAGGCAGGATCAAGGGAGCTCACCGCGCGGTGAAGATAGCCCTTGTCGGCAAATATGTTCAGCTGCACGACGCTTATCTGTCCGTTGCCGAGTCGCTTAACCATGCGGCGGCGGCAAACGACGCCGTTATGGAGATAAAGTGGGTCGATTCCGAGGAGCTTACGGAGGATAATATCGCGTCCGTACTCGGAGATTGCAGCGGTATTCTCGTTCCCGGCGGCTTCGGAGACCGCGGTATTGAGGGAATGATACTTGCGGCAAAATATGCGCGCGAAAACGACGTTCCGTACCTCGGCATTTGCCTCGGACTTCAGATCGCGGTCATAGAATTTGCGCGCCATGTTCTCGGCTGGAAGGATGCAAACTCTGCCGAGTTCACCGCCGATTCGCAGCATCTTGTTATCGATCTCATGCCCGAGCAGCAGGGCATAACCGCAAAGGGAGGCACGATGCGCCTTGGCAAATACCCCTGCGTGCTCTCGCCCGAGAGTAAGGCTTACGAATACTACGGCGAGGGACTTATTTATGAGCGCCACCGCCACAGATACGAGGTCAACAATGACTTCCGCGAGGAGATCGTTGCGCGCGGACTTCTGCCCGTCGGCATGAGCCCGGACGGCTCGCTTGTAGAGATGGTTGAAAACCCGGCGTGCAAATGGTTCGTCGCGGCGCAGTTCCACCCCGAATTTAAAAGCAGACCGAATAAGCCGCATCCGCTGTTCAACGGCTTTGTAAAGGCGGCACTGGAAAGGTGAATTAAAATGAGAAACTACGAAAAAGAATATATCCAGCGAGTTCAGTTCATCCGCTACGCCGTGCGCGAAAGCGGAGCCGACGGCATAGTTTACGGCAACTCCGGCGGCAAGGATTCCGCGCTTGTCGGCATCCTGTGCAAGGCCGCATGCGAGAACACCGTGGGTGTTATTATGCCCTGCACCTCCGTGCGCAATTACGACATGGATAAGCGCGACGGCGAGACCGTTGCCGCGCAGTATGAGATCGAAACGCGCTATGCCGACCTTACAGCGGTCAAGGCCGCGGAAAAGGCCGTGCTTGCAGGCGTTACGAAGCTTACCGATGCCGCAGAGGCAAACATTGCGCCGCGCCTGAGAATGGCAACGCTCTATGCGATCGCCGCGTCGGAAAATCGCCTCGTTGCCGGAACGGGCAACCGCAGCGAAGCCTATGTCGGCTACTTCACCAAGTGGGGCGACGGCGCACACGATTTTAACCCCATCGACGATCTGACCGTCACGGAGATATACGAATTTCTGCGCTGGCTGAAGGCTCCCGAGTGCGTCATAGAAAAAGCGCCCTCTGCCGGCCTGTTTGACGGACAGACCGATGAGGGTGAGATGGGATTTACCTATAAAGAGCTTGACACTTACCTTGGCGGTGGTAAAATAGACGATGCGGTGCTTGAAAAGATCCAGCGTATGCATGCAAAAAGCGAGCATAAGCGCCGCAGTATACTGACGTTTTGAGGTGCAAATATTTGAAGACTAAGGATATGGCCTACATCGCCCTGATGGCGGTGCTCATATCGGTCTGCTCATGGCTGTCGGTTCCGGCAGCCATTCCTTTTACCATGCAGACCTACGCGGTGTTTACGGCTCTGCTGCTTCTCGGCGGCAGGCGCGGCAGCATTGCCGTCGCGGTGTACATAGCGCTCGGCGCTGTCGGACTGCCGGTGTTCTCCGGCTTTGCCGGCGGTATCGGGAAGCTCATGGGGCCGAGCGGCGGATATATCTTCGGCTTTATGCTCACGGCGCTTTGCTATTGGCTCTGCGAAAGAGTCCTCGGCAAAAAGCTGTGGGTAAAAACAGTGTCGCTCGTCGTGGGGCTTGCTCTGTGCTACGCCTTCGGCACGGTGTGGTTTGTTAAGGTCTATTCCGCGGCAAAGCCCATAAGCTATGCCTCGGCGCTGGGCATGTGCGTTTTTCCGTTCATCGTCCCGGATCTTGTCAAAATGGCGCTTGCGTTTCTGACCGAGCGGGTGATAAAAAAACATGTGAATATCGAGTGAAAAAAGCAGCCCGTCCACGGACGGGCTGCTTTTGCGTGAAATTACGGCGGAGCGAAAGGCAGACCGGAATTTACGAATCCTTTTCATATGATATTCCAAGCAACAGCAAATTCAAGATTACCGTAAAGACCAGCAGTCCAATGCAGGTAGCGATTACGGCACCGATCGTATCTTCGATACCTCCGATGTCCCCTGCTGTTACGCGCGCTTTAATCGTAAACAGCTCCATAATTGCAGCTATTGTACAAAATGTGAAGCTGATGACTGAAAATAGATACGGACGCTTCAGCGGCTTTTTCCCATTTTTCCAAATAGCGAACGCCGGAATTCCTATTGCGACAACAATTGAAATAATTGGAATCATAGTATTCCCTCCTATAAATTTCGATTTATCAGAATGTCGAACTGCTGAAGACCACAGAATGAAACGTCATATCCTGTTTTCTTCGCCCCAGATGCAGAGCTTGTCGAGCACCTCCATGAGCGATCTTCCGCGCTCTGTCAGGGAATATTCGACCTTGGGCGGTATCTGCGGATACTCTTTGCGCGATATCAGCCTGTCGGCCTCCAGCTCCTTGAGGTTTGTGCTGAGCGTTTTGTCGGTAATGCGGCCGAGGTAGCGCTTCATCTCGTTAAACCGCACCGGCTCATATTCCATCAGGCAATAGAGGATCACCATCTTGTGCTTGCCGCTTATAAGCGACATGGTGTAGCGAAAAGGCTTGCAATCTGCGGTTGGCAGACTGCAAGCCCTTTCGGTTGTTTGAATACTTTACTTCATTGAGGCAACTGCGTCGAAGTCCTCGCAGATCTTTGCGTCGGGAACTTTGGTCAGAAGCGAAACGACAACGATGAAGATGCAGGAGGTGATGAATGCGGGCAGCAGCTCGTAGATCGCAAACGCGCCGCCGATGGGAGCTATTGCATACTTCCAGATGAAGACCATAGCAGCGCCGGAGAACATGCCGGCGATCGCGCCCCACTTGTTGCAGCGCTTCCAGTAAAGCGAGAACAGAACGATGGGGCCGAAGGTTGCGCCGAAGCCTGCCCATGCAAACGATACGACGCGGAAGATTGAGCTTGTGGGGTCGAGTGCAAACAGCACGCCGCATATTGCAACGGCAAGAACGGTCACGCGGGCAACGATCATGCTCTTCTTGTCGTCGAGCTCAACGCCGAACACGCCGCGGATGATATTCTGAGCGATCGCGCTTGCTGCCGCCAAGAGCTGAACGTCGGCGGTGGACATGGTAGCGGCGAGTATGCCGGCAAGGACAAGACCTGCGAGGATAGCGAAGAATGCGCCGTACTCGGACAGGACAGCAGCAATGGTGACGATAAGTGCCTCGGCGGAGGAAGCATCGCCGAACATGGCGATGATGTTCTCCTTAGCCATGGAGTAGCCGACTATGCCGATGATGACGGCAACGGACAGGGAAACAACAACCCAGACAGTAGCTACACGGCGGCTGAGCTTGAGCTTCTTTTCGTCCTTGATTGCCATGAAGTGAAGAACAACGTGGGGCATGCCGAAGTAGCCGAGCGCCCATGCGAGGGTGGATATTATCTTGAGAGTGCCGAACTCGCCGGCCTCGGCGGCCTGGATGCTGGTGGTAGCGGTCATGCTGAGGTAGCCGGGGATGGCCTTGGCATTTGCAATGACATTTTCCCAGCCGCCGACTGAGTTGATGCCGAAGATGAGGACAACCGCCAGAGCAAAGACCATGATAAGGCTTTGAACAAGGCTCGTTACCGAGGCCGCCGTGAAGCCGCCGCATGTGGTGTATGCTACGATTACGGCAGCGCTTATTATCATGGTGGGAACGTAGTCATATCCGAACAGAGTTCCGAAAAGCTTGCCGCAGGCCGAGAAGCCGGAAGCTGTGTAAGGAACGTAGAAAACGATGATGGTTATGGCACCTATAAGCTCAATGAGCTTGGTGTTATCATAGAAGCGGCGGGATATGTACTCGGGCAGAGTCAGCGCGCCCAGCCGCACCGAGTAGCGGCGCAGGCGCTTTGCAACGAACAGCCAGTTGAGATAGGTGCCAAGCGCAAGGCCGATAGCCGTCCAGCTCGCTTCCGCGATGCCGCAGAAGAACGCCAGTCCGGGAACGCCCATGAGCAGATATGCGCTCATGTCCGAAGCTTCGGTGGAAAGCGCCGTCACGATAGGGCCGAGCTTGCGGCCGCCGAGGTAAAACTCGTGTGCGTCGGACTGCCCCTTGGAATAGTAAACGCCGATGGCGACCATACCGACAAGGTAGACCACAATGGCGATCAGGATGCAAATAATATTACCTGTCATGTTTCTCTCTCCAATCATTTTTAAACGATGTTTGAATTATAGCCGCACAAAAAGTGCGTTGCAAGGCGAAATATTATCGAAATTACTTGATTTTCAGAAAAAACGCGGTATATTATTACCATACCTAATTATTTTCATGCTAACATGAATAAAATTCATGTAAATTCCCCGGAGGAGCAATATGAGCATTTCAAAATACGAAACTCTCGCGAAAGTGGTGGAGTTGGGCAGCCTTACAAGAGCGGCCGACGCCCTCGGATGCACGCAGTCGGCAGTCAGCCATACTATTAATAATTTGGAGGCCGAGCTTGGCTTTTCGGTCATAACCCGCTCGCGCGCCGGAGTTAAGCTC
>ERZ780195.3120-NODE-3120-length-10385-cov-2.977348_pt1 | contig 10385 bp, 24 predicted proteins | sample MGYA00511017_ERZ780195 | MGnify/ENA primary metagenome ERZ780195 (study PRJEB29588, sample SAMEA2159974) | human gut metagenome | biome: human gut; feature: human-associated habitat; material: faeces | place: Denmark | collected 2008/2010 ...
TCCTCCTTTAAAGTTAAAATTTTATTTAATTCTTTTATTGCACTATTAATACCATAAATTAACTCTTGTTTTCTAGGATAACCACTTCTTGCATTATATAAACTCTGTCTTGCTTGAAACATAACTTTAACAATATCACCTTTTTCAGTATTCAATAACTTTTCATAAGATAATTTAACCTGTTCTAACTCTCTATACATTTGACCAATTCTTAGTATTAAATAATAATCTTCAATATTATCAAAATCATCTGCTATTTTTTCCTTGTAGTTATCAATAAACTCTTTCACATCACTATATTTTTCCAATATTTCAAACCTCCAATCGAATATATAGGAATTTAACAAAATGACATAATTCTGTTAAATTCATTTTTTTATATTAAAAACTTAATTTTACCTAGATTTTATAATCATTTTCCTGTTGTCAGGAAAGTGCTATTTTTTTGTTGAATTTACAACTTTTCATTTTGTAAAATTGTATAGGTTTAAGTGAAGTGATATGCTAATGCATACCACCTAACTACCTAAATAAAAGTTCTTTCTTTTTTCATTTTTATCATCTGTATTCCAACAAATGTATAAAAGTGTTACTCTTTCGCTAGAATGATTTAACATTTCTTTCAAGCCAATAATATCACCTGTTTTTTCATAATATTGCCTAGCAAAGTATTTTCTTAACGAGTGGCATCCAACAGGATATGACACTTTAACTGCATCAGCAAGTTGTTTTATTACCTGCCATGCTCTTTGCCGAGTAATTGGTTTATTTACACCTTTTCTGCTTTTAAATAAGTATTCACCATCTATTAACTCATTTCTATTGATATAGCCTTGAATATCCTTGTATAGTGATGGATGCAGTTCAAATGACTGTTCCTTATTAGTTTTAAATTCTCTTGTATAAACACCACCATTTTTAAAATTATCAACTCTTAATTGAAGTATATCTTTTATCCTAAAAGCCAAATTCATTCCAATAACTAAAATCATATAATTTCTATCCCATAAATACCTTTGTTCTTCATTGTTGTCTAATTCTGCTTGATTTCTTGTTTTTTTACATAATACAAGCATATTATTAATATCATGTGCCTCAAATGGTCTTACAGTCTTTCTACCAAAGTTTACTCTAAATGTTCTACTCATAAGCAGTCCTCATTTAATCAATCTTATAGCAGATATTTTGCCATTTTTTGTAAGCATCAAGATATAGTTCTTTTTTATCACCGTTATATGTAAATTCATAATACATTCCATCTGATAATGTTGTACTTAATAATGCCTTATTATTTTGTAATGTTTTACAACTCCAAACTACAAATACACAATCTTTTGTAATATTTATTAAATCATCACTTTTATCCAAATTAGAGTTCACATATTCAACTAATTTTGATACACATAAATCAATAAATTCGTTATTCTTCATCAACATTCACCTCTTTTACTATAAAATCATCACCATATACACTATTTATTTCATCGCATAATCTTTGTGCTTCTATTGAAGTATTAAAATATAACAATTCTAATTTTTCATTAATATCCTTGTCTTTAAATATATATGGTTCTAGTGGATAGCAACTTCTATATATACGATGCTTCCCAATATCGGTAGAATAATATAATGCTCTTTCACCACTCATGCCTAAACTTTCACCTTTTATATTAAATTGTTCTTTACTTGGTGCTAAACAAATGTATTTAACCATTTTGTTCAACCTCCCCAGTTTCAAAGTTTATTTTCATTTGGTTTTCATCAACATTTTCTTTTGGAATATATTTTAATAATTGCAAAGGTGTTTCTAATGGAATATCATGGGTTGACATATAGTCCTTTATTTGCATTGCCAATTCTTTTTCAGTATTTTTTAGTTTAAATAATTTTTTTACTGCTTTTTCTATATATGTTGGAACATTTACATATTCCATTTCTTTATCTTCTATCATTTTTCATACCTCCAATATTTTTTACAACTTTCATCTTGAAAAAACTCATTTAATGGTAAATTACTGCATTTATAATCATTAGCAAAGTCTATTGCTTCATAAATTATTAAACAAGTAATCGCAAAGAACAATAATATTCCTATTGCTATACCAATGTTTTTAATCTGATTCTTCTTTTCCATGCTTAGGTTCATATTCAATCCTTTCTAGTTGTCTATCAACTTTATTTTTCATGATTGCTTTTATATCTTCTGTTGGAATATCATAATATAACTGAAATTGCTTTAACATGACCATAACATCTGCAATTTCTTCTTTGATATGTTCTTTTGAATAATCAACAGTTTTTATATTTAGTAATGGTGCTACTGCATTAGTTATTCCTATGGCAATACTTTCTATTACTCCTGTATTTCTTCTTTTTATAATTGCCTCATTTAATTCAAATACTTCACTTTGAAAATATTTCAATTGTTTATCCATGCCATAATGATTTATAATCTTTCTTAATTTTTCATTCATTTATTTTTCCTCCTTTTTTCATTTCTAGCATCAAATCTATTTTGAATTTATCTTTTGCATTTCTATAATATATTGATTTATATACTTCTAAATCAAATCTATATCCATCTATAAAGAAATCAGATGGTTCTAAATCAACAAATTTTATACCTTTGTTTTTTACTCGATATATTAATTTTATTTGACCATAAACAAACTTAAATTCCTTAGATGTCGGCAAATTTATTGAATACTCACCATTTTCAACATTCAAGTAAGTATCTTTAAATCTGAATATGACAAATTTATATGCTTGTGGGCAATATTTTTTTAAAGCCCTCAATTTTTTAGTGAATTCATTATCACTATTATTAGAAAGTGAATTATTAAAATTATCTTGATATACTTTCGACATTATCAACCTCATTGCTTAAACCTTTTGATAATATTCTTTTTAAAATATCTTTATCATCTTTGAAACATAGTGTTTTTTTATCTAAGTATTCATAAGCATCTTTAATAATATTAAATAAACGATTTACCTCTCCATCAAAATCACATATTATTTTTTCATATTGCTTATTTTCAATTTCTACTTTTTCTAATCTTGCTAATTTCTGAACAGTTTCAATACTCAAAATCTCACTTTCCATCAGTATCACCCTTTAACAATGCTTTTAGAGTTTTGACTTTACTTCTCAAATTTTTATTTTCTTTTTTTACTCTATCTAATTCTTGGGGTTCTCTTAATTTATCCATGAATATTTTATATAATTCATCTTTTATTGTTTGTTCTAAAACAGAGTTTTCTAATTCAAGAGTATTTATCTTTTTAATTAATTGAAATTTGTCTAATCTAAACAAATCAATTGCTCTTTTTATTTTTATCATCTGATACAGACCTCCCTTTTAAATATTTTTTTAATTTGTAGTATGGGGTTGACCTATCAGCAATAATATCTTTGCTTACTTCTTTCCATGTTTTACCCTCTAAAAATCTTTTTCTAATAATAATACGAATTTCACCATCTTCAACAGTATTTAGAAATTCTTCTATTTTAGTTGCCTCATCAAGCAACTTATCTTTTTTATTTTCTAATGTGGTTTTTAATTTTGCTAATTTTATTCCTATTCTTTCAGTAGGATTGCTATTATTACCACTTGACATCATCGGCATACCTGTAATTTTGGAAGAACCAATTATTGTAGTTTCAATTTCTTCAATATTATCTTTTATTTGTTGAATTTCTATTTTTAAATTGTAATATTTAGATAATTCATGTATTGTCATTTTCTTCCTCCTTTTTTATCAGCACCAATCATTTCAGTTCTATTTTTATTTAATTTATTATATTTTTTTGCTTCTTCTAGTGTTTTGACACCCATGTTATGCCAATTCTCTAAAATTTGTAATCCATATCCGATTGGATTGTTAATCGGAGCAGTTTCATCATCAAAATCAAAATTCATAACATTTCTGTCATAAGGTATCATTAACCCATTTTTGATAACTTCAAACGACATTCCATCATTTAAATATTTAATAATAGTAGATTGATTATCTTTGTCTTTAATTTCAAATCTTTCAAAAAAATCTAAAAGTTCGGCATCGCTAACACTAACACTAACACTATTATTTATATCTTTATTATCTATATCTCTATACTCTATACTCTTATCTCTATACTCTTGTCGGACAATGTCCTCTTTGTTGTCCTCTACATTGTCCTCACTAGAATTACATCCTAGTTTTTTATGATTTTCACGATATATTCTCTTTTTTTCTGCCCATTTTGACTCACTACCAACCATATCTTCATAATTTGATATTTTCAAAACACCATCTTGTTCTTCTTCATAAATTAAACCTAATCTTTTATATAAAGACATTGCAACATTAACTGTATCAATATCAAAGTATTTACAATCTCTAACGATTTTATCTGCATTATATGGAATAATAATTTCACCCATTTTAGTTTCTAACCTGCCATTATTATTAGCAGTGCTTAAACATAGCATCTGATATAAAACTACATATTCAGCACCGTTTTTTTGAGAAAGTAGAAAATCTATATCCTCTCTATTGAAAAAATTAGTTTTTAATTTAATCCAATAAAATCTGTTATTAGACATATTTATCACCATCTACTTTCTCATCTGCTTTTGAATTGACTTATACATAGCAATTCCCAAAGTAACTACTACAAACACCCCTAAACTTACAAATATAATAATTCCAAAGAATTCTAATATTTTTAATATCATTCTTCAATCTCCTCTATATCTTTTGTAAGGCGATAGATAGCATAATTTGTTGAATGACCATACCTATTTTTGCCTTGAACCATTTCAGTTTCTATTCCAAAACCTCTTTCTCGTAAAATAAATATTATTCCTGATAATCTAGTTGCACCAAATTTTTCAATTGCTTCATAAGAAGTTATATATCCTTGCTTTCTAAGTAAATCTATTACCTCTGATATTTGACTTTTACTTTTTGCAGACATAGTATTTATCCCCCTCTTTTGTATATTTGGCAGTTATACCATATCCTTGTGAAGCACATTCTTTTGAAACTCTTTCAATATGTTCTTCCATTTCTCTATCAAAATAATTTCCAATTGCTATAAATAATAGAATTACAACACCTATTCCTAAACCAACTAAAAACTGTTTTACCCATGGTTTTAATCTTCTTCTAGTCATGTTGCACCTCCTTAATTCCTAAATATTGATAAAACATATCAGGATAAATAATGTAATTCCATCTTTCTTTTACCTTTACTGCAGAACCAAATGGTAACCTCCCTGTTTGTAATCCCACTCTTATAAATTGTGGTGATTTATGCATCAATTCTGATGCTTGTTTAATTGTTATCTTTTTCATAAAAAATCCTTTCTTATAATTTGCTTAGTAGTTTTTTAGTTTTCCGAACTAATTTGTTTTGCTTTTCGCAACTTTTTTTGTAAAAAAATATAAATGTATATTATTTACTGGTTCATCAAATAACTGCATAGTTTTGGCTATCTCTGGTTGTGTAAATGGTCTTTGATTTTTAAATCTCTTATTTAATGTTTGTTCAGTGATACCAATATATTCTGCATATTCATTTAATGTCATTTCTAATTCTCTAACTTTTCCCTTTAATTTAGAGTAATTATAATCACAATTCATTTTATATCCTCCTTTCTTGTAGAGTTCTTATTATCGCAACTCTATTTTAAGTATAGTTGCTATTTTCAAAATTGTCAATACCCAAATTTTGATTTTATGAACTTTTTTACTTTTTTCTTGTTTTTTTGTTGTAGTTTTCTAAACTTTGATATATAATAATAATGTGAGGTGGATATAAATGTTAGAAGATACTTTTGCTAATAGACTTAAAATGGCATTAGAATATAACAATATGAAACCAGTTGAATTGGCAAACAAAACACATATTAATAAATCATTAATCAGTAATTATCTATCTGGTGCTTTTAAGGCGAAACAAGATAAATTAGATATTATTGCTAGAACACTAAATGTTAGCGAAGCATGGTTAATGGGATATGATGTTGACATGGACAGAGAGTGGTTTCCTGATAGCAAAGAAGATTTAACAAATATAACAATTGATAATGCACGATATATCGAAACAACAACCAAAACCGTAAAAATACCAATATTAGGTAAAGTCCCTGCTGGTGTTCCTATTGAAGCGATAGAAGACATAATCGGATATGAAGAAATTCCCGCATCAATGTTAAGAGGGGGAAATAATTACTTTTCATTAAAAATAGATGGTGATAGCATGTATCCTGATTATAAGACTGGCGATATTCTTATAATAAAACAACAAAATGACTGCAATTCAGGTGATGATTGTATAGTTATGGTAAATGGTGATGATGCTACATTTAAAAGAGTTATAAAGCAAGAAAAGAGCATTATACTCAAACCATTAAATAATAATTATGAACCTTATTATTTTGATGAATACGAAATATTAACCAAACCTGTTAAAATAGTAGGTGTAGCAGTTGAAGTAAGAAGAAAGTTGAGGTAAATTTATGGGTACTAGAATTAGAACTGTTAATAAAATAGGTAAAGGAAAATATTTTACTACAAGTTGGAAAGTAAGTGATTATTTAATTTGTAATATTTTATATTTCGTATTTTTCTATTCATATTATTTGATTTTTAAATATTTATTCTACATACCTATTAAATGGTGTATTACAAAGATTATCGAAATTGTTAAATCAAAACAAACATAAAAAAAGACCTACTGCTCGAACAGTAAGTCAAAATGAAAAATCACAAATTAGTTCGGAAAACTAAAAAACAAAATATAAGATATAATGTTATGGATTTTTCTATTTCATTATATCAAAAATACTAGAAAAATACAAGAAAAGGAGGCATTTTTGATAAAATGAGATGTAAAAATATTATAGGGGAAAAATATGGTAGATTAACAGTTATAAAATATATAGGGAATAATAAATATAATCGCAGTATTTGGGAATGTAAATGTGATTGTGGAAAAACTTGTAATGCAGATAAAAATGTTTTACAACAAGGGCATAAGCAAAGTTGTGGATGTCTTAATCATGAAAATCATTTGTATCGTCCAAATAGAAAATCACACGGTAAGTGTGGAACAAGACTATATAGAATTTGGAAAAAGATGAAATCACGATGTACTAATAAAAATGACCCTGATTATAAAAAATGGTATGGTTCTCGTGGCATAAAAGTTTGTGATGAATGGCAAAATGATTTTCTAAAATTTTATAATTGGGCGATTAATAATGGATATAAAGATAATTTAAGCATTGATAGAATAAATGTTAATGGCAATTATGAACCTAGTAATTGTAAGTGGGCAACAGATATTGAACAAGCAAATAATCGTAGAACATCCAAAGGTGGTGATGACTTATAAAACTACCTAACGGATATGGTTCTATTCAAAAATTGTCAGGGAATAGAAGAAAACCATATATTGTAAGAAAAACAGTAGGATATGATAAAAATGGTGTTCAGATTAGAAAGATTGTTGGATACTTTGAAACAAGAACAAAGGCATTACAAGAATTGGCACTATTTAATGAAAATCCTTATGACATAGATGTAAGAAAAATAACAGTTTCAGAACTTCATGCTAAGTGGCAAGATGAAAAATATCCAAAAATTGCCTACAAGACTACAAAAGTATATGATATGTGCTGGAATTATTGTAAAGATATACAAGATTTACCTTTTGTTGATGTTAAAATAAATCACCTACAAGCAATTGTTGATGGTATGGGTGAAAAATGGTCAGCAAAAAAGGCATTTAAAATATTATGGCATCAAATGTATGATTATGCTATTAAAAATGATATGAATGTAAGAAAATATTCTGAATACATTGATATAGGCAAAAAAACAACCAAATTAGAGCGAATTCCATTCGAGCAGTGGGAAATAGACAAGTTTTGGGAAAATGTCGCTAGAATGGACTTTATTGACTGCATATTGATACTTATTTATACAGGAATGAGGGTTGGCGAACTTTTGGATATAAAGATAGAAAATGTTCACCTAGAAGAAAAATATATGCGAGGTGGTTCTAAAACAGAAGCAGGTAAAGATAGAGTTATCCCTTTACATAACAGAATATTACCTCTTGTTAAAAGATGGTATGATGATGCTATCAAGGTTGGTAGTGAATACTTAATTTTTAATCATGAATATAAGCAAATGCTTTATTGGAATTTCTATCATGAAAAATTTGAAAAGATTATTGAGCAATTAGAGATGGATACAAAGCATCGACCACATGATACAAGACATACTTTTGCTACAATAATGGATAGAACACCTGCTAATAAATTATGTATCAAAAGAATACTAGGTCATGCTAGTAAAGATATTACTGATAAAGTTTATACACATAAAGATATTGAAGAACTTATTGAAGCAGTTAATTACCTTGAATAAGTTTTTTTTACTTTTTACATAAACTTTTTATTTTGCACTTGACAACTACCTAGGTAGTATGGTACAATTAGTATGTAATCAAGAAAGATTACAAAAAAAGAAAGGAGGATAGAAATGACAATTTCATTAAAAGTTATCAATATTAAGATAACAAAAAAAGGAATTACCTTAAAACTCGAGTTAGGCATTCCTTTCGACATTAGCAAGAGTGGTAAGTAAACCACTCCTCCTGCTAATAATATTATCATATTTAATGAATTTTGTCAAAAAGATTATGGAAGATAAGAAAACTAGAAAAGCAAAATATGATATAAACTATCGTAAACAACACAAAGTACAATTCAATGTTGATATTAATAAATCAGAAATGAACTCACTAAATGAATTATTAAAAATAACTAATACTAAAAAATCTGATTTTTTAAGAAAAGCAATACGACAAGAATGTAAAGATAATAATGTATTATATTTTGACAGACTTGCAAAATGTGATTGGTGTGGAAAAAAAGATTATGTTTCAATTACTCAATATGGAACTTCACACTATAATAGACTTATTTGTAGTGACTGTGCAAATGATATTATTGAACATCACAAAGCATTAGATGGCACTACTCCATCTTGGTATAGAAAAATAGATAAAGACTAGGATTATTTCCTAGTTTTTTTGTGTTGCCTACTTGTTGCCTACTTGTTGCCTACGAACTGATTTCAATGGTGTTTAATGAGTATCTTAATATAAGAAAAACCCCATAAACATTGAGTTTATAGGGTTGAACTGTAGTACGCAATCTATCGTTTACTGAATTGTGGTGCCTTACGTGCTTTCTTAAGACCTGGTTTCTTACGTTCTTTAATTCTTGAATCTCTTGTAATAAATCCTTTAGCTTTTAATATTCTTCTAAATGAAGTTTCGCTTGATGGATCTGTATTTTTATCATATTCTAATAATGCTCTTGTAATTCCTAAACGGATTGCTCCTGTTTGTCCTGAGAATCCTCCACCAGAAACTGTTACATCGATATCAAATTTATCTAATGTATTAGTTGCTTCAAGTGGTTGTTTTAAATCCATAACTAATGTTGGAAATGGTAAATATTCATTAACATCTCTACCATTAATAGTGATATTTCCTTTACCAGAAGTCATTCTAACCTTTGCTATTGAAGATTTACGATGACCTGTACCATAATAAATTTTATTTGCCATAATTTTCCTCCTTAGTCTACTTTCATTTCTTTTGGTTGTTGAGCAATATGTTTATGTTCGTTTCCTCTATAAACAAATAATTTTTTACCCATTTTACGACCAAGTCTATTATGAGGAAGCATTCCCTTAATAGCTCTTTCCATCATTTCTTCAGGATATTGTTCAAGCATTACTTTAGCTGTTCTTTCTCTTAATCCACCAGTGTATCCACTGTGATTATAATACATTTTTTGTTCAAGTTTATTTCCTGTAAGTTTAACCTTATCAGCATTGATTACTATTACATAATCTCCACAATCAACATTAGGTGTATATATTGCTTTGTGTTTTCCACGTAATACATTAGCAGCTTTTGTAGCAACTCTACCTAAACTGATACCAGTTGCATCAATAACATACCAATCACGTTTAATTTCGGCTGGTTTTGCCATAAATGTTTTCATAAATTTCTTCCCTTTCTCTCATAGATCAACCTCCCACAGTCAATCTATATGTGGGGTTTTTATAAATGTACCAATTAAAATTGTACTAGACTTTGTTTATAAAGTCAATAAATAAAAGAAAAAAATCGCTATTTTTCAGCGATTTTTATTATAGTTTTAGTTACTTTTGATGAATATTTAACTTTTGGATCAGTTCCTTTAACTTTTATTTCAACTTCATGATCCCCAGCACCAAGTCCTTCAAGGTCTACATATGCTTCTACATCAGATGGAGTTATATTTTTAATTATTGATTCAACACCTTTT
>ERZ780195.3121-NODE-3121-length-10381-cov-5.019369_pt1 | contig 10381 bp, 11 predicted proteins | sample MGYA00511017_ERZ780195 | MGnify/ENA primary metagenome ERZ780195 (study PRJEB29588, sample SAMEA2159974) | human gut metagenome | biome: human gut; feature: human-associated habitat; material: faeces | place: Denmark | collected 2008/2010 ...
GAAATACAAATGTCTGGGCAAATACTACAGTTGTGTATGGACCAATTGCACAGTTGATTTTTAAAATATGTGCAGCACTATCTTTTAAAAATATTAATGTATGTTGGTTAATATTTAAATTGATAAATTTATTAGTACATATAACTAATTGTTATTTAATTTATAAATTAACAGGTAAACTAAAATTTTCTATAATATATGGTTTAAATCCATTTGTATTATTAGAATTTTTAGGAATGTTACACAATGATATAATAGTAGTACTTTTTGTTTTATTAACATTGTATTTTTTGACAAAAAAGAAGAATATATATTTTAGCTTGATATGTTTAGCGTTAGCAACAGGAATAAAATATTTTACAGTTTTATTATTACCAATTGTAATATTTTATTATATAGGGGAAGAAGAAAAGATTAGTATAAAAATATTAAAATGCATAAAATACGGGATAATATTTTTTGTCATAATTGGAATCGAATATATACCATATTTCGAAAATATAGAGGTTATATTAGCTATGATATCTCAAACAACAAGATATGCAAAATCAATATATTCGGCAATGCTTATTATAAACAAGGATTTTATGGAAATAGTAAGAGCAGCAATGATGACATTATTTGTATATTGTTTTGTATTAAAATGTTTTAAATTTTTATTTAATAAAAATAATAGTATAATGAAAATGCTTAGAAAATATAACACAACATTGATATTATTTTTGCTAATATTAACTAACTGCCAACAATGGTACATTGTATGGCTATTTGCGACAATAATGTGGCAGAAACCTAAAATGATAAAAAATATAATTTGGGTAAGTTTAATAACAGAATTTGCAAATAGTATATATATGTTTAAAAGAGAAATATATATATATGATTTGTATTATGTAGCTATAATAATTATTATGTTATTATTAGCACAAGGATATGCACATATAAAAGCAGATGAAGATAGGAGTAATCAAATTGGAAAAACTAGTGTTAATTGATGGAAACAGTATAATGAATAGAGCATTTTACGGAATAATGGGAAGTAAAATGCTAACAACAAAAGATGGAAAATATACAAATGCAGTATATGGATTTTTAGCAATATTATTTAAAATATTAGAAGATATAGAGCCACAATATATTGCAGTAGCATTTGACTTGAAAGGAAAACTTAAAAGAAAAGAATTATATGAAGGATACAAGGCAAATCGTCATGGAATGCCAGAAGAGCTTGCTGAGCAGATGCCAATAATAAAAGAAGTATTAAAAGCTATGAATATAGACATAATCGAAAAGGAAGGATATGAGGGTGACGATATTTTAGGAACACTTGCAAAATATGGAGAAAAACAAGGGCTTGAAGTAACAATTCTTTCAGGAGATAGAGATACTTTCCAACTAGCAAGTGATAATATAACAATTAGAATTCCGAGAACAAAAGCCGGAAAAACAGAAACAGAAGACTTTAATAGAGCAAAAGTATTAGAGGAATATGGGTTAGAACCAGCACAATTAATAGAAGTAAAAGCATTACAAGGAGATACTTCTGATAATATTCCAGGAGTGCCAGGAGTAGGCCCTAAAACAGCTATTTCGTTAATTCAAAGATACCATTCAGTTAAAGAATTATACGAAAAAATTGATTCGGGAGAAGATGATTTAAAAGGAAAACAAAAAGAAAATATTGTTGCGAATAAAGACATGGCGGAGCTTTCAAGAACACTTGGAGAAATAGACACAAATGTTCCAATTGAAGATACTTTAGAAAATTTAAAAGTGGAAGAATGGGACAAAGCTAAAGTTCTAAAAATATTTGAAGAATTAAGATTTAATAGATATATAGATAGATTTAGCTTAAGAGGCGCTGAAAGTGCTAATACAAGCAATGAAATTCAACATTTTGAAATTGTAGAAACATCTGAAATACCTAATATTAATAAATTATATTATTTTCTACAAACAGAAGAATGTAACAATCCAGAATTTATTATAAAAAGAAAGATAACAGGAATAAGCATATATTCTGATAATAAAATATATTATATAACTTCGCATGAAGGTTTTGAACAACAACTTAAAGACATATTTGAAAATGAAAAAATAGAAAAATATGGGTATGATTTAGCGCAAGATTATATTTTACTAAAACAAATAAATATAACAATGAAAAATATTGTATATGATGCTAAAATTGCAGCATATATTTTAAATCCAACAAGTAAATATACAATGGATGTAATTGCAAGAGATTATTTAGAAACAGACAATGGTGAATATTTACAATCACAAGGAGCAAGTAAAGAAGCAGAGCAGACATCATTATTTGAAACACAACAACCACAAGCAGATAATAGCAAAAAAATAGAAAACAGTTTGTATGCAGAAGAAATTTATAAACTAGCTGAAATAACTATGAAAAAATTACAAGAAATAGATGCGGTAGAATTGTTTAAAAATATAGATATGCCAACAGTGGAAGTATTATCAGAGATGCAATGGAATGGAATGTATGTGGATTTACAAGAACTAGAAGAATATGGCAAACAGTTAAAAGATAGACTTGAAATTTTAACACAAGGAATATATGAATTAGCAGGAGAAGAATTTAATATAAATTCAACAAAACAATTAGGAGAAGTTTTATTCGAAAAATTGAAATTAACAGTTGTGAAAAAGACTAAAAGTGGATATTCCACAGATGTTGACGTATTAGAAAAATTAAAAGATGAACATCCAATAATAGAAAAGATATTGGAATATAGACAGTTAATGAAACTTAATTCAACATATGTAGAAGGAATGAAACCATATATAAACCCTAAAACCAAAAGAATACATTCATTTTTCCATCAAACAATAACAGCAACAGGCAGAATAAGTTCAACAGAACCAAATTTACAAAACATACCAACAAGATTTGAATTAGGAAAACAACTAAGAAAAGTATTTAAACCAGCAGAAGATTGTTTATATGTGGATGCAGATTATTCTCAAATAGAATTACGTGTATTAGCACACATATCAAATGATGAACATATGGTACAAGCATTTAAAAATGGAGAAGACATTCACAAACAAGCAGCCTCAAAAGTATTTAATACACCAATAGAAAAAGTAACAAAAGAACAAAGAAGTAATGCAAAAGCTGTAAATTTTGGAATAGTATATGGAATAAGTGATTTTGGACTAGGAGAGCAATTGCACATTTCTAGAAAAAAAGCAAAACAATATATAGAACAATATTTAGAGCAATATTCAGGAATCAAACAATTTATGGACAATATTGTAGAAAAAGCAAAAGAAGATGGATATGTAGAAACACAATTTAAAAGAAGAAGATATATTCCAGAGCTAAAATCAAGTAATTATATGGTACGTCAATTTGGAAACAGAGTTGCAATGAATACTCCAATCCAAGGAACAGCAGCAGATATAATGAAAATTGCTATGATAAATGTTTTAAAAGAAATAAAAAAGAGAAAATTAAAGGCCAAAATAGTTCTTCAAGTTCATGATGAAATGATGATAGAAGTTCCATTAAAAGAAGTTGAAGAAGTAAAAGATTTACTAAAAACGGGCATGGAAAGTGCATGTAAATTAAATGTACCACTATTAGCTGAAGTATCTGAGGCTACTAACTGGTATGATTGTAAATAGCTCTGAAAAGGAGAGATATACTTGAGTAGAAAAGTAAGAAGATTTAGAAAGCTGATAATATTAATAATAATTATTTTAGCATTAGTATTATCAGCAACCCCTATAAAAACAAAATTAACAAGAAGAATTTACCGAAAAGAATATACAGAATATGTAGTTAAGTATTCTGAGCAATATGGTGTAGAAGAAAATTTAATATATGCTTTAATAAAAGCAGAAAGTAACTTTAATCCAAATGCGGTTTCACATCAAAATGCAAAAGGATTGATGCAATTAATGGATTCAACAGCAGAAGATTTGGCTAAAAAATGCAAAATAAACTTGAAAGATAAAGATATTCTAGATCCAGATGTTAACATCCAACTTGGAACTCAATATCTTGCGTCATTGCTAAATAAATATGAATGTGTAGAAGTAGCTCTTGCTGCTTATAATGCAGGAAGCGGAAATGTGGATAAATGGATAAAAGATGGTATTATAAAAGCTGATGGATCTGATATTGAAAATATTCCATATAAAGAGACTAATACATATGTTAGAAAAATTATGAGAGACTATAAGATATATAAACAATTATGACAAACAATCTCACCACACTTTGCCATTCTGCACCCAGCTCCAGTTATTTTAAATGTCACTCGTTTGATTGGAGTGAAAATATTTATTTTTATGACGTGATGTTGACAAATTTGCAAGAGATTGTTAATATATAAGCAGAGTTTTTTCGATAAAAATAGGAGGACAAAAATGATATTATATCCAAATGTGCATTTAAAAAGTGTACTAGAAATAACAATAGAATTCTTGCATAAAAATCAAATAAATGCACTAATATTAGATGTAGACAATACACTTATAGATTATGATAAAAACTTACAGCTAGAAATTATAGAATGGGCAAAAAATCTAAAAGCAAATAATATAAAGTTATACATATTATCAAATACAAATAAAAAAGAAAAGGTAAAAACGGTAGCAGAAAAACTAAAAATAGAATATATGTATTTTGCTAAAAAACCATTAAAAACAGGATTTAAAAAAATACAAGAAAAATTGCAAGAAAAGCCAGAAAATATAGCTGTAGTTGGAGATCAAATATTTACTGATATAGTAGGAGGAAACAGATGCAAGATGTTTACCATATTAGTAGAACCAATTGCAGAAAAAGACATTTGGATAACAATGATAAAAAGACCAATAGAAAATGCAATAAAGAAAAAATATCATGAAAATTTAGAAAAAGGAAGTAAATAAAATGTATATAAATGATACACATATAGGATTCTTTATAGGAGCTGCAATATTAGGACTATTTGTGGGGCAATTAATAGAATGGATAAGTAAAAGATTGCCAGAAAACAAGAAAATAATTTCAAGAGACGTATTTAGAACTTTAAAAATACAATTTAAACCAAATTACATATTAATGCTTTTGACGTCAGCAATATATGTAGGACTAATATATTTTATAGGAATACAAAAAAGCCTGATTGGAAACTTAGAATTGATAGAATATTTATTATTAGTTCCGATGCTATTATCAGCATTTATAATAGATTATAAATCAAAAATCATTCCCAATAGACTAAATTTAACAATGTTTGAAGTAGGAATAGTAATAGCATTTTTATATGGATTTTCAAATGTAGCAATTACAATAGACCTATTATTTGGTATGATTTTAGGTGGAGGAATATTCTTGATTATTGCACTAATAAGTAGATTAATATATGGAAAAGAAGCAATGGGAGTTGGAGATGTAAAATTTATGGCAGCATTAGGAGTATATTTTGGATTTACGAACACATTAATAATTTCATTGATAGCATTTTTAGTAGGAGCAATTGTTGGAATTGTATTAGTAATATTTAGAATAAAAAAAGCTAATGAATACATTCCATTTGGACCATTTATTGTAATAGCAACATTTATGTGTATGTTTATACCAACAGATTTTATAATAAGCACACTTCAAAAAGTAGTAACATTAGGAGTTTTTTAGGAAGGATTGAAGAAAAATGAATTCAAAAATGCAATGGTTAAGAAATCAACTATTAACTTCAAATTTACAAGGAATGATAGTAACAAATCCAGTAAATATAAGATATCTAACCAATATACAAGCAGAAGGACTATTATTGGTTACAAGGAAAGAAAACATTTTTATAACAGATGGAAGATATATCGAAGATGTTCATAATACATTAACATTATTTGACGAAATAGTTGTATATGATGCAAGAGGACTATCAAAAGAAGATTATGAAAATTTCTTTATGTTTTGCGAAAATGTAGGTTTTGAAGAAAACTATGTAACATATGCTAAATTCAAGGAATATATGCATAAATACAAAGTGAACAATCTTGTTGAAACTGAAAATATGATTGAAAAACAAAGGATGATAAAAGATGAAGACGAAATAGAGGATATAAGAAAAGCATGTAAAATAACAGATGAATGTTTTGAATACATTGTAAATTACATTAGACCAGGAATGTCTGAAAAACAGATATCAAGAGAAATAGACTATTACTATTACAAACATTCAGAAGGAATTTCATTTGAAACAATAGTAGCATCTGGAGAAAACTCTTCAAAGCCACATGCTGTTCCAACAGACAGAAAAATTCAAAAAGTAGATATCATAACAATAGACATGGGATGTAAAATTAATGGATATTGTTCAGACATGACAAGAACTATTTTTGTAGGAGAAGTGCCAAAAAACATGAAATATGTATATGACTTAGTATTAAAAAATCAAGAACAAGTATTAGATGATATGCATGATGGTGCAAGCACAAAACAAATATCAAAAATGGTAGACAATGATTTTAGATTGCATAACTATGATTTGATACATGCATTAGGACATGGAGTTGGTTTAGATATACATGAAGGACCTGTTTTAAGTATCAATTCAGAAAATACATTAAAAGAAAATATGATAGTAACAGATGAACCAGGAATATACATTCCTGGACAATTCGGTATTAGAATAGAAGATACAGTACTTATAAACAAAGGAACATGTGAACCACTTACAAAATCAAATAAAAAGTATGTTATAGTAAGATAGAATTACAAAAGAAGAGGTGTAAAATATATGGCTGTAATTAAAGATGGTGTATTAATGAAGGTTGAAGAATCTGATATGATAGATGGAGTATATATTATTCCAGAAGAAGTTAAAAAAATATCAGAGCAAGCATTTTCAGAAGATTATACAGAACAGAAACAAGAAGACACATGGATGATAGTTAGAAAAGAGAAGAAAACAGACAAAATAAAGAATTTTATTAAAAGAATGTTTCATAGGGCTTGATTTTTAGGTAAATATAGTGTAAAATGGAATAAGTTGAAAATTTATGTAAAGAAAATTGAAAGGAGAAATTAACATGGCAGGAGTATATTCAGCAGGAGATTTTAGAAATGGAACAACATTTGAGATGGATGGTGGAGTATTCAGAGTTGTAGAATTTCAACATGTAAAACCAGGAAAAGGTTCTGCATTTGTAAGAACAAAATTAAAAAATGTAATAACAGGGGCAGTTATAGAAAGAACATTCAACCCTTCAGATAAATATCCGGGAGCAGAGATTGAAAAGAAAACAATGCAATATTTATATAATGATGGTGATTTATATTATTTTATGGACAATCAAACATATGACCAAATGCCACTATCAAAAGATGATTTAGGAGATTGCTTAAAATATTTAAAAGAAAATATGGAAGTAACAATATTATCATTTAAAGGAAAAGTATTTGCAGTTGAACCACCAATATTTGTTGAATTAGAAGTAACATATACAGAACCAGGATTTGCAGGAAATACAACAACTACATCTGGAAAACCAGCAACATTAGAAACAGGATTAGAATTACAAGTTCCTATGTTTGTAAACATTGGTGATGTATTAAGAATTGATACACGTACATGTGAATATATGGAAAGAGTATAGACTATATTTCGATAGAAAGGAATAAATAATGTCAGAAAAAGAATTATTAGAAAAAATTAATCAACTAGAAAAAAGAGTTGCAGAATTAGAAAAAAATGTTTCAGAAATCCAAGAAGATATATATGAATTCGTAGAAGAACCAGAAGATAGCGCATGCGCAGGACATTGCTCATGTTGCAGTGGATGTGAAGAATAATACAAACCAAACCCCAGTTAGTTCATTAGAATAAAGCTGGGGATTTTTACATAACGGAAAAGTGTTAAAAATTTAAATCAGGCGAGAACAAATATTGTAATTATAAATAGAATATGATACATTAAAATACAAAAAAGAAGAAAGGAGCAAATTGATGAAAAATAAATATAATCTAACAATAGAACAAAATATATTTTTGGTCAAAAGAAACTTGGTAGACAATATATATTCAAATGCAAGAATGGAAGGACTAAATGTGACATTTCCTCAAACTAAAACTGTGCTAGAAGGAGTAAACGTTCCTAACTTAAAAATAGATGAAATACAATGCATTTTAAATTTAAGAGATGCATGGAAATATGTGATAAATAATATAAATGAAAAATTTAATTTAGAGTTTATTTGCAAGATAAATGAATTTGTAGCAAGAAATGAAAGCATTTCATGGGGGAATTTAAGAAATCGGAAATGTACAAATTACAGGAACTGAATATATTCCACAAATTCCAAATAAAGAAGAAGTAGAAAATAAAATTACAGAAATTTTAAATATTAAAAATGCAACAGAAAGAGCAATTGAATATATGTTATATGGAATGAGAAGTCAGTTATTTTGGGATGGAAACAAGAGGACAAGTACAATTTGTGCGAATAAAATTATGATAGAAAATGGTGCAGGAATTATAAAAATTCCAGAATTAAATATAGAGTACCCAATATTAGAAAATACAAATAAAGAAACTTTAAATTTATCAATTACAAAGTTTTGGGGAAATAGAATAAATGAAATTGGAAATGTTACATTAGCAGGACATAACAATCTAAATGGGACAATGTTTGGAAAGATAAAGAAAATGCAAGAAGGAGATATCATTGAACTAACAGACATACAAAATGTTACATTAAAATATCAAGTGTTTAAAGTATATGTAATAGATCCAAATGATATTACTTGTATATTACCAGAACAAGAAAATGTTAGAGAAGTAACATTAATTACATGTACAAATGGTAATAAAAATAGACTTATAGTTAAGGCTAGAGAAATATAAATATGTAAAAATATGTAGGAGGTAAAAATGAAAGGGAAATTTGGTACTAAAACTATTGTAATAATTGCACTAATAGTTGTACTTTTAGCAATAGGTGTAACAGGTACAGTATTATTCTTAAAAGACTCTGGTGAAGCATCAGCTATAGAAGAGACAAATAGATTACCAGTTACTGGACTAGATAATAACCAACAAACAGAAGAAGATGAAAAACAAGAAGGAGTAAATGAAAATCAAACATCAGAAGTAACGCAAGCAAATGCAAATACACAACCAGCACAATCGAATGAAAATACAACAACGCAAAATGGCACAAATGGAGAAACAACAGCTGCAACTGCACCAACACAATCAACAAGAACAATTACACAAGAGCCAGAAACATCAACAGTAGAACGTGAAAAAGTAATTGCAGAATCAACGGAATTAAATTGGAATAAATTTAATTTATCAGGAGGTGTGAAAAATGGTTTATTTAAAAAAATTTACATTATTAGATGAAATCCAAGAACATAATATTGAATTTAATGAAGAGAGAAGAAACATATTTAATAATTATTATCCACTTCATTTATTTTCATCGAAATCATTTAAAGAGATAAATTTTGATAAAATAACAATATTTTATGGTGGTAATGGTTCTGGTAAAACAACTCTTATAAATATGATTTCACAAAAATTAAATGCATCAAGGAAGTCGCCAATAGATAAAGGTTCATATTTTGATTTATATGTTAAACATTGTGATTATAAAATGTCTTTTGATGAACCAACTGAAATAAAGCTGGTAACAAGTGATGATGTTTTTGATTATTTAATAGATGTTCGTTCTATTAATGCAAATGTTAATAGACAAAAGGAAAGATTAAGTAAAGAATATTTAGATTATAAATTTAATAATAATGGTAACTCTTTTGATAATTATGATGAATTAAAAATGAGTTATGATAGTAAAAGAAAATCAATGTCTAAATTTGTTAGAGAAAGATTAGGTAATAATAATATAATTGAATGGTCAAATGGTGAATCTGCACTTATGTTTTGGGAAAGAGAGATAAAAGAAGATAGTATTTATATATTAGATGAACCAGAAAATAGTTTATCTGCGGAAAATCAATTGAAGTTAAAAAGGTTTATTGAAGACTCTACTAGATTTTATAATTGTCAATTTATAATATCAACACATTCACCATTTTTATTAAAACTAATGGACGCTAAGATTTATGATTTAGATGATACACCTGTTGTAACAAAAAAATGGACAGAACTATCTAATGTATTAGTATACTATAATTTTTTTAAACAATATGAAGAAGAATTTGATAAAAAATAAAATTATTGTGATATAATATTCTCGGCAGTGGTGATTGGAATTATTTCCTACTTTAACGAGTCGTTAAGGGACTAATTTATTTAAGATGATTTAATAGTAATACTTCAATGAACTTACCTACATTTCATGTAGTCGCTTCGCTATGCTACGCTTTGAGTTCATCTCCATATTACAATATCA
>ERZ780195.3128-NODE-3128-length-10364-cov-4.381414_pt1 | contig 10364 bp, 5 predicted proteins | sample MGYA00511017_ERZ780195 | MGnify/ENA primary metagenome ERZ780195 (study PRJEB29588, sample SAMEA2159974) | human gut metagenome | biome: human gut; feature: human-associated habitat; material: faeces | place: Denmark | collected 2008/2010 ...
CGTGTGCATCGGCCGTTGGCTGTTCCACTTCCTGCCCTCCGACGCCGGCCTCTCGGCCTGGCTGGGCGTGTATCTGGCCGCCATCCTGGCGGTGGTGGGCCACCTTAAGCCCCTGTATTTCGGCTTCAAGGGCGGCAAGGGCGTGCTGGTGGCCGGTGGAGCCATTCTGGCCATCCAGCCGGTGCTGCTGCCGTTCCTGGCCCTGATCTTTCTGGCCTGCCTGCTGCCCACCGGTATGGTGTCGCTGGGCAGTGTGACCATGGCGGCGGCTTATCCGTTGTTGACGCTGGGCTACTGCCTGCTGCGTGGCTATGCCGTACAGGACCTGCTCATCTGTCTGGTGGGCTCTGTCATCATGGCTGCCATGGTCATCTATATGCATCGCTCCAACATCCAGCGCATCCGCGACGGCAAGGAATACCGCTTTGGCCGCCACGGCAAACAGTAAAATCAAACAATGAAACAGGCGGTGCCTGCACACAATGCTGTGCGGCACCGCCTGTTTTTCTTTTTGTAAGGTTATTCGTCGTCCTCGCCCGGTTCTGTTTCCGGTTCGGGGTGCAGCCAGTGGATGCCACTTTGCGCGGGCGAAAGGTCCGGAGCGAGGTGGCCGTCCGGCAGATGGGCACCAAAGGCAGGCACAAAGAAGTATTTGCGCACGATGAAGATGAGGGCGATGGCGCCCACACTGAGCAGGTTTTCCAGCGCCGAGTCATGGCCCACCACCAGATGGCGGGCAATAGCATAGAGCAGTACTTCCAGACTGCTGCCGGGGCTGTGCTTGGCCAGCATCTTGATGAACTCGATACCGATCACGATGTCCAGACTGCGCTCCAGAAAGGTGCGGATCTCCACCTCGTTGCCGTCGATCAGCAGGCCGGGCATCCACCGGATGAGCGGCACGGCGCTGAGCAGCAGACCAATGAGCACCAGCCCGGAGAGCAGGATCTCCAGCAGGCTGGACGCCTGAATGATGTGGTTGCGCAGCTGGGTGCGCCAGTGGCTTTCCACATGCGAAGCGGGATGTTCCATAACAAGACCGTCCTTTCGGCATTCTGCTGTAGAAGATTCGACAAATCTTTGACATTATTGTAGCAGAAGGATGAAAGCGTGTCAATTCAAACGGTGCAGGTTATGGCAGGGATTCAGCCGTTGGCGGCTGCACTGCCGGCAGGCACATAGCCGGCCTTTTTGATGCAGGCCTGCCCGGCCTCGGTGTCCAGCCAGTCGTAGAGCTGGCGCTCCGGGCTGTCGGCGGCGGCATCCGGGCGGATGACGGCATAGAAGTCGTTGCAGAGGGGATAGCTGCCGTCGGCCAGTGTGTCGTTGGAGGGCATCACGCCGTCCACACTCAGCAGCCGCAGACCGGGCTGGGAGTACATCTGGTCGATGTAGTAGTACACCGAAAAGCCGATGGCGTTGGCAGAGTTGTTGTAGGCGGCAAGGCTGTCCACCAGTTCGCCCATGGCGGTGGGGGCCAGCTCGGTGGGCGGGTCCATCAGTTCGCCGCCCTGAATGAGCAGCTTCTGGAACAGGGTCTGGCTGCCGGAGTCAGACCGGCGCTGGAAGGCCACGATGTCCAGATCCTGGCCGCCCACGTCCTTCCAGTTGGTGATCTTTCCGGCGTAGATGTCCCGCAGCTGCTGCTGGGTCAGGTCGGTCACGGGGTTGTCCTCGTTCACGATGAACACCAGTGCGTCCACGCCGATGGGCTTCTGCTCCAGCTGGACGTTGGCGGCCTCCAGCTCTTCCTTGACGGAATCCGGGGCTTCGTACACCACCAGCATTTTGGTGTCGGTGTTGTACAGACCAAAGCTCTCCCAGGCATAAGCGGTGGTGCTGACCGAAATGATGCTCTGGGCTTCTTCCAGGTCCATGCCGGTGGTGTCGGCCAGCATTTGCGCCATCAGGGGGATGCAGGCCGTGCTGCCGTCCAGGGCAGGGAAGTCCTCCACGGTCAGGAACGGTGCGGCGGTCACCTCACTGGCAGCCGAGGAAGCAGGGGGCTCCGGGGCGGTGGAAGCAGACGAAGCAGGCTCGCTGCTGCCGGAGCAGGCCGTCAGGACCCCGGCGGCAGAGCAGGCGGCAAGACCCAGCAGAAAGCTGCGGCGGGAAATTTTCGTGTTTTTCATCAGAAAAAACCTCCTGTCATGGTTCAGTAACCGAGTTCGTCATCGGCATTGACGGACGAGAAGATGCTCTGGCAGTAAAGCCAGTTGCCGTCGGTGTCCATCCAGCCGTAATAGAAGCCACGCCGTGCCACGAATACATGGTCCGGCAGGGCGTTCAGGCTGTTGTCGTAGTAGCTGTAGCAGCTGCCAAGGCCCTGCATCACCACGTTGCCGGTTTCGTCCAGTACATCGCATCCGGTGGCGTAACTGCTGCCGGGAACGCTGCGGGTGCCGTAGTACAGCGGCCTGCCGTTGGCATCGGTGGTGAGGTAGCCCAGATAATTGTAGGTCTCATTCAGGCTGCTCAGGTCGGAGACGAGGCCTTCGGGGCCGTATACCCGGATGGCAGCGATCTCATAACTGTCGGCATCCCGCAGCTCCATCCAGACAAAGCCGTCCTCCTCACAGTCCAGCGTCACGCGCTGATCGTCCCCAATGGTCCCAGCGTTCACGTCGGTGAGCAGTGCTCCGGTGTCGGTGTCGTAGACCTTCAGGCTGCCGTCCTGCGCATACAGGACGATGCGGTTCCCGGCAAGGCTGACAGCATACAGCGGTGTGACCTCCCCGGTGGAAAGGTCGTGCAGGGAATAACGATAGTCACTGTCCACGTTCCAGGTGACCACATACCCCGGGAAATAGTTGCTGGGCAGGGCGTCAAATTCGGCAATCACGCCCCGGTCCTCGGTGGTCAGGTCCCGCAGCTGATAGGTGCCGCTTGGGGTCAGGAAAGCTGCCGTACCGTGGCCGCAGGTCTGCCGGTAGCCGCGCAGGTCCTCCGAGAGGGCATCATCGCTGCCGTCCTCGATGAAGCTGCCGGCAAAGCGGCTGATATTTGTGATTTCAAGGCCGCTGCCGAGGTCTATGGAAACGGAGTCTGCCGGGGCGGGAGTCGACACGCCCGGCATCGCCGGTTCAGCCGCCGGTTCGCCGTCGCCGCGCGAAAGGCGCAGAGCGACAATTATAACCGCAGCAACAAGCGCGACTGCAAGGAGAAGATACAGAATCACATTGTTTTTCTTGGCTTTTTTATTCTTTTTCATGGAAAATCTCCAAATCGGAGAAGTGCCCCGCCCTTTCGGGCAGGGCACTTCATTGTTAATTTAAATCAGGATGTGAAGAGGTTCGCATTAGGAACATCATAGCAAACACTGCCATATGTTCCCCCTTCAATCAGCGTTCCTCCATTTTCCGGTTGGCAAGCGTAAACATTGTCGATAAAGATTACACCTACTCCTGTCACAGTATATCCACAGACATTTTGACCGTGATTTGTTGGCGTGACGCAGGTACCGGCGATGCTGGAGCTAAGCTCGAAGCTCTCAAAGCTGGCAAAGGGTTTTACATAGGTTTTTTTCATGTGAACTTCACGCTCCTTTCTCAGAACCAGCGCCCAAACAGTCCGCCGATCCAATCTCTGATCGGGCTGGAGGGCTTGACGGTCAGGGTCGTCTCATAGGGATTGCTCTCGCCCTGCTCATTGCTGACTGCGACAACAGGAACGGTGAGCGTACCGCTCTCGTTGACGGTCATCATGTAAACGAACTCACGGTAGGTCACGCGCTGCGCATTCCAGGCGCGGCCAACGCGCTCGGTACGGGTAAAGTACTTAGTGTAGGTTACGCCGTCAACGATGATCGCGTCAACATCGGTGCTTGCCTTGACGGTGAGAACCGCGCGGCCGCCCTTGCGGACATTGCTGCTCCACGAGGTCTCGAAGGGCTCAGGCTTAAAGGTCTTCTCCGGCTCTTCGGGCTGCTCAGGCTCGGTGGGTTCCGGATCGACCGGCGCGGCAAACAGTGCGCGGACGGTAGCAACCGCCGCCTCTGCATCACCCTCGCTAAGCGGGGCAAGCGAGACAGGTTCATTCTGCTGTTTGAATGTAATCTTGATATTCGTCAGGGACAAAATATTACCTGTTGTATTGGTTATAGTCACCTGACCATCGCTTGCCTGAGAAGTAATATCGTAGTACGTCTCGGTAGCGGATGCAATACCGGTAGGCGTTGTTGCATTATTCACGGTCATGCCGCTTTCTCCGGCAGGAGCCTTAGCCCCGATCTGAACCTTGTCAATTTTGCCGTTTACAGGCAGCTTAAAGCTTATAGCCTGACCCTTTGCAAGATAGACCTCGTTATTCGGGCCAAGGTTTATGTAAGCTGCAACCTCTGCCGCAGCATTACCGTCGATGAAGAGAGTGGTTTCAATGCCAACATTACTTTCACTGGCGGCGATTTGGTCGCGGAGATTTATGTACTGCGGGTAGCCCTCTCCATCTTTGACATACCTTGTGTCATCCTTGCCCATCGGGTCATAAACGCGGATTGCATCAAGCCAGAAGTCGTAAGATTTATCGTCTTTATCGTCATTATGCGCAAACGCATCGTTGTAGAAAACGGTAATAGTAACATTGTAGCTACCGTAAGGAAGGTCACAGACCTTCATAACCGGTATCTGATAAAGAATGTTGTCGCCGGTTGCCTTTACCGTCCATTCTCCGTCAACGAAGCCGTAACCGAGGTAGTTATCGACGAAGTAGCTTTTAACAATTTTCTCATTACTGTTATAGACATCAACAAGTATTGCGCCGGAGGTGTTGTTCGTAAGGCTAATCACGTCAAAGCCGGTTCCCTTGAAGGAGAACTTTGCGGTCGGCCATGCGCTGAGGCTGTCATTTTTCCAGCCGGTGAGCATACTGCTAGTAACAGTGACCTTGTGCGCGCTGCCCATGGAGAACTTAGTGCTGTTATCATAGGCCGAATCGTAACCGTAAATTTTTCCGCTGCCAAGCTCAGAAAGCTCCTGAACCGCCTGCACCTGCTGAGCATTTTCGTCATCTTTATCTTTCACGACGTCCCATGTCGCCGTGCTTGCAGCGCCAGCGCCATTGGTAAACTTTGCGAAGCCGTCCTCATAGTAGACATTCGACGCGGGGATGATGGTGACAGTATATTCTGCAGTCCGCCCGCTCTGCAGATTTTCTCCGACCTTGAGCGTTCCACTATACTGAAGACTGAAGTTATCGCTGCTGCTTATCATAGAAGTCAAAGTATAGGTAACATTGCAGTTATTGTCTTTTGTAATACTTGCGTAAGACGAAAGTTTGCCAAATTCAACATCTGTGAGGGTGACACCAGCTTCAGTAAGATTTTTGTTAATGTCACCCGGTGTAATTACAAGCGGCAGACCGAAGTCAACAACAAAGGTTTTCGTAGCCGTGAACGTGTAATACAGATTAACTATCTTGTAATCATCGCCCGTAAAGTCTGTTTTTGTGAACTTGTAATCAACGTAACGATACTGTGCGTTGATTTGCGGCATTTCCTCAAGTTTCCAGTTTACAGCTTGTTCAACGTCCTTAATGTTTTTGACCGTGTTATTGATAAGTCCAAGCGGATTCTCCGTGCGTGCGAAGCCTGTGTTAAATGTAGTTGTCTCATCAACGGCAATGTTGTAGGAATAGAATGGAGTAGACTCACCTTCAACATAGTAGTTAACAGTAAGCAGATTTTCCACGGTCTTTTTTGCACGAACATAATATGTAATCAGTGCGCCGTGCTTATTGTATATCTCAACGCCGCGGACGTACGGGTCGCCGCCGATAGTGCAGCCGCTGTACGTTGAGCTGCCAGAAATAGAAGTATAGTCTGCGAGACCGCTCTTATCATGGGCTTCTTGGTCAATAGCCCAGACTATCTGCTCGGTTCCGTTATATTCGTAGCCGCCCTTTGCTTCACTGGCTGAAAGCTCTGTGCTGGCAGAATTAGCCGTCATTGTGACGGTTACCATATAAACTTCAAAGTCTTTCGTCTCAACACCGCGGAAGTTGTTCAGCATACGGTATTTATTATTGCTGCTGTCTGTTCCGACTGCCGCATTATTCGACTCGCAGTGATATGCAAGCGTTTTGTTTTTAACAGGAACACCCGTCGGTACACGAATACCGTCTTCGTACTTTACCGCATAGTCAAGGAGGACAAAGTCGCTACCAACCTGAGAATCGTATTCGGCGCCGCCGTTGGGCTTGCCCCAGTCCGCAACATCAGTGATGACTTCTTCCGTAATCTCGGTACGGGTCATAAAGTATGCCGCCAGCTGCTGCTCGCAGGAGCTGGATGTGCCGGTTGAGCCTTCGCCGGTAACTGTTGTCCACGTCTCACGGTCAGCAGAAACCTGCCACGCGCCGCCCCAATAGCGGACATAGTTAAATGCCGCGCCACTGTTAGAATAGTCAGCTCCCCATACATTTTGGATATTGCTGTCGCTGCTGTTATGAATGCGCCCGATCCAGAAGACAAGGTTCTGCGCGGGTTTATCGTCTTTTGCAGTTATAAGTCTGGTTCCGCCCCACTCATAACGCACTAACGGCTCCGTCATACCTGCCGCAGTAAATGCATCTGTCACAGACATGCCCTGTTCACTGTTTACCTTTGAAGCCGTATCTCTGGTCGCAGCGGGAATATTGATGTATCTCGCATACCCGAAGCTGCTGTCTCCGCCCCATCCGGAGCCGGAGTTCTTTGCATTCTCTCCGAATGCTTCAATTGTATTATTCGTTATCCAAAGCTGAATAGGCAGCGCAGCAGCCTTGCTCAAATCCTCCGGAATAACTTCTATTGTATATTTCGTGTTGCCGATAACAACATATGTTGTGCCTACCTCTACTCCGGTAAAGGTAATTTGGGTTATATCTCCCGCCGCTACCTCACTCTTAGTTCCCGGAACACCGAGGGGGTTGGAATAATTGGGATAACTCCGCCTACTATAAGTGCGGTAGAAAGTCCCTTTATAGAAATACAGTTGTGTCGCATCTCTACTGCTACTGCTTGTAGTCCACGAATTGTTATACCATCTAAGATATTTGCCTTTTATTTGCAAATTTCTTCCAGTCAAAGTCCACTCTGCAGCCTGACTAAAATCATCCGTAAAGCCGCCAGTGCTTGTCAGGTATTTTCCATCAGCAGACTTTATATAGTACTTACCATTTGCACTTACAATATTTACCTGCGAGAAAACATAGTCTGTACCGCTCTTGTTCACTGCGGAGTATCTTGCAACGACAGTGCCATCTTCATTTTTCAGCTCTGCATTATTGATATCTCCGTAGCTGCCATCCTGCGTATAAACCGTGGATGTGGCACCCACACCGATGGTAATGGATTCTTCGTGCTCATAGTCAATCTCTTCCGCAGCTTCAACAGTGATATCCACGGTGTAGTTACTACCGCCGGCTGCGGCAGTAATTGTAGCGCTGCCAACTGCAACAGCAGGTGCAGTTGCAGAAGTTCCGTTAGCTTCTACTCTAAGCACATTGGGATCCGAGCTGCTCCACCCAACATCGCCAGTATAGTTTTCAAGGGAGAGGACAACCGTACCTCCAACCTTGACGCTGTTTTTTTCGGCAGTCAGAGTCGGTGTTGCAGGCTGCTCTGCTTTCTTGAAATAAGAGGAATTATTTTTAGAAAGAGTCTTGATATGGTTCTCAACATTAGACCAGTTTGCATTATCCCCGGGATTATCGCACCATATAGCAATCATGCAGCCGACATTTGTTGTATACCCGCCGTCAGTCTGTCTGCAATCCTTGCACTCACCGTTAAGGTAGCCCTGCGCCCAACTATATCCATACCATTCGTTTCCTTCGTTCCCTACCACATAATACCACTTATTGTGCGTATTGATTATTTTGAAGCCTTCGGTCGCAAGTGTTGCTGCGGAAGAATATTTTGTCGTAGTTGCATCCCAGTAGCATATAGCAATGCTTTTGTCAAAGGAAGTACCGGTTTGCAGGCCTATATGATATATGCCGTCATTAAAGGCAAGCGCAGTCATGCCCGCATTCTGCACCATAGCTGCCGTGCTGTTCACAAACTTTGCATAAGCAGTATACTGCTCATTACTCATTCCGGAGAAACCACACTCATCGGCCGCAATGTTGAACATTGTGCAGCCTTTGCCGGCAAAATAGGTGATGTACTTCTGCACAAGTGCCTGCACGAAGTTCACGCTTAGCGCGTCAGTCGTGTCAATGGCATAATTAAGACTTTCTCCGCTATTTGTAGGCGTTGAGTACTTTGGAGTAAGTCCAAGAGTCTTCATAGCGCTGACAACAGCCTGCATATGCCCCGGAGCGTCGAACATCGGGATGATACCGATTCCCTTGTCATTGGCATAGCTGATTATTGCATCCATCTCGCCCTGAGAAAGTTCCCCTGATGCATAGAAAGCTGCATTTCCGCTCTGAATGGCGCTCTTGACAGTATTGCTATCGTAGCTGTTACCGCCGACCGTCAGAGACATATCGTCCAAGAGGAATCGCAAAGCATCATTGCCGAAAGCAAGCTCGACATGGGTATACCCATATTCATAAGCATAATCGACAATCTTTTTAAGATCCGTCAGGCTGAAACACTTACGGCCGCAGTCAATATGAACTATACGGTAACCCATATCTCCAGCGTCTTTGAGCGGGACATTCTTACTTTTATCTATATAGTTAAAAGTATCATCAGCCGCCAAGGTGTCAAGCTCGTCCTCCGGAAGCTCGTCTCCGTCGATAACGATAACATCGGTAGGCTCTTCCGGCTCAACGGAAGGCTCCGCAGGCTCTTCCGGCTCAACGGGAGCCGATTCGGCAGGCTCCTGCACAGGCTCTTCCACCGCCTCGTCCGCAAACGCGGCCATAGGCAGCAGACTGAACACCATAGTAAGCATAAGCAGCCACACTATCAGCCGCTTTACATTCTTACTCGTTCTGGTTCGGTTCATTTTATCCTCTTCCTTTCCCTGAAAGTTCGGGTAATGGGTTCTCGACCCAGTTTACATAAACCTGACAACAGTCAGTGCTATTTTACAGGTAAATATTTTACTGCATTTACCATGTGATTGCAGGATATTTTTTCAAGTTTTTCGATAAGTTTTTTCTCGGCCGCGCCGCGCGCTGTATAGCCGCGCCGCGTTTGGGAAAAAATGTTTCGTATGGCGGGGGGCAAATGGTGGGCGAGTATTTAGTCTTTACTCTGCGCTATCTTTTGGCTTCCTTGTGTAAAGGGAGGCAAGAAATTTGATCTATACTCTGCTCTTTCTTTTACACTCTGCTCCAGTCTCGGCTCTGGCGACCCCTTGGCGCTTCGCGCCAGCGTCTCGCTGCGGCTCGGTCACGGCGCGGCTCTGACATGCCACCGGCATGTCATTCACTACCGCGCCGCCGCTTCGCTACCCTAAAAGGGGCAGCGCTTCGCGGCATAAAATTCAAATTCTGCGCGGATTTGATTCTGGCAACAATAACAATTATTCTGCGGCGTGACCGCATGGAGGATCTACATGGACAACTTCAATTCAGGGCTTTACATCCCCGGCGACGGACTTTTCGATTTCGCGGCGGCGTCGGCCAAGCTACTGCGCCCTGACGGCGAATGCTCAGGCCGCGACGAGGCCGCGCTGCTCCGCCGCAGCATGGCCGCGATCCGGCGCTGCCACAGCCTCATTTCACGCCGCTACGGCGCGAAAAGCTCCGTCCCCGCCGCGTTCGAATGGATCATGGACAACTTCTACATCATCGAACGTGAGGGAGCAAGCGCGTCGGCGGCACTCCGCCGCGCGCGAAGGCTGCGTGCCGCGGACGGCGGGAGCATGATCGGCGAGCTTTGCCGTGCGCTGGTGCGCTCCGGGCGCGGCGAAGTGACCGAGGAACGCTGCCTCGAATTTCTGCGCGGGTTCCAATCCGTCACGGCGCTGCGCCGCGCCGAGCTATACCTCTTCCCCGCCGCGCTCCGTGCCGCGCTGATCCACAGTGTCGCTGCGGTCTGCCGCGCGATGGAGTTTGCCGACGGCAGCGACGAATACGCCCCTGCGCTCGAAGCTTTATTCGGTGCGCTGCGTCTGTTCGCGGTGCTCGACCTCGAAAATCTCCTCGACAGCGCCGACATGACCGCCGAGGCGCTGCGCGCAGACCCCGACGGCGTATTCCAGCGCATGGACAGCGTGTCGCGCGGGGAGTACCTGCGCCGCATCGAATATCTGAGCCGCCGCGAGGGCGTGGAGGAGCACATATACGCGCGCAGGCTCGTCAAGAAAGCCCGCGCCGAGGGGCGTCACGCCGGGTTCTATCTCTTCCCCGAGCCGAAGCCGTCACGCGGGCGCGGGTATATCGCGGCGAATCTGCTGCTGACGCTGTTCATCTCGCAGCTCGACGAC
>ERZ780195.3131-NODE-3131-length-10360-cov-4.522950_pt1 | contig 10360 bp, 9 predicted proteins | sample MGYA00511017_ERZ780195 | MGnify/ENA primary metagenome ERZ780195 (study PRJEB29588, sample SAMEA2159974) | human gut metagenome | biome: human gut; feature: human-associated habitat; material: faeces | place: Denmark | collected 2008/2010 ...
CCCGACGAAACATGTCTGCCCTCGTCAGACCGAACCCACAAAAAGAGCCTCCCTTGTATAAAGAGAGGCTCTTTCCTTATGCATTCTCGTCGAGATGCCGCTGGATGCGGCCTACGATGAGATCGAGCGCCACGGGGTTTTTGCCGCCCTGCGGCACGATGATGTCGGCGTTCTTCTTCGACGGCTCTACGTACTTTTCGTGCATGGGCTTGACGGTGTTCTGCCATTGCTCCACAACGCTGCGCACCGTGCGGCCGCGCTTTTCGGTGTCGCGCAGCACACGTCGGGCAAGACGCACGTCGGCGTCGGCATCCACAAACACGCGGATATCCATGAGATTGGAGAGCGCAGGCTCGGCGAAGATCAGTATGCCCTCGACCAGGATGACCGGGCGCGGCTCGATCTCGATGGTCTCGCCGCTGCGGTTGTGCACCTTGAAGTCGTACACCGGGCAGTGGATCGAGCGTCCCTGCTTCAGAAGGCGCAGATGCTCGATCATCATTTCGGTCTCGAACGCCTCGGGGCAGTCGTAGTTGAGTCTGGTGCGCTCCTCGTAGGTGAGATCGTCGTGCGCGCGGTAGTAGTTGTCGTGGTGGACGATGCAGACCTTGTCGCCGAAGCGCCGGATGAGATTGGTCGTGAGCGTCGTTTTTCCGCCGCCGGAGCCGCCGGCAATGCCGACGACCAGAATGTCCGGCAGCGCGGCGCTGTTTGCTTTCTCCGCCATCAGCGCGTACCCTTGTCGTAGGGGATGCCCTCGGCCTTCGGCGCGCGGGAGCGCTTCGACGTGAAGGCCAGCACGATCAGCGAGATGATGTACGGCATCATGTTGTAGACCGGGCCGGGGATGTTCAGCGCCTTGAGGAAGTCGAAGCCGACATAGACGTTCGAGAGCGCGCGGAACAGGCCGAACAGCAGCGCCGCCAGCGCAATGCGCCACGGCTTCCACTGGCCGAAGATCATGACGGCGAGCGCCAGGAAGCCGAAGCCCGCGACGCCGTTTTCAAACCGCCACTCGGACACGCCCGCGAGGATGTAGCAGATGCCGCCGAGGCCGCCGAGCAGCGCGCACACGAGGCACAGGCACGCAATGCGCGTGATGAGCCGCTTCTGCTCCGGCGTGCGCACGGTCTTGGGCTTTCTCGGGTGGTGCTTGTGCTTGGGCTTCTCGGCCCAGGCGTCGTCATTCGGCGTGTAGTAGCGCGGCGGGGTGCTGCCCGCGTCGTCGCTGGGGTGGAAGTTCGCGTCCTCGTAGCTGCGCTCGGCCTCGGGGCGGACGATGTGGTACGTCACGTCCTCGCTGTCGTCGATTTTCGCGCCGCAGCTCGTGCAGCAGCTCGCGCCCGGCTCGAGCGCCGCGCCGCACTGCGGGCACACGCGGCCCTGCGCGGCGGTGTTCTCGGCATCCGCCTGCGCGGAAGTGTTTTCAGCTTCCGACTGTTCGTTTTCGGGGAAATTGGAAGCGTCGTTCATGTTATCTGCCTCCCGGCTGTGTTGTTTTTGAAGTGTCTATATCGTAGTCGATATTTGTAACACGCGCATGAACAAAGGGCGAAGAATTTTCGAATATTCCCAAAAGCATTTGTGAACACTGCGTCTGATTTGTGAACGCGCGGCAAAAAACCGCCCGCACATCGTCGGATGTGCGGGCGGTCGGGCTTTGCGGGTGTTACCGGCCGAAGCTGCTGTCGGTCGTTTCATGGGTGTTGATGGCCGGCTGCGTGTCGGCATTGCCGCCGTACTTGATCGAGTCACCCTCGAGCAGCGGCTCGATACCGTGCGCGCGCAGCCATGCAAGCGTGCGCGTGGAATCGGTCAGCGGGGTGTAGTCGACGTCGGCGTAGGTCGTTTCGCCTGTTGCCGGGTCGTACTGGCTGAGCTGATAACCGATGGTCACGGCGTAGGCCGTGCTCTGCCGCGTGCCGCTGTCGGTCAGCCAGGCGCGGCCCATGGTGCCGTCCGCGCAGTCGGGCACGATGGCGTTTTCATACAGGTCGAGCGCCTGCTCGGCCGTGAGCTCCACGTAGAGGTAGTCGCCGCTTTCGGTCTCATAGCCGATGTTTGTGTAGGTGAGGTGCTCGAGCGTCACGGGCAGCGCCGGCGTGTTGCGTGTGGTGCGCGCTTCGTCGCAGTTGAGCACCTGCTCGATCTGCGCCAGACGCGTGCTCGTGTCGGGGAGCGTGTATTCGCGCATCAGCACCTTGCCGTTCGAGAGCTTGTAGGTCAGCTGCAGACTGGTGATGCTGGTGTCGTCCGTGATCTTTTCGCGCTCCGCCACGACGGCGCGGTGGATGTCCTCCACGGCCTGAATGTTCTCCGCCTCGGTGAGTGCGGAGTTGTAACCGTTGCAGATGATGCGCGCGCTTTTGACCTGCGCGGTATCCGGGATGCGGCGGGCGTAACCCGTGAGGTCGCACTTCGCGCCGACCACGACGAGGCAGCACACGGCCGCTGTGACCGCGCAGCCGCGCCAGACCGTGCGCGGGATGCGCAGGGACTTGCGGATGACCATCTCGCTGATGACAAAGCCGAGCGCTGCGCCGAGGACTGCCAGCAGCAGGAACGGCGCCAGATGTGCCCGGTAGGCCGGCACGTTGAGCAGCATGCCGTACACGCCGACCGGCATTGCCAGACCGGCGAAGAGCGCCACGATATACTTCAGCACCGGCTTGAGCACCGGGATGGCGACGGTGTCGCCCGCGCTCTCCATGCGGCGGCGCCGGTAGAGCTGACCCGCGCACACGAGCAGCAGCAGCGCGAACGCCGCCCAGACGAGCGGATAGGTCCAGCCGGAGAAGTTGGCAATGGCGACCTCCGCCTCCGTGCCGCTGATCGGGCGCACCAGATCGGCGTGACCGACACTTGTGCGCCGCATGAACAGCACCAGCGGGGAGAGCCAGTCGACCGGCAGATCCACCATGCCCGACATGCCGTACACGAACATGTAGAGCACGGATTCGATGAGCAGCTGGAAGCCCACGGCGATGAAGTTCACGAGCAGGTACAGGCACGGCAGCATGACCACGTGGCCGGTGAACATGGCGCACAGCACGGCGATGCCGTAGAATACGACCGTCTCGAGCGCGAGTATGCCCAGCCAGATGAGCAGCGGCTCGATGACGAGTTCAAAACGCGTCGCCTCAATGAGCACGGCGAGACCGAAGATCACGGCCTCGGCCGAAAGCAGCATCAAAAGGCCCGCCAGCAGGTGCGTGCGGAACATGCACCCGCGCCGGATCGGCAGGGAGGCGGCCAGCCCCGCGCCGCGCGGCGTGTACAGATAGCCGAACATGGCGGCGGCTGCGAGCAGGCCCGCGCAAAACGCTGTCAGCGGCAGCAGCATCTGCGTCTCGGAGAGAATGACGTTCGAGAGATAGCTGATCTGCTCGGTCGACACATACGGTGTCGTCGAGCGCGCGTTGAGCAGCACACCCGGCAGCATGATAAACAGGATCACGCCGTAGATGACCCACAGCGGCCACCAGCGCGACAGGCACTTGCGAAATTCCGTCCCGTTACAGAAGGATGTCTTTGACGGCATAGTCTGCACCTCCCAATTCATAAATAAAGATCTCTTCGAGCGTCAGCGGCACCACATCGAGGTACTGCGGCTGCGCAGTGGACAGCCGGTTCGTGACCTCGGCGGCGTCGCCGTGCACGATCAGCGTGTGCAGGTGTCCCTGTGCGCTGCGGTGCAGGATGTCGAGCCCATCGGGCAGCTCGGCACCGTCCGGCAGGGCCACGAGCACCTTGACGATGTTGGCCTGCAGCTCTGCGAGCGGGTGCTCGAGCAGGACCTTGCCGCCGTTCATGATGCCCACGTGGTCGCACACATCCTCAAGCTCGCGCAGGTTGTGCGACGAGATGAGCACGGTCGTGCCGTTTTCGGCCACGTCGGCCAGCACGAGGTTCCAGACCTGACGGCGCATGACGGGGTCGAGCCCGTCGACCGGCTCGTCGAGGATGAGCACGTCCGGCCGCAGGCACATCGCCAGCCAGAACGCGGCCTGCTTCTGCATACCCTTGGACAGGCGGCGGATCTGCCGCTTCGGATCGAGCTGAAACACCTCGCCGAGCTTCTGATAGCGCGCGGCGTCGAATTTCGGGTAGATGCCGCGGTAGTAGCGCATCATGTCCGGGATCGTCGCCTGCGGGAAATAGAACACGTCGTCCGGGATGTAGGCGATGCGCGCCTTGACGGCCGGGTTTTCGTACACGGGCTGACCGTCGATGTCGATCGTGCCGCTGTCCGGGCGATAGATGCCCGTCAGGTGGCGGATGAGCGTGGATTTGCCCGCGCCGTTCGGCCCGACGAGACCGTACACCGCGCCGCGCGGCACGGTCATGGTTACGCCGTCGAGCGCGCGGAAACCGTCAAACGTCTTGACGACGTCTTTGACTTCAATCATGGTTCGTTCCTCCTTCCGGAATGCGGCGGCGCAGCTCCTCACTGTGCATGCCGAGGTACAGCAGCTCCTGCACGGCTGCGTCAAATTGCTGCAGCAGCGCGTCCTGCCGCGCGGGATCGTCCGGGATCTGGGCGCAGACGTAGCTGCCGCGCCCGGCGACGGAGCAGATGTAACCCTCCGTCTCCAGCTCGCGGTAGGCGCGCTGGATCGTGTTGGGGTTGATGGTCAGCTGTGTCGACAGCTCACGCACCGAGGGCAGCTTCTCGCCCAGCGGCAGCGTGCCGGACACGATCAGCCGGCGCAGCCCGTCGCGTACCTGTTCGTAGATCGGCCGGGGATCGCGGTAATTGATCGAGATCGTAGTGCAGCACCACCTTTCGTAGCGTATTAACTGTATTAACCGTGTTGGTACAGTTAGGTTACCATGCGGCGGTGTGTCTGTCAAGGGGTAAGATGGGTTTCGGGCGCAAAAAGTTCCCGGGCACTGTGTGCTGCCCGGGAACGGTACTTATCTTATTTCTGCCCCTCGCGGCTCTCGAGATAGACCATGAGCGTCGCGATGTCGGCGGGGGAGACGCCGGAGATACGGCTGGCCTGGCCGAGGCTGGCGGGGCGGATGTCGCTGAGCTTCTGCCGCGCCTCGAGCCGCAGGCAGGACACCTGCCGGTAGTCGAGATCCGGCGGCAGCAGCCGCTCCTCGAGCCGGGTGAACTCCGCCACCTGCCGCAGCTGGCGCTGGATGTAGCCCGCGTACTTGAGCCGGATCTCCGCCTGCTCGGTCACGACGTGCGGCAGCTCCGGCCGCGCGGGGTCGAACGGCGCGAGATCGGCATACGTGATCTGCGGCCGGCGCAGGAGGTCGGCCAGACTCACGCCCGAGCTCGTCGGCGCGGTGCCGCGCGCGGTGAGCATCGCGGCGAGGGCGTCCGACGGGGCGAGGTGCGTTTTCTCCAGCCGGGCGCACTCGGCGTCCACCAGCCGGTATTTTTCCTGCACGGCGGCAAAGCGTTCGTCCGATACCAGCCCGATGCGGTGGCCGATGGCGCTCAGGCGCTCGTCGGCGTTGTCCTGCCGGTGCAGCAGGCGGTACTCCGAGCGGGAGGTCATGATGCGGTACGGCTCGTTCGTGCCCTTGGTCACGAGGTCGTCCACGAGCGTGCCGATGTATCCGTCCGAGCGGCGGAGGATCATGGGCTCCCGGCCCAGCAGCTTCAGCGCCGCGTTCACGCCCGCGACGAAGCCCTGCACGGCCGCCTCCTCATAGCCGGACGAGCCGTTGAACTGCCCCGCCCCGTAGAGACCGGGCACTTTCTTGGCCTCCAGCGTCGGCAGCAGCTCCGTCGGGTCGACGCAGTCATATTCGATCGCGTAGGCACAGCGGGTCATCTCCGCGTGCTCGAGCCCCGGCAGCGTGTGCAGCATCTCGATCTGCACATCCTCCGGCAGGGAGGAGGAGAAGCCCTGAATGTAGAGCTCCTCCGTGTCGAGCCCCATCGGTTCGATGAACAGCTGGTGGCGCGGCTTGTCGGGGAAGGTCATGATCTTCGTCTCGATCGACGGGCAGTAGCGCGGGCCGACGGACTCGATCATGCCGTTGAACAGCGGCGACCGGTCGTGGTTGGCCTTGATGATCGCGTGGGTCTTTTCGTTCGTATAGGTCAGGTAGCAGCCCGCCTTGTTTTCCGGCGGCTGCTTCGTGGAAAACGAGAACGGGACGGGCGTCTCGTCGCCCGGCTGCAGCTCCATCTTCGTCACGTCGATCGAGCGGCGGTTGACGCGCGGCGGCGTGCCGGTCTTGAACCGGCGCATGCGCAGGCCAAGAGAAGAAAGCTGCTCCGCAAGACCGATGCCCGCCTGCATGCCGTCCGGGCCGGAGGCATAGGCGCAGTCGCCGGTGATGACGCGGGCATCCAGATACGTGCCGGAGGCAATGACGCAGGCGCGCACCTGATACACCGCGCCGAGGCGCGTGACGACGGCGGAGACCTGCCCGTCCGTCAGCTGGAGGGAGGTGATCATGGCCTGCTTGAGGTCCAAATTCTCCTGCCGCTCGAGCGTGCGCTTCATATCCTCCTGATACCTCCGGCGGTCCGCCTGCGCGCGCAGGGAGTGGACGGCCGGGCCCTTGCCCAGGTTCAGCATCCGGTACTGGATGCACGAGCGGTCGGCCGCCTTCGCCATCTCGCCGCCGAGCGCGTCGAGCTCGCGCACGAGATGGCCCTTCCCCGTGCCGCCGATGGCGGGATTGCAGGGCATATTGCCGACTGCGTCCAGATTGATCGTAAACACGACGGTCTTCAGCCCCATCCGCGCGCAGGCCAGCCCGGCCTCGATCCCGGCGTGGCCCGCGCCGATCACGGCCACGTCGTACCGGCCAGCGTCAAATTCCATACAGATCCCCCCTGCAGCACTTCATTCGGATTGATATTTTAGCAGGAAACCGCCCTGTTTGCAAGAATCCTGCCCGCCGCAAGAAAAAATTTCCGCCCCGACAGCGTTCGGCAGACTTTTCCGCACTGTTCCGGTATGGTATAGACACAGCTTATCCAATGCGAGCGCACTTCATATCCCAGGCCGGCGGCTCTGGCCGCCGCCAAATCCCACAACCCCATCTGCCTCCGGTCAGAGCATGACCGGAGGGCTTTTTTTGCGCGGCGGCGCGGGGTGTTGACGAATGGGGCGTTTTCGGGTATGATGGGTAAATAATCCTGCCGTGGAGGTGTGTGAACGGTTTTGGATGAAAACATGATGCGCGAGGCTCTGCTTCTCGCGCAGGAGGCTGCCGCGGAGGGCGAGGTCCCAGTGGGGTGTGTGATTACACTGGATGACCGGATCGTCGGCCGCGGCCGCAATCGCCGGGAAACGAACAGGACCGCCCTGGCGCACGCGGAGATCGAGGCCATTGCCGAGGCCTGCCGGACGCTTGGCGGCTGGCGGCTGTGGCAGTGCACGCTCTACGTGACGCTCGAGCCGTGTCCCATGTGTGCGGGTGCGATCCTGAACGCGCATCTGCCGCGCGTCGTTTACGGCGCAAAGGACCCCAAATCCGGTGCGGCCGGGAGTCTGGTCGATGTGCTGCATCTGCCGGGCTGCTTTCAGCCGGAGGTGCTGGGCGGGGTCCTGGAAGAAGCCTGCTCGCAGGCGCTGCGCGACTTTTTCCGCGCGCTGCGCCAGAGGAACCGATGAAATCATCGGTTCCCAAAGACGCGCGTCCCGGACGGGCGCTGGTAAAAAAAGGATGGTTCTCTATGCGATATCAGATCACGTCTGACTCGACCTGTGATCTCAGCCCCGAGCTGCTGCAGCGGTACAACATCCGCCTGCTGCCGCTCTACGTCAACATGGACGGCAAGACGCTGCGCGACGGCGTGGACGTCCGCCCGGACGACATCTATGCGCATGTCTCCGCGGGCGGCGGTCTGCCGAAGACGGCTGCGGTCAACCTGGCGGACTATGTCCGCATGTTCACGGAGCTTTCCGCGCAGAATGACTTTGTCATTCACATCTGTATTTCCCTCGATTTCTCCTGCTGCTATCAGAACGCAAAGCTCGCGGCGGCGGATTTTGACAACGTCTACGTTGTCGACTCGAGAAATCTCTCCACCGGCCACGGCCTCGTCGTGCTCGAAGCTGAGCGGATGGCCCGTGCCGGCATGGCGCCGGACGAGATCGTCGCGGCGCTGCAGGAGCTGACCGGCCGCGTGGAGGCCAGCTTCATTCTTGACCGGCTGGACTACATGAAAATGGGCGGCCGCTGCTCAGCCGTGACGCTGCTCGGCGCGAATCTTCTGAAGCTCCGCCCGTGCATCGAGGTCAAGGACGGCAAAATGGGCGTCGGCAAAAAGTACCGCGGCAGCTTTGAAAAATGTCTGGTGCAGTACATCACCGACAAGATCGGCGCGCGCAGCGATCTGGAGCTGCGGCGCGTCTTCATCACGCATTCCGGCCTGCCGGAGGAAACGGTGCAGAAAGCTGTGGAAACTGTGCAGAAGCTGCAGCCGTTTGACGAGATCTGCGTCACCCGCGCCGGCTGCACCGTCAGCAGCCACTGCGGCCCCGGCACCATCGGCGTGCTGTACATCCGAAAGGCAGAAGCATGAGACAGATACTCGAACAGCGTTCCGGGCTTTCCCCGGAGAAGATCGACACGCTCTGCGCCTTTGGCCGGGCACTGCTGGAAAAGAATCAGGTCATGAACCTGACCGCCATCACCGAGCCGCAGGCCGTGGCAGAGCTGCATTTTCTCGACTCCATCGCGCTGCTGCAGGCCGTGGACTTTCAGAATCAACGCGTCATCGACATCGGCTGCGGCGCGGGCTTCCCCGGCGTTCCGCTGAAGATCGCGGAGCCGTCGATGGAGCTGACGCTGCTCGATTCGCTCGGCAAGCGGATGCGCTGGCTGGAGACCGTTCTGCCGGAGCTTGGTGTGGACGCCGAGGTCGTCACCGGACGCGCGGAGGAATATGTTGCCGGATGCCGCGAGCAATACGACGCGGCTGTCTCCCGCGCGGTCGCGCGGCTGAACGTGCTGGCGGAGCTGTGTCTGCCATATGTGAAGGTGGGCGGACAGTTTCTCGCGATGAAGGGCGCGATGGCACAGGAGGAGGCCGACGAGGCCGCGTCCGCCATCCGCAGGCTCGGCGGGCAGATCGAGCGCATCGCAGAATACCCGATCGGCGACGCTATACACCGCGTCGTCATCGTCCGCAAAATTGCGCCCACACCGAAGTCCTATCCCCGCCCCTTTGCCAAAATCAAAAAAGCACCACTTTGATCCCGCAGGGCCGCTCCGGAACGGAGCGGCCTGTTTTGTTGTGTCCATTTTTCGGTGCATTTTTTGTGGAAATCCGGAGCGTTTTTTGAAAAATATACGCAGTTTGTGCAGATCGTGCATAATTCCTGTTTTTGCGCAAAAAACTTGTACAGGGTCTTTACTTGACTGCACAAAGTGTCGTTTTTATACTATTTTGGGCAGGTTGCCTGTCCCAGAAGGAATGAAGGAGAAACAAACCAAATGGACTACGCAAAGGAGTCCCTCCGGCTGCATACGCAGTGGAAGGGCAAAATCGAAATTCAGGCGCGGGTGCCGGTCGAGACGAAGGACGACCTGAGTTTGGCCTACACGCCGGGCGTGGCGCAGCCGTGCCTCGAGATTCAAAAAGACGTTGAAAAAAGCTATGAGCTGACCCGCCGGTGGAACCTCTGCGCCGTCATTACCGACGGCTCCGCGGTGCTTGGACTCGGCGACATCGGCCCGGAGGCCGGTATGCCGGTCATGGAGGGCAAATGTGTGCTCTTCAAGGCGTTCGGCGATGTCGACGCGTTTCCGCTCTGCGTGAAAACGCACGACGTGGATGAGTTCGTGAACGCCGTCGCGCTGATCTCCGGCAGCTTCGGCGGCATCAATCTGGAGGATATTTCCGCCCCGAGATGCTTTGAGATCGAGCGCAAGCTGAAGGAAAAATGCGATATTCCGATCTTCCATGACGATCAGCACGGCACGGCCGTCATCACGCTGGCCGGTCTGACGAACGCGCTGAAGGTCGTCGGCAAGAAGAAAGAGGATGTGAAGGTCGTCACCTCCGGCGCGGGCGCTGCGGCCATCGCGATCGTAAAGCTGCTGCTGTCCGCCGGTTTCAAAAACGTGACGATGTGCGACCGCAAGGGCGCCATCTACAAGGGCCGCGAGGGCCTGAACTGGATCAAGGAAGAGATGGCTGAGGAGACGAACCTCGAGCGGAAGGCCGGCAGTCTTGCCGACATGCTGGTCGGCGCGGACGTGTTCATCGGCGTCAGCGCTCCCGGCACTGTCACGACCGAGATGGTCAAGACGATGAACCGCGACGCAATTGTGTTTGCGTGCGCGAACCCGACGCCGGAGATCTTCCCGGAGGACGCGAAGGCGGGCGGCGCGAAGGTCATCTCGACCGGCCGGAGCGATTACCCGAACC
>ERZ780195.3132-NODE-3132-length-10357-cov-3.352747_pt1 | contig 10357 bp, 7 predicted proteins | sample MGYA00511017_ERZ780195 | MGnify/ENA primary metagenome ERZ780195 (study PRJEB29588, sample SAMEA2159974) | human gut metagenome | biome: human gut; feature: human-associated habitat; material: faeces | place: Denmark | collected 2008/2010 ...
AGGGTTTATCGAACGTTATCTGATTGGGTACGAAGATGAAATGTCGTCTCATTGTATCGGGTCCATTTCAGAATTGTTTGACGGTAATCCTCCGTTCAAGGGGCGTGGAGCTATATCATTCGCAATGAATGTTGCAGAAATATTGAGAATATTATACTTATTAAGCAAATATAACTATTGAAAGGAGGAGCCTGTATGAAAGTGTTAATGTTTGGATGGGAATTTCCTCCCAAAATATATGGTGGTCTTGCGGTTGCCTCTTATGGTATTACTAAAGGTCTGAGTCTGCAGAATGATGTGGAAACGACTTTCTGTTTGCCGAAGCCTACCGGTGAAGAAGAAGGTTTCCTGAATATTATAGGTATGAATCAAGTACCTGTCGTATGGCGGGATGTCAATTATGATTATTTGAAGTCCAGGCTTCCCAATTATATGACGCCAGAGCAATATTATGCTTTCCGTGACCATATCTATGCCGATTTCTCATATCTGAATGTAAATGATTTGGGGTGTATGGAGTTTGCCGGAGGGTATCCTGCTAACCTGCATGACGAGATCAATAATTTCTCGATTATAGCGGGTGTCGTTGCTCGCCAGCAGGAATTTGATATTATTCATGCCCACGATTGGTTGACATATCCGGCCGGCGTGCATGCTAAGATGGTGAGTGGTAAGCCTCTTTGCATTCATGTTCATGCAACCGATTTCGACCGTTCACGCGGAAAGGTCAACCCGACCGTATACGCAACGGAAAAGAACGGTATGGATTATGCGGATTGTATTATGTGTGTATCTGAATTGACACGGCAGACGGTTATCCGGGAGTATCATCAGGATCCGCGGAAATGTTTTGCCATGCATAATGCGGTTTATCCGTTGTCGCAAGAACTTTTGGACATTCCTCGTCCGGAGCATAAAAAGGAAAAGGTCGTGACTTTCCTGGGACGTATCACCATGCAAAAAGGACCGGAATATTTTGTCGAGGCAGCAGCGCTTGTTTTGAAACGTACACGTAATATCCGCTTCATTATGGCAGGTTCGGGTGATATGCTGGACGCTATGATTAATTTGGCCGCTGAGCGTGGAATTGCTGACCGTTTCCATTTTCCCGGGTTTCAACGTGGAAGGCAGGTATATGAAGCTTACAAGAACAGTGACGTCTTTGTGATGCCTTCTGTTTCCGAACCGTTCGGGATTGCTCCGTTGGAAGCCATGCAGTGCGGAACACCTTCCATTATTTCCAAACAGTCCGGTTGTGGGGAAATTCTCGACAAGGTGATTAAGACGGACTATTGGGATATTCATGCAATGGCTGACGCTATTTATTCGATCTGCACGAATCCGTCTTTGTTCGAATATCTTCAGGTGGAAGGAAAGAAAGAGGTCGATGGCATCACATGGGAAAAAGTCGGCTTGCGTATTCGCGCTCTTTATGAGAATGTCTTAAAGAATTACGGTAAATAATAAAACAACATTAGATATGAAAACAATCTGTCTTTATTTTGAAATACATCAAATCATACATCTGAAACGCTATCGTTGTTTCGATATCGGTACGGATCATTACTATTATGATGATTATGAAAATGAACGCAGTATCACGGAGATTGCAGAGCGTTCTTATATTCCGGCATTGACCACTTTGCTTGAAATGGTAAAGAATAACGGAGGAGCTTTTAAAGTCGCTTTTTCTATTTCGGGTGTGGCTTTGGAACAGTTGGAGATCTATTCTCCCGCTGTGATAGACCTGTTGCATCAATTGAATGACACAGGTTGTTGCGAATTTTTGTGCGAACCTTATTCTCATGGGCTTTCTTCTTTGGCTAATGAAGAATGTTTCCGTGAAGAAGTTTCCAGAATGAGTGCGAAGATCAAACAAGTTTTTGGACAAACTCCCAAGGTTTTCCGTAATTCCAGTTTGATTTATTCGAATGAGATCGGATCGGTTGTTGCAAGTATGGGATTTAAGGGGATTTTGACCGAAGGAGCCAAACATGTGCTGGGATGGAAGAGCCCGCATTATGTGTACCATTGTGCCTATAATCCTAATTTGAAGATTTTGCTTCGTGATTTCAAACTGTCGGACGACATTAGTCTGCGTTTCTCTAATTCGGATTGGAGCGAATATCCGTTATTTGCAGATAAATATATCGGTTGGATTGCGGGGTTACCGGAAGAAGAACAGGTTATCAATATTTTTATGGAGCTTTCTGCCTTGGGTATTGCACAACCGTTGTCTTCGAATATCCTGCAGTTCATGAAGGCTTTGCCGGCTTGTGCGAAAGAAAAGGGCATTTCATTCTCGACTCCGTCTGAAATCGTGACAAAGTTCAAGTCTGTAGATCAAGTCGATGTTCCTTATCCGATGTCATGGGCCGATGAGGAAAGAGATACGAGTTGTTGGCTGGGTAATGTGATGCAGCGTGAAGCATTCAACAAGCTGTATAGTGTTGCCGAACGTGTCCATCTCTGTGATGACCGCCGTATCAAGCAAGACTGGGATTATCTGCAGGCAAGTAACAACTTCCGTTTCATGACTACCAAGCAAAGCGGTGTCGGTTTGAACCGTGGCATTTATGAATCTCCTTTTGATGCTTTTACCAATTATATGAATATTCTTGGTGACTTTATCAAACGTGTCGATTCTCTCTATCCGGTGGATATAGATAATGAAGAGCTGAATGCATTGCTGACCACTATCCAGAACCAAGGTGCCGAGATAGAGGAACTGCATAAGGAATTGGAGAAAGCACAGGCCAAGTTAGAGAAGATAAAGGCTGCAGAAAAGAAAGAGAGCAAGGCTACAGCTAAATCTGCCGCAGAAAAACCGGCAAAGACCAAGGCTCCTGCCAAAAAGCCTGCCGCAAAGAAAACAACTAAAAAGGCTGCTGAATAATATCGGCAGCTTGTCCCATCAATCAAAAAAGCCTTCCGCTCAACAATGAGTGGAAGGCTTTTTTATGGAATATCTGTCAGTTACTTGTTGAAACTGGTGTATGTAACTTCTATTTTCAGCGGAGATTCCACTTCACCTTTTGCATTCTCTTTCGGGCCGCCTTTTAGTTTGGCATATCCCGGCTTAAGGTCGTTTTGGATACCGGTCATGGTTTTGTTACCGCTACTACTTGTACTGTTGTCATAGGTAATGGAAACCGGAATCAGCAATACCTTATCCCAGTCTTCATTTTCTTTGTTCCAAGTTTTCTCCCACTCTGTCTCATTCCAAGAACTGCCGGCTTTGTCTTTGGCGGCTTTCTTGGCAGCTTGTTTTTCGTTGATGCAAGTGGTAACCAAACGGGCTATGTTGCTGAATACATATTGATTAGTAGCAAATGCATTGTGGGTGGTTGTAAATGAGGTAATATTATCCCTGACTTTGTTCTCTTCAAAGAAGCTCTTCAAGTCCTGTTTACGTATCAACAGCACGTCATTGGGAGCACTCATGCTATATTCGTAGTCACTGTTTATATTGTAATTCGTGAAAGTCAGCTTCACGGCATTCAGGGTGTCATTGGTCAGTTTGTTGTATATTGAATCGTATGGCATGATAGCTTCGGTGAAGATACCGGCAGGAGATTTGATATAAGTGTGTTGGGGTTCGGCAGCCTTTTCCTTTATCAAATCAGAATTCATGAACTGGTTTGCCTGGATAACCTCTTTGGTAGAGGCAAATACAGTCTGCATGCTATAGAACAAAGAGTCTGTACCATCTTTTTTCTTCAGTGCTACACCGGTAGTATCATTTACGTGGTGGAAACGGAATTGCATATTTAAAGCCACATAATCCACATAGAGGATGGTTCCATCTCCGTAATCGCTCTTTACATATACTCCTTTGAAAATCTTGTCTATGAAAGTTGCGGCGTCTTTAAAGTATTCGGGATGCTCGCGATAAACCTTCAATATTCTGTCTTCGCCGAAAGTTTTCTTGTCCAATGGGAACGTCACATTGGGATAGAAAGTGTAATAACCGTTATTGTCCTTTTCAAATCTCACAGAGTCCGGAACAGACGTATCGAAAGCTGAATAAGCCTTACGTCCGAGCAGGGACTTGGGGTCGTACTTGTTGTAGTACTCTTCCGGATTGATATTGGTATAGCGATTTTTGTCCAGCTTCTTGTCCAATTCATAGATACTCATCCGGCATGCATTCAGGGAGTCGCCGAACCAACTGGAATAATAGACTGCAAGTTGCACTGAAACTACCGAGTCGGCAGTCATTGTACCAGTTGCCTTGATTGGATTTCCTTCACTGTCCCGTTCGGTCACTTTATACACTTCCGGAAGGGAGAAGTTTTCCGTACAGTTCAGCTCCGTAAGGAAACTTGTTTCGTAATAACCGAATTCCGGGTCGGAAAACTTGCCTATATAGCCGGTACTCGTTTTGGCAAATACAGAATCAACGGCAAATGAACGTGTTGTTACATTAAAAGTAGTAGTATGCGCTGACATGCCGTCAGAATCGGGCAACATACCCAGACCTAATGTTCCGGTGTTGTCATCGCATCCAAAGAAAGTCAGGACTGCCAAAAGCAATGTTCCCAGGTATCTTACTTTCATAGTTTTAACTGTCTAAATCGATTTTATTTTTGTTCTGTTTCCCATACCTTGTCGTAGAAGTCATTGCAGGCTTCAGCAAAGTTCTCGGGAGATTGATATTCCAATACCGGTTTTCCGGATTCGCGGGCATAGTTCAGTACTTCCTCATTGACGTGTTCGCTTTGCTGGATAATGCCGTCGGAGAAGTCAGCAGCCAGTTTGCAAAGTGCTGTGTAGTCAATGGGTTCCTTCAATCCTGCAATATCTTTCTTGGCGATGCCTTTCAACAATAGCTTGTTAGAGAAGTCTGCGTGGAAAGGTTGTTTGAAGTCATCTTCATAAAGGGAAAATATGACCTTGGCATCTCTGAAGGAAGGTTCGTCTTTATAGACTTTTTTGATGTACAGAGGCGCTAAAGCGGTCATCCAGCCGTGGCAGTGGATGATGTCGGGACACCAACGCAGTTTCTTCACCGTTTCCAGTACGCCGCGGGCATAGAAGATGGCACGGGCATCATTGTCTTCATACTCTTCACCATTTTCGTCTGTTACCTGCAAGCGGTTCTGGAAGTAGTCATCGTTGTCGATGAAGTATACTTGCATACGTGCAGACTGGATAGAGGCAACCTTGATGATGAGCGGGTGATCGGTATCGTCAATGATGAGGTTCATGCCGGAGAGTCGTATCACCTCATGCAGCTGGTTTCTGCGTTCGTTGATATTTCCCCATTTGGGCATAAAAGTTCTGATTTCTCTGCCTTTTTCTTGAATAGCCTGAGGTAGGTTTCTGCCTACGAGGGACATTTCGGATTCTGAAACGTAAGGGGTAATTTCTTGGGTTATAAATAAAACCTTGTTCGCCTTTGTCATAATAACAATGTTCTCAATTATTCTGCAAAGATATAAAAAAAATCGGGCAATAAAGCAAACGGAGCCCGTCTATAATTCCTTATGAATTGTTAACTGCTTGTTATTCAGTGAGACAGCTGCTTCTGGAATTGCCGGAAAGTGTACTGAGTTTTGCATTAATTTGCGATATTTCTTCTTTATATGCTAAATAATGGTTTATTTTGCACCGCTTTTGCGAACAACCAAGTTATTATATAACCAATTAAAATGGAAATAGTACATACTATCAAGGACTTGCAGGCCGGACTTTCGGCTTTGAGAGCCCAAGGAAAGAAGGTAGGTCTGGTGCCAACGATGGGTGCCTTGCATGCCGGTCATGCCTCATTGGTGAAACGTTGTGTGGCAGAAAACGACGCTGCCGTAGTAAGCGTTTTTGTAAATCCGACCCAGTTTAATGACAAGAATGATTTAGTGAAATATCCCCGTACGCCGGAGGCTGATTGCCGTTTGCTGGAGGAGTGTGGAGCGGCATTTGTCTTTGCACCTTCAGTGGAAGAGATGTATCCGGAACCGGATACCCGCCGTTTCAGCTATGCGCCGCTGGACACAGTGATGGAAGGGGCATTCCGTCCGGGACATTTTAACGGCGTCTGCCAGATTGTGAGCAAACTGTTTGATGCTGTGCAGCCGGATCGTGCCTACTTCGGCGAGAAAGATTTCCAGCAGCTGGCAATTATTCGCGAGATGGTCTGCCAGATGAAGTATCCTTTGGAAATTGTAGGGTGTCCGATTGTGCGTGAGGAAGACGGGTTGGCTCTGAGCAGTCGCAATGCCCGTTTATCTGCCGAAGAACGTAAAAATGCACTGAAAATTTCGCAGACTTTATTTGAAAGTCGTACCTTTGGAGCTTCACATACGGTAGCTGAGACACAGAAGTTTGTGGAAGACACCATCGCAGCCGCCCCCGGATTGCGTTTGGAATACTTTGAACTGGTAGATGGCAGTACCTTACAGAAGATTGCCGATTGGGAGGAAACTTCTTATGCTGTGGGCTGCATCACAGTATTCTGTGGGGAAGTACGTCTGATTGATAATATCAAGTACAAAGAGCCTGTTGCCTTGTAATTTGTAATTTATAATTAGTAATTCGTAATTTATAAAGATATGATGATTGAAGTGTTGAAGTCGAAAATCCATTGTGCCCGCGTCACGGAAGCGAACCTGAATTATATGGGAAGCATTACGATTGATGAAGATTTGATGGATGCCGCCAACATGATTGCCGGCGAGAAGGTGTATATCGCCGACAATAATAACGGTGAACGTTTTGAAACCTACATTATTAAGGGCGAGCGTGGCTCTGGCAAAATTTGCCTGAACGGTGCGGCAGCCCGCAAGGTGCAACCTGATGACATCGTTATTATCATGTCCTACGCGCTGATGGACTTTGAAGAAGCCAAGTCGTTCAAGCCGACGGTGATTTTCCCCGACCCGGCAACGAACAAGGTGGTGAAGTAGTCTTTTTATTGAAATATGGAAATAGAGCCCCGTTTGCAATTTATCTGTAAACGGGGCTTTGTTTTTACTTCTGATTCTTTCCCGCAGGGTTCGTATGAGAATGAGGAGCCGATTTAATCTTGTCGAGTAAATACAGAATCTCAGTTTGGACATCGAAATTATATCTTTGGTAATCCTGATAGGTGGGCATCAAGTCTGGATAAAGTGTGTGGGCACACCGGTCTTTGCCCGGAAAGCATATTTGTATGGAGTTGGAGATAGAGCCTTGCATACCGGTATAGGGTAGCCGGAATAAGGTTTGTTCCATGTAGGTATTGGGGGCTTGTCCGCTGGGTATTCCTACAAGGGTAGCACCCATTTTCCACAGATAGAAAGTGTAGTGGAAAGCTGCACTGAAGGTATGTTCGTTGGTAATGACGTAAATGTGTTCCGGAGTATAGAGCGCCTTTCCTTGTTGCTTTCTCAATTCTTCCGGCACACTGGACATACAGTTCTCAATGAAGTCGGTCCGTCGCTGTTCTATGTTTGTGGTGTCTGCTTCGTCCGTACTGAAAGTGTAGTCACCGTAGGCATAGTCTGTTCCGTATGCTTGGTTGAAATCCTGTAAGTTTGTCTGTAGTTTTTGCATGTAGAGGGGAGAGATGATACGATAGAATTCTATATCCATATCCGTTTGCAGGAAGTGGTCGCCGAACAGTTGGTAAAGTGTGGGTAGGACAATTGGAGTCCAGCCACCGCTATTGTTGCGCAAATCTATGATGAGGGTGGAGGAGGCTTCCTTCTTCATCTCTTTCAGCATATGGGCGAAAACTTCGGAAAGGGACGGGAGTTGCCGAATGGCTTGCAGGGTATCGGCGGGCATATCTTGTTTCAGGATATCCCGATAATAGAATCCTATTTGCCGGTATAAATCTTTCAGCCCTTGTTTTTGCATATACTCAAAATTATCCCGTGCCATGATACTGTTGATATTGATGAGCATTATTTGCTTGTCGTTGTCTATGAACTGATAGGCCAGTTGTTTGTCTGTATAAGCTTTCCAACTGTTATTGTGTTGCATGGGTGTGTTTTGCACTTCCTGCCTTGACAATAAGGGAAGGGTTAATCCTCTTGATTTGCCGTCGGGAGTAAGAAGTGAGAGGTGAAGGTTGTCTTTCATTTCAGGGAAAAGCTGTCTCAAGAAATGTTCCGTAGGCATGGACCTGCATAGATTGGCATAACGGTCATATAGGTTTTCACTGGCTTGGATAGCGGCAGTGCGGGCCAGTACCTCTTCTAAAGAATCTCCGTTGATGGTTGTGATACGGCTACCTAACAAGTCTTTGTACGTTTCAGGGATTCCTTGAAGTATAATGCCGTCGGGGATGGTGCGTACTTCCAGTGCCAGGTAACGCTGATTTGCTTGTTGATTGGCTGTGGGAGGTAAAAGGTAGGTATGTCCGTCTTGCAGATTGGATAGGAAAATGCTTACCTTATCAAAAAAGGTCTGTTTCGTACCGGGAGTCCGGCGTAACTCGTTCTCCAGATGGAAAGCTTGTTCGTAGAAGAATACTTTTCCTCCGAAGCCGCTGTAAGGGTCGGGATGGGTTGCTGCCAGTTCTTTTACCAGATACCGAAAGTCTGAGGCAAGGGAATCCCCGTTTAGGGGCTCTTGGGCGCTTGCCAATAGGGAAGCCAGACAGGGAAGGAGGGATAGATAAATACGTTTCATATTCTTGAAATATTTAAATTGTATGCTAGAAGGGGAAAGTAGAGGAAGAGGTTGTAGTAGAATAAAAAAGGTGGAGTTCGTATGTCTCCACCTTTCATGACAGATTCTTATTTTTTTAGCTGTTCGTTCATCGCTGCTGCTGCCTTTCGTCCGTCTCCCATGGCAAGGATTACGGTAGCACCTCCGCGGACAATGTCTCCTCCGGCAAAGATGGTCGGGATGGACGACTGCATGTTATCGTTGACGGCAATCGTTCCTTTCCGGCCCAATTCCAGTCCCTTGATGGAGCTTGGGACAATCGGGTTGGGAGATACACCTACGCTGACGATGGCAAGGTCAATGTCGATGGTTTCCGTGGCTCCGGGGATGGGTACGGGACTGCGGCGTCCGCTGGCATCCGGCTCACCCAGTTCCATTTTCTGAAGCACCACTTGTTTCACTTTTCCTTGTTCGTCGGCAATGTATTCGATTGGGTTGTGGAGGGTCAGGAATTCTACACCTTCTTCCTTGGCATGTTTCACCTCCTCGATACGTGCCGGCATTTCTTCTTCCGAACGACGGTAGATAATTAGGGCGCGCGCTGCACCGAGGCGGCGTGCAGTACGCACGGAGTCCATGGCAGTATTACCGCCGCCTATCACGGCTACACATTTGCCGAAGGGAACCGGTGTATCGGAATCTTCACTTGCCGCATCCATCAGGTTGACACGGGTCAGGTATTCATTGGACGAGAGGATATTGATGGAGTTCTCGCCGGGGATGTTCATAAAGTTGGGCAGTCCTGCACCGGAAGCTACGAATATGCCTTTGAAGCCTTCCTCTTCCAGTTGTTCCACGCTGAGCGTCTTGCCGATGATACAGTCCTTGACGAATTCTACTCCCATTTTGGCAAGGTTGTCAATTTCCACATCCACCACTTTGTTGGGCAGGCGGAACTCAGGAATGCCATATTTCAATACACCACCAATCTCGTGCAGTGCTTCGAAAACAGTCACGTCATAGCCATACTTCGCCATATCTCCGGCAAATGACAGACCGGCGGGACCCGAACCGATGACAGCTACTTTGATACCGTTCTTTTCCTTGATTTCAGGTATGGAGATTTGTCCGCTCTCCCGTTCGTAGTCAGCGGCAAAACGTTCCAGATAGCCGATGGCTACCGGCTTTTCGTTCATTTTCAGATGGATACATTTGGATTCGCACTGTTTCTCCTGCGGGCAGACGCGACCGCAGACGGCAGGCAGTGCACTGGTTTCTTTCAGTGTCTTGGCTGCTTCGAGGAATTCACCGCGCTCAATGTTCTTGATGAAGCGGGGGATGTCGATACCTACCGGACAACCTTCCGTACATCCGGGGTTGGCGCAGTCCAAGCAACGTTTGGCCTCTGTCAGCGCTTGTTCTTTCGTTAACCCTTGGTTGACTTCCTCCTTGCGGCTGTGCGAGCGGTATTCTGCATCGAGCTCGTTCATCTCCACGCGTGGAATGGCAGTCCGTTCTTTGGCTTTCATGGATTTGCGTAACTCCTGACGCCATGCAGCATTACGGCTTTTCTCATCTTCCATGTTTTCACCGGTAGCTTGGCAGGTCTGAGGTTCTTCCAGCTTGTGCATCTCCTCGCGTTCGATGTTTTTAAAAGCGCCCATACGCTTCAGCATCTCGTCGAAGTCCACTTGATGTCCGTCGAACTCAGGGCCGTCCACACATACAAATTTGGTCTTTCCTCCGATGGTGATTCGGCAGG
>ERZ780195.3137-NODE-3137-length-10341-cov-21.232744_pt1 | contig 10341 bp, 12 predicted proteins | sample MGYA00511017_ERZ780195 | MGnify/ENA primary metagenome ERZ780195 (study PRJEB29588, sample SAMEA2159974) | human gut metagenome | biome: human gut; feature: human-associated habitat; material: faeces | place: Denmark | collected 2008/2010 ...
ATACTACGTAAATTCCAAGCAAAACGAGAAAAAATAAACCAGACTGGATAGTTCGTTTTCCGCGCTTTTTACATTTTGCTGTCTGATTTTATGCACTTCCAATTTTCGTGTCCAAGATGCTTTGCGCTAAGCAAGGCGTGAAAACATTGAAATTACAGAGAAAATAAGAAAAACACCACTGTGTCCAACTCCAAGGAGTTCGGATTGCAGTGGCGTTTTCGTATGGTGGACAGTACAGGACTCGAACCTGTGACCCCATGCACGTCAAGAGCCGTCCGTTCGTATTTTTCTGTATTTTAATTATAATATGCGCATATTTTAGATGAAAAAATTCTGCATTTATGGGAATTTATCTATTGCGTCCATCACGTTTTTGCCCAGTCTGGGTCACGGTTTGGGTCAGGTGACGTACAGACTCAATATTTTGTCCGCAGATAGGTTTCTACCGCCGTCAAAAACGTCCCTGCCGACTGCACCTGCTCAGCGGTGTCCGCCTTGGAAACGATGAAGAAATCGTTGTAATCACTACCCTCACGGACATCGGAAAGCTCGGAGCTCAGCCCGGACAAGCTGATGTCAAACACGCCGGTTTTGATGTACCGTTTCCGGAACTCGGAAATGATTCCGCTGTGGTGCTTCATGTCTACGCCGTCAAGCGCAAGAACGGCGCGCATAGCGTGGAAAATTGCATAGTATGCACGGTTTGCCGCACTGCGGTAGCTTTCGCCTGCAAGCAGCAACTTTGCGTCCCGCAGACATTCCTTTGCGTGGTCAAAGCGAACCTTGGAGATTTCAATAGCTTGTTCAGGAAGCATAGCGAATCCCCTCCTTCAGCACGTTCTGATAGAACGGCAGGAAATCCGCATACCGCCGGAACTGTGCCAGCGGCACAACGTGGACAGAAACCGTGATATCGTGGTCAAGGCTGAGTGTGCTTGCTACTCCAGAAACCGCACGCCGCTGCGACGCGATCTGTTCCTGCGTCAAATCTGCGGTCAAGAGAATGTCAATATCCGACTCCGCGGTAAAATCGCCGCGGGCATAGGATCCGTACAAAATTGCATCGTGGATGCTGTGCCCTAGAATTGGATCACAGGCGTGATAGACGATCTTCAAAATCTCAAACGCTTGATTGCGCGTGCACATATTGACACCTCCCCGTTTGGTCTTTCTATTTGCAGTATACCCCAAAGTGTACTGGAATGCAAGTCGGCGTGAAACCACTAAATTCCGAAGTATTTTTCAAAGAACTGTGCAAGCCGCTGGATGATTGTTTTCTTCTTTTCCGTGCGGTTGCCGCCGCCGAAGCGGGAGACGGGTGGGAGGATCTGGTCAATATCCGTGCCGGTCGTTTTGAGCGCACCGTCGCGGAACGCGTTGGCGACGAAGCGCTGCGCTTCTGCGGGCTTCAGCTTTTCTTCTGCGATGATTTGCTCCAGCTCCTGCTGTTTTTGCTGCTGCACATAACTCTGCCAGTCGCGGTCAACATCCGTTGCAGCGTTGACCGTACTAATAAAGCCGTGGATCAGGTCCTTTTTGCTGCGCAGCTGGATGCTGGAGTCAATCGCCCGGCCGATGGTTCCCAGGATGCTTTTGTCCTTGCAGTTCGATTCATGGTGCTTCATGACAAGCATCAAAATGTAGTCGATGTTGATCTCCACCTGCCGGATGAGCTCGATCTCGAAGGTAATATCGTCGTTTATATTCTCTTTGTCGCCATCCGTTTTCGGACGGTATGCCTGATAAAGGTCGAGATAGACGCTCTGGTAATCCTGAAAATCCCGCTCCGGCAGGATTTCATTGCCTGCAAACTGGTCAAATGCGCTTAAGATATTTTTGAGCCGCAGGATATTGCCATAGAGCTTGATGAAATCCTTTTGCTTCTGCTCGCCAATGATTGGCTGGCCGAGCGGAAACTCGCCTGATAGCTCGTCGATCAAATCGCGGTAACCGGGAACGGCTTTCCCGTTTTCCTCATAGCCGTCATAGTACGCATCATAGCCCTTGAGCAGCACAACGCCGCTGGCCTCGCGGTCGCCAAAAAGCGCGATCGCGTCGTCGGTGGCTTTTTGCAGAAGGTGCTTCCCTTATTTTTGTTAGCGATGATTTTGATGATCTAGCTTCTGATAACAGTTTCCTTCCTGATCGAATTCAAAGAGATTATCAGCTCTTGTCAGAATTTCAGACGAAGCAGCTACGACAACCAACACACTTGTTCCGCGGTTTGCAAGTTCGTTGATTAGTGTTTGGAATATCTTCGCTTCAACACCTGTCGGATTGATATTAGGGAGATGAATAATTAATAGTCGCCAATTATACAAGGCATATCGGTTGGCCATTGCAACGACTCTATTTTCGTGGTTTATTTTATGAAATGAATGCTTAGGATCTTCTTTGTATGAAAATGGCGTTTTAGTCAGCAAATAGTTTTGAAATACTGAACGGATAACAATTCCCAAATGAGAAATTTTACGAAGCGAAAAAATTGTGGTGTTTTCAATGTAATTTAGATCTGGAAATATCAGTCTGCTGACATCCTGCGGAAAATAACCAATTCCGGTATAGAATAAAGCGTTTATTTTTGCATTAATGAAATCTTTATTACCTAAATTTATCCGGCAACGAGGGACTTCTCCGAAAATCGCATTCAGAAAATCGTATTCATATAAGCCTTTCCCAACTAAATATGTAATTTCACCTGGCTGTAAGTTCATGAAGAGAGAATGAATGTGACTCGTATGAATGTCGCTAATAGTTATTGTTGATGTATTAGGAGAGGAGACTGAGCGCTTTTGAACAATCTTTGAAATTGCATTATTTATCTCAGTTTTTTTAATAGGCTTGAGGAGAAAATCGACAACATCCATACGTAATGCGTCGTATGCATAGTCAAATTGTTTATAGCCGCTAATGATTATAACAGAGCATTGATTACAATGATCATTAACCCATTTTGTAAGGTCTAATCCGTTGACATCTGGCATTCGGATGTCAGTAATCAAGATATCTACTTTTTCCTGTTGTAATAACGTAAGAGCTTGAACACCATCGTGTGCTTCACCTACTAAACGTAAATGTAATCCATCCCAATCAATAAGAGCTTTGATCAAGCTGCAAATACGTTTTTCATCCTCTGCAATTACTACATTGAATTCTTCGTTCATAATTAATAATCCCTCTTAGCTTTGATTTTACTCGAGGAGAAGTTGCTGAAACCTACTATTCACCCGAAGATATTGACGAACAACTGATTGATGCCTGCCGAGTGTTTTTGCTTTCGACCGTTTCACAATACAAAGAACCTTGCAGATTGGCCGCGGCAAAGATTGTGGAAATGGTAAAAGAACGTGGGAAATTGCTTGTTTATGATCCAAACTGGAACATCGCATTTTCAAATGATAAGGAATTTGAGCGCACTGTAATGCTCGACACAATGCATAAAGCAGATATTGTGAAAATATCGGTTGAGGAAGCAGAATTTCTTTTCGGCAAGGATATTACTTACGAAGCTGTTGCGCATAAAATACGTAGCTTCGGCGCGAAATTCGTAACGATTACCTTAGGACCTCGCGGTTGTTATTACAGCTATAAAGGTGGAGAAGGACATTTGCCAACCTATGATGTAAAGGTGGCTGATACAACTGGTTCCGGAGATGCTTTTATAGGGGGGTTTATCTACCAATTAACCCGTTTGAACATGCCAGTGATCGAGCAAATTCCCCAACCAGACATAGAAAGAATGCTCAGGTTTGCGCATGCGTGTGGTGCGCTTTGTGCATCTCGTAAGGGAGCAATGCCTTCAGTAGAAAATGAAGCAGAAGTGGAACGTTGTATGCAGGAGGTTCCTATCCTGTTATTTGATTAAATGGCTTCGGGCAGTTCTGTCACAGACAAGTCAAGGCTGCCTGCCCAGACCTCATTGTAAAGCGTGTGGGTGCAGACCATCTCCTCTGCTGAAAACAGCTTGTGCAGACGAGCATATCAGGCGCAGGCATCCAAAGACCACTTGTGTTCTTTGACCTGTTCCATTATCCAGCGAATGAAGCGAGTGCAGTGACAGATTCGGTGTGGTTTCCGAGAACGCTTTCTGTTCGCCTTGTAGACCGCCTCTCCGCGTCTTGCCGAGTATCCGGGCTTCCTGCCCTTGCTGCTCTTTCGGGGCGGTGTGCCGCGCTTTAGCTCGTTTCCAACGGTGGTTGGTGAACATCCGATTGCTCTGGCAATGGCTCTGTTCGTGTAGCCTGCGTTCTTGAGATGCTGGATTGCTCCTCGTTCCTCTCGCTGTAAGTGCTGTCCCTTCTTGCGTTCTACCGATTCTGTGATATAATCTTGGCAGTCCATAGTGATTGCCCTCCCTTGGAAGAAGTTGTGTGCAAACTTCATTCTACCATGTGAGGAAAATCACTATGGATTTTTTCTTAGGTGTCCAACTTCATTTTACAATCGACCAATAAAATACAACGAAAGAACTTGTGCAGAAAGGAAATAATATGATAAATATGGAGAAGTTTTCTTTTGCGGCAGATAGCATTGATCAAGACAGAATTCCCCAGTTCCTCTTGAGTGATGGCCACAAAATGCCTTGTATCGGTTATGGAACCTTTGGCTCCGACCATGTTGAACCGGGAGTCATTGCCGAAAATGTTAAAGTAGCACTGTCACTTGGATATCGTTTGCTCGACTGTGCTCCAGCCTATGAAAATGAAAAGGAAATTGGTGTAGCACTAAAAGAAGTGTTTGAAACGGGGCTACTTCGCCGTGAGGATCTTTTTATTATATCAAAGCTTCCAAACAATCGTCACAATGAGCGGGATGTGCTTGCCGCTTGTGCTGAAACATTAAGGGATCTTCAAGTAGATTATCTTGATTTGTATCTCATACACTGGCCATTCCCTAATTACCATACACCTGGTTGTGACACTCATCAGCGCGATCCAAACGCACGTCCATTTTTCGAAGAGGAATATCTTATGGTCTGGCGGCAGATGGAAAAACTTGTCGAAATGGGACTTGTTAAATCCATTGGCATGTCGAATATGAATATCCCGAAAATAGAATCAGTTTGGCAGGAGATGAAGATTAAGCCTGTTGTAAACGAATGCGAACTCCATCCACACCTTCGGCAGGATGAACTTATCGCATACTTAAAAGAAAAGAATGTTCTGCCTATTGCACATACGCCGCTCGGCAGCCCTCACCGGCCAGAGCGCGATCGTACTACAGAAGATACCAATTGCCTTCAGGATCCAGCAATCCTAGAAATAGCTCAAGCGCATGGTATTCATCCAGTTTCAGTTGTCCTTAAATGGGCCGTACAACGCGGAACGTTACCTGTTCCTTTCTCAATCAGTCGTTCACATATTCTGAGTAATCTCCAGTGCTGTACTGAAGATCTACTGACAAACGCCGAAATGGAAAAGATTAACAATATTGGAACCCAGTGTCGCCTTATCAAAGGAACTGTCCTTTTGTGGGAAGGTGCACCTGACTGGCATTGCCTGTGGGATGAACAAGGGGAGATTGACCGTACCGGATGGAAAGGTTAAGCCTAGCTTTGATTAAAGAAAAAGGTATTGAGTTTGCCGTAGAACAAATTTGTGGTCTTCCTTCAGACGGAAATACAAAGGAACTGGTAATTTCTAAGTATAAGAATATCAAATCTTAATAATTTCTGACTCAGATACACCGTCATGGTGGCAGAGGGGCGATTTGCCCCTCTGCCTTCGTTGGTTCTGTTTTGGAGATTCTTGGACAGTGAAGTGTCTGTTGACTCCATCCAGAATATAAACAACATGACTTCTGGTCAGTTGTACGTATTTCACTTAGGGTTCGTTTAACTTCCGCTTATTTTTCCCGTTTATATGCCGGTGTGGTGGAATTGGCAGACACAAGGGATTTAAAATCCCTCGGTAGCAATACTGTACCGGTTCGAGCCCGGTCACCGGCACCAATTCTTTTAGCCAGTTTTAATGTAAATTTTTCCTATACAAAATACTCATGGCATTCTCGCCTAAAAGAAAAGTGGTTTGTGATATGGTCTTAATTATATGCGGGTATGGTGGAACTGGTAGACTCGAAGGATTTAGGTTCCTTTGCCAACCGGCGTGTGGGTTCGAATCCCACTACCCGCACCATGGCGAGTGTTCTTACAGCATTTGAAAAGCTGTGAGGACACTCGCTTTTTTTCTGCTCAAACAGCGGGTCTGTCGTCTGTCGTGTAGCTCACGAACACGCCTTTTCTGGTGTTGACGGTGACGGCCGGGATGGGCAGTGCCGGTTCGTTGGGAATGTTCATTTCCCCCACGCAGTTGTAGTGAATGCGAAGCCGCTGTACCCATTCGCCGTCGATCCTCTCGGCATTGTAGACCTCGATTTTCTCCACCAGTTCGTTGAGCATCCGCGGCGTGAGCTTTCTGGCGCGGGTGTATTTGCGGACGATGGACACGAACATATCCGTTGAGGCTGCGCGGCTGTTCTGCTTCTCGATCTCGGAACGGAGCTTTTTTATTTTCTCCGAAAGCTCCTTCTGTTCCTCCTCATAGCGGCGGGACATCTTCGCAAAGCGGTCGTCGCTGAGCTTGCCGGAAACATTGTCCTCATAGATGCGCTCGAACAGGCCGTCCAGTTCATCGTCGCGGGCAAGGAGTGATTTCAGTTCCTTCTCCTTCAGTCTGCGCTCCGTTTCCTCCGCCTGCCGGGAGTGACCGATCACTTCCTTGAGAAAATCGTCCTCGTAAAGGCCGGCATACTTCGTCAGACGACGGATTTCGCCGAGAACGACCTGCTCCAGAAAGTCTACTCTGACATAGTGCGTGGAGCCGCAGGTGCCGCGATTACCCTTGTAGTTGGAGCAGTTGAAATACTTGATCTCCGGGTTTCCCTGATTGAAATGAAAATGAAGGTTGCTCCCGCAGTCGGCGCAGACCAGAAGCCCGGAAAACATGCTCCTTTCCCCGTCCTTCGCTTGACGCTTTCTCATCTTGCCGCGCTTTTGCTGCACCTGTTCAAAGACGGCTCGCTCAATGATCGGCTCATGCACATCCTTGAAAATCGCCCAGTTCTCACGGTCATTCTCCAGTCGCTTCTTGTTCTTGTATGACTTGGAATAGGTCTTGAAGTTGAGAATGTCCCCGCAATACTCCTGCACGGAAAGCATCTTTATGACGCTGGAGCTGTTCCAATGGGTGGGCGGCAGATCCTTGACCTTGCCGGGACGATTGATCCCCTTGGAATGCCAGTAGGCGCGCGGGGTCAGGACGCCGTCCTCTTCAAGCTTCGCGGCAATCTGCTCCGTTCCGACCCCTTCCAGCGTCATGCGGTAAATTCGCCGCACGACCCGAGCCGCTTCCTCGTCCACGATCCAGCGTTTGGGGTTCTCAGGGTCTTTGACGTACCCGTAAGGAGGCTGCCCCATGGGTTCTCCGGCATTGCCCTTGATCTTGTTGCTGATGCGCCGCTTCTTGCTGATGTCTCGCGCATACCATTCGTTAAAAAGATTGCGGATGGGAGCCAGCTCGTTCTCACCTTCGTCGGTGTCGATGTTGTCCGAAACAGCGACCAGCCGAATGTCGTGATTGGGGAAGAACTCCTCGGTCAGTCTGCCGACCTCGATGTAATTACGCCCCAGGCGGCTGAGGTCTTTTACAAACACGGCCGCCGCTTTTCCCTGCTCCAGCTGCTGAATCATATCGGCAAAGCCGGGACGATCCATCGTAACGCCGGAGATGCCGTCGTCAAAAAAATGAACCAGGTTCGTGTAGCCTTTTTCCTTTGCGACCTTGATGAGCAGTTTTTTCTGATTCCCTATGCTGTAGCTCTCTCCGTCCATGTTATCGTCACGGGAAAGCCTCTCATACAGAAAGGCGGTCACGTCACGGGATTTTTTGTTGTTATTCGACTGTTTCATGCAGTCCTCCTTTCCGGGCAGCCGAACAGCAACACTTGTATTCCACAACAAGTATATCACTGTCTCGCCCTGTTGTCATGTATGCGGCGGGGATACGCCCCACCGCCTGGGACTACGCCCCCGCAGATTCCGATTTCATCAGGCGCAGAAGGACGCAGCCCAATGTGTTCTGCGTCTCCTCCTTGAACACCGGTTCAACAATAAACGACCTGTTGCCGAAGCGATAGGTCGTTTTCTCGTTCAGATCATGTTTTGCTTTTTCGCCGGGTTTTGTCCGATTTTCCTGCATGGATTACCTCCTTAGCTCTCACTTGTTCCTGTCTCTGAAGCAATTCGCTCTCTTGTTTTCTGTGCTGCAATCAAGTGGTCATTTTGACCACTTGATTCTGGCAGATTGCTTTTCCGATCTCCTCCATGTGTTTTTTCTCTGCATCGTAACGCTGCCCGATCAGATATTTCTTCTGCTGCGGCGTAAGGTTGCGCCGCCCAAGCTGATTCTTGCAAATCCAGGAAAGGGCTTCGTAGCGGTTGTTAAACTGCTTTTCATGGGTGCGGAATCCGATTCCCGGATGCGCCTGCGCGATGCGGTAGCGGTTGTGACCGTCCACAATCGTATCGTTCCAGACGATGAGAGGCATGAGCACAAGCCCTTCCTCAAGGATGTTTTCTTCGAGCTGCGAAAACTCGTCCTCGGTCAGCGGCGGGCATTTCGCCTCGAACTCCGGGTCGATGGTCAGTACGGGATTCATTACGGAGCCTCCATTTCTTCGGGGACGTACAGCCCCAATGCGCTTTCGATGGCTTCCCCGATCTCATCCATCTGCTGCCGGGTCATCCTGCCCAGGTACTTCTTCACGCGCCGCTTGTCGATGGTCTTGATCTGCTCCAGCAGCACCATGCCGGGAAGCTCCAGCCCGTGGATGCGCTCGGCGTAGTAGTGGGTGGGCTGGGACGGCTTCTTTCCGGCCTTGGACGTGATGGGCGCGATGATCAGCGTGGGGCAGTAGTAGTTGCCGGTGTTGTTTTGCAGGACGACCACAGGGCGGGTGCCGCCCTGCTCGGAGCCTATGTAGGGGTCGAGGTTGGCCAGGTACACGTCGCCCCTGCGGTAAATCCAGTTTTCCTTCATGCGGTTTCTCCGTTCCTTTCTTTCGTTTCTTTCGATATTCCTTAGAGCGAGAAAGCAGGTCATGTCCGGATATCTCTCGCTGTTGTATCTGTCCTGTGCGTTCATATTGTGTCTCCTTGTCTTTTGTCATTTTGGCTTTTCGGGTATGTACGCTCTCTATTTGTCCTCGACGCCCCGAGAGCAGGGAGAGCATCAGACGGCGGTGTGCTGCACCGCTCCATAGGAATCGAACCTCCCCGCCTTCATTGTGGCCGGGCCGCGAATTACGGAAGTATCATTGTCCCCAACACCTGTCATCGCCTCCACCGGGAGCAGCCCGGCTTTTATCGTGTAAGTTGTATCGCTCGCTCCGACGAGGTCGTGGCGCACTCACGAAAGCGGCTCAGGGGTTCAGCCCATAGCGTTGGGAATGTGCCTGATGCCTGGATATTCAGTTTTCAAGGTTCGCTGAGCCACAAGGCTCTGAGAAAACTGAATCTCCGTATCCCTGGCGGTGAGATTTGTCCTCTCACCTTTCAATGGACATTTTTTTGCCCTTTGTCAGGTATCACGCAAAATATATTTTTGCTTTTTTGCGGATCAGTGCGATTGCGTCATGCACGCTTTGCCTGGTCATGCTGTGCTCCGCAGCATATGCGGACTGGCTTTTCCCCTCGATGAGGCATTCCCGAAAGATCGAACGCTGGCTGTCCGTCAGCGTTTTGCAGAATGCGTCTGTGAGTTCTGCCGTGAGCACCTCGGAGTCGATGCGCTGCCGCGTATCCAGCAGCCATGCAGCCTCGTCCATGCTTCCGCCGTCGCGGATGGCGTCAAGGCTCAGAACCGGCCCGATGGCCTGCTGTTTTGCGTACTCCCGGCGCATCTGCTTTTCCTGACGGAGCAGCAGCCGCATCACCTCAAGGCTGACCTCCGTTTCCTCGCCGGTGGCCTTGATTCTGGCGAAATATCTCTTTCTTCCGTTTTCCTCGATTGCCCAAAGGTCGTAATCGAACTCCTTTAATGTTTTCATGCCGTGATCTCCTTTGAATTTTTGAATTTGGGTGAAATCAAAAATTCGGAGCTCACGGGTAATGGGTGTTGTACTGTTCAAAGCGGCGTTTCATGGAAAAAGTCCTTTCCCGAGCCAAGCCGGGAAAGGACTTTCAACGCCGTACAAAGAAATCGGGCAGCAAAAAAGCGCCGTCAAAGCAGACCGAACCCATTTACCGGTTCAGTCTGACTTTGTACGGCGCTTGGCAGTCTCCTCAGAACGAATCTGATTCTCTCCGCTTGCTCGATTAAAAGTCGGTTTTTGTATTCAGTTTAT
>ERZ780195.3138-NODE-3138-length-10341-cov-3.021291_pt1 | contig 10341 bp, 7 predicted proteins | sample MGYA00511017_ERZ780195 | MGnify/ENA primary metagenome ERZ780195 (study PRJEB29588, sample SAMEA2159974) | human gut metagenome | biome: human gut; feature: human-associated habitat; material: faeces | place: Denmark | collected 2008/2010 ...
CTCGTGCCCAATCCTGCCGCTGGAATGACGACCTTTCGTATCTTCATCTTTCTATTTCCCCCTAACAAACATTATACTATATCTTACCTCTCTAGGCCACAAAATCCAAATTTTTCATACTCTTCATCCAATAAATAGATTGAATGACCTGTGAGTTAGCTATTCCCCAATAATCTTAATCATCACACGTTTTGTGCGTTTGCCGTCAAACTCCCCATAAAAGATCTGTTCCCAAGTCCCAAAGTCCAATTTTCCCTGAGTTACAGCTACAACCACTTCTCTGCCCATAATCGTCCGCTTTAGATGGGCATCTGCGTTATCTTCAAAGCCATTGTGTGCGTACATGGAATAGGGCTTTTCTGGCGCCAGTTTTTCCAGCCACTTTTCAAAATCCCCATGGAGGCCACTCTCATCGTCGTTAATAAACACGCTGGCCGTGATGTTCATGGCGTTGCATAGCAATAAGCCCTCTTGGATACCGCTCTCTTTCAGCGCCTCTTGCACCTGAGGCGTTATATTGACAAACGCCCTACGCTTGGGCAAGTTCATCTCCAGTATTTTTCGGTAACTTTTCATCTAACATCCCACCTTACCACTATTTCAATTTATTGTACCATATTTCCACCTATGCTGAAACAGTTTTTATCATCTTCCCCCTCTTTTGGTGGTATCTGCCGCCATATTTCCCTTTTTCTCCTCAACATGTAGGAGTCTTCCTGCTCTCTATACACATTCGCTTCTCACCGAAACTATAAAAAACGCTGGCCTTTGAGAATTTCATCCCAAGCCAGCGCCTTTTTTTCTCTTCTTTTTTATTTTTGATTGTCCTTTTCCCGCAGCTCCACTCTTCTGATCTTGCCGCTAATGGTCTTAGGCAGTTCCTCTACAAACTCGATCACGCGAGGATATTTATAGGGAGCGGTTGTGACTTTCACATGGTTCTGCAATTCCTTTTTCAGATCTTCAGAAGGCACGTATCCCTGAGCCAGCACAATGGTGGCCTTGATCACTTGCCCACGGTCTGGGTGAGGCACACCTGTAATCGCCGTCTCCAGTACAGCTGGGTGCTCCATCAGCGCGCTTTCCACCTCAAAGGGCCCGATGCGGTATCCAGAGCTCTTGATCACATCGTCCGCTCTGCTCACATACCAGTAGTAGCCAGATTCATCTCGCCATGCCACGTCCCCTGTCCGGTACAGCCCATCGTGCCATGCTTTGTGCGTTAACTCCTCGTCCTTGTAATATCCCATGAACATGCCGATGTTAAAGCCCTCTTTTGTCCGAATGGCAATCTCGCCGCTCTCACCGGGGCGACAGGACTTGCCGTTTTCATCTACAATGTCTACGTCATACAGCGGATTGGGCTTGCCTAGAGAACCGGGTTTGGACTTCATCCAAATGAAGTTGCCCAGTACCAGCACTGTTTCGGTCTGGCCAAATGCCTCCATGATGTTGAGGCCGGTCTCTGCCTTAAACTGCTCAAATACCTCTGGATTGAGCGCCTCCCCTGCTGTAGTTGCGTATTTCAAATGGGAAAGATCGTATTTTTTCAGATCCTCTTTGATAAAGTAGCGGTATATGGTCGGTGGCGCACAGAACGTGGTGATCTTAAAGTCGCTGATCACCTGCAAAAGTTCGTGGGGCACGAATTTGTCAAAGTCATACACAAATACCGTAGTCTCTGCCAGCCATTGCCCATATAATTTTCCCCATGCGCATTTTCCCCATCCAGAATCGGATACGGAAAGATGAATGCCATCTGGGTCCACATTATGCCAAAATACCGCGGTGGGAATGTGGCCTAACGCATAAGAATAGTTGTGGACTACCATTTTGGGCATGCCTGTGGTACCAGAGGTAAAGTATAGCAGCATGGGCTCATCAATTTTAGTGGGAACTCGCTCCCACTCATCGCTGGCCTGCTCCATCCCTTCCCAGAAGGAAACCCAGCCCTCTCTCTTTTCTCCTACCAAGACTTTGCACTTTAAGGAGGGAGATTCGCTCTCGGCATCTTCAATGTGCTCTTCCACCTCGGATTTGTCCGTGCAGATAATCGCCTTGATCTCCGCCGCATTGTTGCGGTATACGATATCTTTTTTAGTGAGCAGGTGGGTCGCCGGGATGGTCACAGCGCCAATTTTGTGCAGCGCTAAAATGCTGATCCAAAACTCATATTGTCTTTTTAAGATGAGCATCACCATGTCGCCCTTGTGAATTCCCAAGCTGGTGAAGAAGTTCGCCGCTTTGTTGGTGAGAGTTTTCAGCTCTCCAAAAGTGAATTCCCTCACATTCCCTTCCAGATCCGTCCACAGCAGCGCCCTTTTATTGGGCTTTGTCTCGGCCAGTTCATCCATGACATCGTAGGCGAAGTTAAAGTTATCTGGCGCATCGATCTTAAAGTTTTCCACAAAATCCTCATAGGAATCGTAATTTGCCCTTGTGTATTTTTCAAATATTCTCATAACTGCAACATCCTTTTTTCGTATTTTCCTAGTTTACTTTGCGATGATGGATAAAAACCGGCAGGGTTTCCCATCCTCCGCCTGCATGGCATGGGCATTGCTGGCGTCAAAATACAGGGTATCTCCTGGGTATAATCTTACCTGCTCCTCATCGATAAACACCGTCATACTGCCCTCGAGCACGTAGTTGATCTCCTGGCCATCGTGCCTATTTTTGTGGGTAGCCGCGTTCACATCGCTGGGCTCTACCAGCACCAAAAAAGGCTCCATCTTCTTGTGTTTGAAGAAGTAAGCGATATGCTGGTACTTATACTCTTTTCTCCGCTGCATGGAAAGCCCCTCTCCATTTCTCACCAGAGAGAATTTAGATAACTTAGCGCCCTCTCCTGTTAGGATGTCTACAATATCCACACCGAGCATTCCCGAAACGGTATAGAGGAAACTAAAGGCAAAGTCCTTTTCTCCTCGCTCATATTCCATATACTCTTCACAAGTGATTCCCAACTTCTCTGCCATCTGTTCTACAGATATGTCGGCGATTTCCCTCAATAAACTAATTCGCTGTGCAATCATGCTAATCTTATCTTCCATTACTATTCCCTCGCTTTTTCCATATTTTCCTTGTTCACGCTGCACAAATATACGCGCGTCTTTTTGTGCAGAGCGATAAAAAAGTATTAAAAAAACCTCGCCCCCCTATTTGGGACGAGGTAATTATCTTTACCACGCGGTACCACCCAAGTTGGTGTATAAAAACACCCACTCATTCACAAGCTCTATCAAGCCCTGTGCGTTAACGGCGCCACCGGGATATCTTACTTTACCTTTTCTGACTCTAGCCTGACGAACCTAACTCATTCTTTGATGTCAGCCCTTCACAGCTTTAATCCATAGGGAACCTTAAACCCTTGTTTATGGTTGCGGCTCTTTTCGTGGTTTTAGCTTCTCAAGTCCGGCTCTTTTCGTGGCTTTAGCTTCTCAAGTCCGGCCCTTTTTCACGGCCCAGCCTCTATCATGACCTAGCCTCACCTGCACGGCCCAGCTTCTCTCATGACCCGGCCCCTTTTACGTAGCCCCCTTAGTAGCCCTCGGGTATTTCAGAATCCAGCTCCAGAGTGATCTGACTGATTTTAAATCGATTGCCTTGCACCTGCCGGCAACTCTCTGTGCCCATTAAAACTGTCGTTTCTCTTTCATCGCATTTGTTGGAAATTATGATAACATAATCGTAAAAAGATGTCAAGATTATTTAATCTCAATGGTCTCCGTCTGAAAAACCACACTCACACCATCGTTGTTCCACAGAACAGGAGCCCCTGTGAGGTTTTCGTAGCGGTCTCCATAAACATCTCTGACTTCCTTTTCCTGGCCTTTGGGTTCGCCATTACTGGAGATGAAGAAACCGTATACTACCTCTGGCCAATCCTCACCAATGGTAAACTCGCAGGTCTTTTCCCCACCCTCTTGGGTGTATTCCTCGCTAGCGATCTCCTTGCCAGCATAGTTATTGACAGATATTTTACAGTATGTACCGTCCATCAAATTATTGTTGGCAGTAATTACCAATTTATCTCCATTTATCTGGGCACTGATTTCCCCTGTGATTTCAACAGTCTTTGCGTCTTCTTTCATCTTTGGTTTGGTAAGCTGTGGTGTAGCACAGCCTGTCATCATACCAATACAAACTACAAGTGCCAACACTGCCAGCACGATTTTTTTCATATTTTACTAATTCCCCTTTCGGCAATATTTTATTACCAATGTGACAAGTATATAAAATTTACCGCTTATTGTAAAGCAAATTTTGTATCCTACTGTTTTTTTGCCCTCGATTGCCCCTCTTTTTTGACAGAAAATCTCATGCCTTTCCGCTTTTCAACCAATTGACAGTTGTCATTGGCAGCCCAGCTGTGCTAAAATAAAGTTTATTACTGAAAGAAGGCTGGATATTTTATGAGAAGTAAAGCGAACAAAATTTTCATTTGCGTTCTTGCAGGGATTCTCTGTCTGGCCCTGCTTGTGAGCATCATTGTCTACGCCTTATACTAATGAGCAGATAACTTGTCAGATGCTCTAACTTCAAACGATCTAACTTTATGAAACCCTTTGTCATATGATATAGGGTTTGGATTACAATATTCGGAGGAACCCATTTATGATAGTAAAATCAGATTTGGAAATCGCTCAGGAGGCAGCCTTGGAGCCCATTTCCAGTGTCGCATCTTCCCTTGGCATCGAGCAACATGACTTGATTCCCTATGGCACCACCAAGGCCAAAATCTCTCTAGACGCCATCAATAGATGTGGGTGTCAAAAAGACGGCAAACTCATTTTGGTCACCGCATTAAACCCCACCCCCGCCGGTGAGGGAAAGACCACCGTATCCATCGGCCTGGCCGATGCCATCAAACTCCATGGAAAAAAGGTATGCCTTGCCCTGCGGGAACCCTCGTTGGGCCCTGTTTTTGGCATCAAAGGCGGAGCAGCCGGCGGCGGTTATTCTCAGGTAGTCCCCATGGAGGAGATCAACCTCCACTTTACAGGGGATTTACACGCCATCACCACAGCAAACAACCTGCTATGCGCTCTCATCGATAATCACATCCAGCAGGGAAATGCCCTAGGCATCGACCCCAGGCGGGTTATCTTCAAGCGCTGCATGGATATGAACGACAGACAACTTCGGTATATGATAACCGGCCTGGGTGGCAGCGCCAATGGAGTGCCTCGTGAAGAGGGCTTTGATATCACGGCTGCCAGCGAGGTCATGGCGGTCTTCTGCCTTGCCACTTCTTTAGCGGATTTAAAGCAAAAATTAGGAGACATTCTCATCGGCTATACCTATGACCAACAGCCAGTGTTTGCCCGGGATTTAAAAGCCCATGGTGCTATGGCAGTGCTTCTCAAAGATGCCCTGTGTCCCAATTTAGTGCAAACGCTCGCCCATACCCCCTGCCTCATGCCAAAACGCCGGCGCTGGTACACGGCGGCCCCTTTGCCAACATCGCCCACGGCTGCAACAGCATCATCGCCACTAAAACGGCACTGAAATTGGCGGATTATACGGTAACAGAAGCGGGCTTTGGCGCCGACTTAGGTGCTGAAAAGTTTTTGGATATTAAATGCCGTAAGGCGGGCATTTGGCCCAACTGTGTGGTCATCGTGGCCACTGTGCGGGCACTCAAGTCCCATGGCGGCGTGGCCAAAGGAGATCTCTCCACCCCCAATCCTCAAGCTGTATCGAGCGGACTGCCCAATCTGCTTAAACATATTGAGAACATCCAAAAGGTGTTTGGCTTACCAACAGTGGTGGCCATCAATCGGTTTGCCACAGATTCAGAGGAGGAAATCCAGACCATTATACAGGCGTGTCAGTCCCTTGGCGTGTCCGCCATCCCTGCCGACGTGTGGGCTCAGGGCGGTCAAGGCGGGTTTGAGCTGGCAAAAGAAGTGCTTCGTCTGGCAGACTCCTCCAACTCCGCACCTCAGTTTTCCTATGCACTGGATGAACCACTGGAGCAGAAGATCCAGCATGTTGTGCAAAAGATCTACGGTGGCAGTGAAGTGAGCTTTTCTCCAGAGGCCAAACGGCAAATGGCCCTGCTTGAGCAGCACGGGTTTGACCAACTGCCCGTGTGCATCGCCAAAACACAGTACTCCTTCTCTGACGATGCCGCGAAAATCGGCCGACCGGAGAATTTTACCTTCCACATTCGTGAGGTCAAAGTCTCTCATGGCGCTGGCTTTGTAGTCGCTCTAGCAGGCAAGATCATGACCATGCCTGGGCTGGGCAAAACACCTGCTGCCAATGAGATCGATATCGATTCCCATGGAAATACAGTAGGGTTATTTTAGCAAGATTCTCACATATCATATGAACACAAACAGGCGGCAAGTTCGCCTGTTTTTTCTTCCCCTATTTGGAAAAACTCGCCTCGCCGCTCATATTTTTCCACTTTGTGCAAATACTATGACCATCTGCCTGCAAGGCAAAAACTGCCCTGCGCGCTTGACAAAATAAATCAAGGCGGTGATGGATATGCAACTGACTACCTCCCTAGATCAAAACATGCGCATGTTAGATGATATTTTGCGCACGGATATCAACTTTGATATGCTCAAAAAGAACATCCAAATCGCTGGTGTGGATGGCGTTCTCTATACCATCGACGGTTTCTTTAAAGACAGTGTTCTAGAAAAGATCATGGAATTTTTAGAAGGGCTGGAATCCTCTCAATTTTCCCTGGATAACTTAGATATCTTTTTAAAGTCCAAACTTCCCTATGTGGAAATTAGCACTTATGACGATGATCAGCAGCTGAGCGACGCCGTTTTAATGGGCCAAACCGCCATGCTGCTGGATGGATTTTCTAAAGGGATTGTGCTGGATCTTCGGACATATCCCCAGCGGGGTATTGAGGAACCGGATAAAGAAAAAGTCCTTCGTGGCTCCCACGACGGCTTTTCTGAGACAGTGGTGCAAAACACCTGCCTTATTCGCCGGCGCATTCGCACCCCCAAACTCACCATGCGCTATATCTCCCTAGGCAAGATGTCCAAAACGGATATCGTGATCAGCTATATTGAGGGATTAGCCAACGCCCAGCTGGTGGAGAAGATCGTCCAGCGGCTGAGTGAGGTGAGTGTGCGAGCTGCCACCATGAGCTTTGAGAGCATCTGTGAGGCTGTAGTGGGCAAAAACATGTGGAACCCATTTCCCAAAGTGCGCTATACCGAGCGTCCGGATACTGCTAGCGCCAACATACTGGACGGAAAGATTGCCCTCATTGTGGACAATTCTCCCACGGTCATGATCCTGCCCACCTGTCTTTTGGACTTCACTCAGGATATTGAGGACTTCTATTTGCCACCCTTTACCGGCAACTATTTGCGCCTCATACGGAATATTACCACGCTTCTCACTATGATACTCACGCCCATTTGGCTACTCTTGCTGCAAAACGAGGCTGCTTTGCCCTCTTGGCTCAGCTTTATCACCATCAAAGAGCCCATTGACCTACCTGTGATCGTGCAACTGCTCATTTTAGAGGTGGCAATCGATGGATTGCTCATCGCCTCACTCAATACCCCTAGCACACTCAGCGGCGCCTTTAGCATCATTGGCGGACTGCTGCTGGGAGAATTTGCCGTCAGGGCACAGGTAGTAGTTACAGAATCCATTTTGTTTATGGCCTTTGTGGCCATTGCCTCCTACTTAGAGCCCAGCTATGAGCTCAGTTACGCCATCAAGTTCATCCGCATTGGGCTTTTACTGCTCACCCATTTCTTCGGCTTTATTGGCGGCATCATCTTATCCATCATTCTTGCCGCTGCCAGCAAGACCATTTCAGGAGAGCATTATCTCTATCCCATGATTCCCTTTCACTGGGAACGGCTCAAAAGCTACCTGTTTCGTCGAAAAATCAAGGTGTACCCGAAAAGAAAATAGCCTGCCCAAAAATAGATGTTCTTTTTTCCCAGATTCGTTTATAATATAGTTAATTCATGCACTATAAATACAAGGTATATCTGTTTGAGAAGGAAGGTGGATTATTTATGCCAACCCCAGAAAGTTTTATGGAACAACACAATTTGCATTACAGCACCATTTCTATTCCCGAGCTCATAGACCCATATATAGACGAAATGCAAAGAGGACTGGACGGGCAGCCCAGCTCGCTTTTGATGATTCCCTCGTATGTGTATCTTAAAGGAGCACTTCTGCCCAATACCCCTGTGGTAGCAGTAGATGCGGGAGGCACCAATCTGCGCATTGCCTGGATTTGGTTTGACGAAAATGGCGCCTGCCATATCGATAATCTGCAAAAATGTCCCATGCCGGGCACCACAGAACCCATTACCCAAGAGGAGTTTTTCTCCATCATGGCAGATATGCTGGCGCCCTATTGCACAAAATCCAGCTGCATCTCCATTTCCTTCGCCTACCCCACTGATATCCTGCCCAACTTGGATGGAAAAATCGTCAAAATGGTAAAAGAGGTCCACATCAGCGGTATGGAGGGAAAGTTATTAGGTGAAGAGCTCAAAGCCGCATTGGGTAAAAAGGGCTATTCCGATCTGCAAGTTTGCGTCATCAATGACTCTGTGGCCACAGCATTGGCAGGTATGGCAGATAAACCGGGCAGCGACTTTGGTAGCTTTGCCGGGCTCATTATGGGTACAGGTATTAACAGCTGTTATCTAGAAGATCTCCAGCACATTGGCAAACTGTCCTCTAACGGCCAACAAGGGGTCATGGTGATCAACACTGAGTCTGGCGGCTATAACCAACAGCCTCGCACGGATATCGACATTGCCTTTGACCACACCACAGTGGATCCTGGTTATCACACACTGGAAAAGATGGTCAGCGGTGGCTACTTAGGCCCTCTTTGTCTGTACATTCTCAAAACCGCCCAAAATGAGGGGGTGGTGCTCGCTGGCATTTCCAAAGTGCTCCATCTAGACACCAAAGACCTGAGCGACTTTTTAGGTCAGCAGACCGGGATCTTACAAGCCGCATTGGTAGACGAGCAATCTCGGAGCAATGCACGGGTGATTTTGCAGAACATGGTGCGGCGAGCCGCCCGGCTATGTGCCCTGGAAATGGCAGGCATTGTCGTGAAATGCGCCAAGACAAATTCCAAAGTGTGCATCACTGCCGAGGGCAGTACCATCTATAAACTGCCTGGCATGTACAGCAATTTTGTACAGGATTTACGGGAATATCTCTCCTCACAAAATTTACAGGCACGAGTGGTAGAGGTAGAGCATGCAGTCATCAAGGGTTGTGGCATTGCCGGCCTTTCCCACATCTCCTAACGATTGTTCTCCTGGGTTTTTAACAGAAAGATAAGCCATTTTTGACTGCACAGCTATTCTGAGCGGCCAAAAATGGCTTTTATTTTGAGGATTATTTGGCAAATAATGCGTCCCCATTCTCCTCGGTAAAGTCCGTCAAATCCGCCGCCAATTTGCTGAGCATGTCGAGATCCACCCGGTCTGCTCCATCATCGTGCGTGTGAATTCCCGTCTCAAAGGGTTCCTGATCCAGCGTGGTAATCATCACACCAGTAAACCCTGCTCCCATAAAAATAGCGTGATCAGATGCTCCCGTGGTCTGTTTTACCTTTTGGGCGCCAATCGCTTCACCCAGCGCATTTAAAAGTTCTAAATTCTCCTGGGTATTTCCCTCTATCTTTAAGGTGTCATCTCTCTCTATACAGTCTAAATTGATGTTTACCATATCCTTATATGTAGCCTTGGCAACAAATTCTTTGCTCCCATACAGGCCTTGTTCTTCGCCGCTGGCAAATAAAAAGACGATGTCCACAGGCGGTGGGCTGGCTTGATACCTATCTTTTAACTTCTCGGCTATCATGAGCAACGCCACTGTTCCCGAGGCGTTATCCACACCACTGGGATAGATCCCCGTCTCATCGGCCCCACAGCCGTCGTAGTGTGCGCTAAACACAATCGCCCGGGAGGAATCCCTGCCGGTGATTTTACCTATGACGTTCATCGCCTCTAGTTCTTTGGGTGTAGAAGTAAAGGAGAGCTTTATCGTACTCTTCCCTCCGGTAGCAATAGCTTGATACAGTTCCGGGCTGATAAAAGCCCCGGTTAGAACCTCCTCTTGGGGGTAAGGCGTTTTGGTGAGCACTTCGCTCTGGATGAGTACACAGCCAAATTTTCTTGACTTCGCGCTGATTTGATCAATGCTATCGTAAACAATAGCCTTGCTCTGTGGGTCGGATGCGCTTTCATTAAACGTAATCTCCCCTTCCAACTGTATGGACTCGTAAATGTAAAAGGGAATATATGCCTGCCCCTTTTGGCACTCCTGAATTTGTCCGTCGATGCTGATCTGCATGGAGCA
>ERZ780195.3143-NODE-3143-length-10331-cov-4.211561_pt1 | contig 10331 bp, 7 predicted proteins | sample MGYA00511017_ERZ780195 | MGnify/ENA primary metagenome ERZ780195 (study PRJEB29588, sample SAMEA2159974) | human gut metagenome | biome: human gut; feature: human-associated habitat; material: faeces | place: Denmark | collected 2008/2010 ...
GATATCTTAAAGATTTCCGATGATGAAATCGCCTTTTTGACCGGTAAGAAGGATATTGATCAGGGCATTGCGGAAATTTTGAGAAAAAATCGTCCGATATTAATATGTGCAACTATGGGAAAACATGGAAGCAAGGCATATTATCAGGGAAAAAGCGTATTTTGCGAGCCGTTTCTGCGGGACGACACGATAGAGACCACAGGGGCGGGAGATACCTTTATGGCGTGCGTTTTAAATGCTGTTCTCGAAAAAGGACTTGATTCTTTGACGGAAGATGATCTGCATGAAATGCTCCGGTTTGCCAATGCGGCATCTTCGATCATTACCACCCGCAAAGGGGCATTGAAGGTGATGCCGAAGCGGGAAGAAATTATTTCCGTGCTGACAAAAGAATAAAATCGAACGAATGTTCATAACTTCGTTGCATTGACAATAATACTATGCTATACTGATTTTATGAATGATGAAAGATACATAGGGAATGAATCGCCATCATGGAGAGATTTGTTCCCTGTTTTGTTATAAAGTGAAAGACACAAATCGGAGAGACTTGGAGGTGTTCAGACAATCATGGATCGTTTTATATTACATTCCGAATACCAGCCTACCGGGGACCAGCCGGAGGCAATCGACGCCCTGGTCAAAGGCTTTGAGGAGGGCGACCAGTTTCAGACTTTGCTGGGTGTTACCGGCTCCGGTAAGACCTTTACCATGGCCAATGTGATCCAGGCATTGAATAAGCCGACGCTGATCATTGCCCACAACAAGACACTGGCGGGGCAGCTTTACGGGGAAATGAAGGAATTTTTCCCGGAAAATGCCGTGGAATATTTTGTCTCCTATTACGATTATTATCAGCCGGAGGCTTATGTGCCGTCTTCGGACACTTATATTGCCAAGGATTCTTCCATCAATGATGAGATCGATAAACTGCGTCTGTCAGCGACAGCATCCCTGGCGGAACGCAGGGATGTGGTGGTAGTGGCCAGCGTGTCCTGTATCTATGGTCTGGGAAGCCCCGACGAATATCAGGATCTGATCGTATCCCTGCGTCCCGGCATGGTGAAGGATCGTGACGAGGTATTGCGGGAACTGATCGATATTCAGTACAACCGCAACGATATGGATATTCAGCGTGCCACTTTCCGTGTCAGGGGAGATGTGGTGGAAGTATATCCGGCACAGGGCGGCGATTATCTCATCCGTATCGAATTTTTCGGGGATGAGATCGACCGGATCGCAGAGGTAGAGCCTCTTACAGGGAAAATTCATGCAGAGCTGAATCATGTGGCGATCTTCCCTGCATCCCATTATGTGGTATCTCAGGAGAAGATCAAGGCAGCCTGTGACAATATCGAAGAAGAGATGAAGGAACGGGTACAGTTTTTCAAGGGCGAAGACAAGCTGATCGAGGCCCAGCGGATTGCGGAACGGACGAATTTCGATATTGAGATGCTCCGAGAGACCGGTTTCTGTTCCGGTATCGAGAACTATTCCAGACATCTGAACGGACTTCCTGCGGGAGCACCGCCCATGACGCTGTTGGACTTTTTTCCGGATGATTTCCTGATCATCGTGGACGAGTCCCATATGACGATCCCACAGATCCGCGGTATGTATGCCGGGGACCGCTCGCGAAAGCAGACACTGGTGGACTACGGTTTCCGTCTGCCCTCGGCACTGGATAATAGACCGTTGAACTTTGAGGAATTCGAGGCGCATATCGACCAGATGATGTTCGTATCCGCCACTCCTTCCGATTATGAGAAGGAGCATGAACTGCTGCGGACAGAGCAGATCATTCGTCCCACAGGTCTGCTGGATCCGGAAGTACAGGTGCGCCCGGTAGAGGGACAGATCGATGACCTGATCGGAGAGGTCAACAAGGAGATCGCACAGCATCATAAGGTACTGATCACCACACTGACCAAGCGGATGGCAGAGGATCTTACGGATTATATGAAGGAAGTCGGTATTCGGGTGAAATATCTGCATTCTGACATTGATACGCTGGAGCGTGCCCAAATCATCCGGGATATGCGTCTGGATGTGTTCGATGTACTGGTAGGTATCAACCTGTTGCGAGAGGGTCTGGATATTCCGGAGATCACTCTGGTGGCCATTCTGGATGCAGATAAGGAAGGATTCCTTAGAAGTGCGACTTCCCTGATCCAGACCATCGGCCGTGCGGCCCGTAATGCGGAAGGCCATGTCATCATGTATGCGGACACCATCACGGACTCCATGCGGGAAGCACTGGATGAGACCAACAGACGTCGTGAGATCCAGATGAAATATAATGAAGAACATGGTATCACCCCCCAGACTATCAAAAAGGCGGTGCGTGATCTTATCAGCATCTCCAAGGTAATCGCCAAGGAAGAGGTACGCTTTGAGAAGGATCCCGAATCCATGACGAAGAAGGAACTGGAGAAGCTGATCGGCGAGATCCAGAAGAAGATGCAGAAAGCAGCGGCAGACCTGAATTTCGAAGCGGCAGCAGAACTTAGAGATAAAATGCTTGAATTAAAGAAACAATTAAATGATATGGAATAAAAGTAAAGCATCAAAGATGCGATTTTGCGAATGGGGCTCTGAATAATTGGAGAACGATATTTTATTTAAGAAAGGCAAGACAATGGAAGAAGCAAAGAAGATGCGTCCCCGGGAGTACATTAAGATCCGGGGTGCCAATGAACATAACCTGAAAAACATTAATGTGGACATTCCCAGAAACGAGCTGGTGGTATTGACCGGTATGTCCGGTTCCGGTAAGTCCTCTCTGGCATTCGACACGATCTATGCAGAGGGACAGAGACGCTACATGGAATCCCTGTCCTCCTATGCGAGACAGTTCCTGGGCCAGATGGAGAAGCCCAATGTGGAAAGCATCGAAGGACTGTCCCCCGCTATCTCCATTGACCAGAAATCCACCAACCGTAACCCTCGTTCTACCGTAGGTACGGTAACAGAGATTTATGACTATTTCCGTCTGCTGTATGCGAGAATCGGTATTCCCCACTGCCCGAAGTGTGGCAGAGAGATTGCCAAGCAGACTGTAGATCAGATGGTGGATCAGATTATGAACATGGGAGAAGGCACGAAGATCCAGTTGCTGGCCCCCGTGGTCAGAGGCCGCAAGGGCGAGCATGCCAAGGTGTTGGAGCGCGCCAAGAGAAGCGGTTATGTCCGGGTACGGATCGACGGCAGCATGTATGAACTGACGGAAGAGATCAAACTGGATAAAAATATCAAGCACAATATCGACATCGTGGTAGATCGTCTGGTGGTAAAGGATGGTATTCAGCGCCGTCTGACAGACTCTATTGAAAACGTACTGGAACTGGCAGAGGGGCTGCTGGTGGTGGATGTGATCGGCGGCGAACCGGCGACTTTCAGCCAGAGCTTTTCCTGTCCGGACTGTGGTATCAGTGTCAGCGAAGTGGAGCCCAGAAGCTTTTCCTTCAACAATCCTTTCGGTGCCTGCCCGGTATGCTTCGGCCTGGGATATAAGATGGAATTCGACGAGGATCTGATGATCCCGGACAAGAGACTCAGCATCAATGAGGGAGCCATCACGGTCATGGGCTGGCAGTCCTGTGCGGACAAGTCCAGCTTTACCAATGCTATTCTGCGGGCACTGGCGAAGGAATACAATTTTGATCTGGATACTCCCTTCCAGGATTATCCCCAGAAGATTCATGACATTCTGATCCACGGCACCAACGGTAAAGAGGTCCTGGTGCATTATACCGGCCAGCGCGGCAGTGGTGTTTATCCAGTAGCCTTTGAAGGCCTGATCAAAAATGTGGAGCGCCGCTATCGTGAGACCGCTTCCGAGAGCAGCAAACAGGAATATGAGACTTTCATGCGCATCACTCCCTGTAAAGAATGTAAGGGCATGCGACTGAAGAAGGAATCTCTGGCGGTTACCGTGTGCGACAAGAATATTTATGAGATCACATCCATGTCCATCCGTGATCTGCAGAAATTCCTGGATACCATGACGCTGACGAAACAGCAGCAGTTCATCGGTGAGCGTGTGCTGAAGGAGATCCGCGCAAGAGTAGGATTTCTGGTGGATGTGGGACTGGAATATTTGTCTCTGGCCAGAGCTACGGCTACCCTGTCCGGCGGTGAAGCACAGCGTATCCGTCTGGCTACCCAGATCGGTTCCGGACTGGTGGGTGTATGCTATATTCTGGACGAGCCCAGCATCGGCCTGCACCAGAGAGACAATGACAAACTGCTGAATACTCTGAAGAACCTGCGGGATCTGGGGAACACTCTGGTAGTGGTAGAGCATGATGAAGACACTATGCTGGCAGCGGATTATATCGTGGACATTGGTCCGGGAGCCGGTTCCCACGGCGGAGAGGTCATTGCCTGCGGCACAGCGGAAGAGATCATGCAGATTCCGGAATCCATTACGGGACAGTACCTCAGCGGCAAAAAGCGGATTCCCGTACCGGAGACCAGAAGAACTCCCACCGGCTGGATCAAAGTACTGGGAGCTCAGGAAAACAACCTGAAAAACGTAGATGTAGAAATTCCTCTGGGTGTGATGACCTGTGTCACCGGTGTCTCCGGTTCCGGAAAAAGTTCACTGGTGAATGAGATCCTCTACAAGCATCTGGCGAGAGAATTGAACCGTGCCCGCTGCATTCCCGGCAGACACAAGGGTATCGAAGGTGTGGAACAGCTGGACAAAGTCATCAACATTGACCAGTCTCCCATCGGACGGACTCCCAGATCCAACCCCGCTACTTATACCGGAGTATTTGATCTGATCCGCGATCTGTTTGCTTCTACGGCGGACGCAAAGGCCAAGGGTTACAGCAAGGGACGATTCAGCTTCAATGTCAAGGGCGGAAGATGTGAAGCCTGCGGTGGCGATGGTATCATCAAGATCGAGATGCATTTCCTGCCGGATGTCTATGTGCCCTGTGAGGTCTGCGGCGGTAAGAGATACAACCGTGAGACACTGGATGTAAAATACAAAGGCAAGAGTATTTTTGATGTGTTGGATATGACGGTGGAAGAAGCATTGCCTTTCTTCGAAAATGTACCGTTTATCCGCAGAAAGATCGAGACCCTGTATGATGTGGGACTTTCCTATGTAAAGCTGGGACAGCCTTCCACTACCCTGTCCGGTGGTGAGGCACAGCGTATCAAGCTGGCCACGGAGCTTTCCAGAAGAAGTACCGGCAGGACCATCTATATCCTGGATGAGCCTACCACAGGACTGCATTTTGAGGATGTCCATAAGCTGGTGGAGATCCTGCACAGACTGGCGGACGGCGGCAACACGGTGGTTGTCATCGAGCATAATCTGGATGTGATCAAGACCGCGGATTATATCATCGATATGGGACCGGAAGGCGGAGACCGCGGTGGTACAGTGATCGCCAAGGGAACCCCGGAAGAAATCGTCAAGGTGAAAAAATCCTACACCGGTTACTATGTGAAAAAGATGCTGGAGAAGGACAAGAAACTACGATAACTATTCAGACCCCCATTCGCAAAACGCTCTTTCATGGCTCCCTGATTCTGAATAGTTATCAAATTTTAAGAATTACCCTCTATGAAAATGGAAAAAATTCAGTTATAATATGATGTATATGACTAAAATAGCGTGTAGAGTCAAGACTTATAGATAGATACCATCGGAAAGGGGTAATAAAAAAGATGCAGTGCACAGATATCGGAATTGATTTAGGTACCGCCAGCATTCTGGTATACATCAGAGGAAAGGGCGTTGTATTAAAGGAGCCCTCTGTTGTAGCTTTTGATAGAGATACAAATAAGATTAAAGCCATCGGTGAGGATGCAAGACTGATGCTGGGAAGAACTCCCGGCAACATCGTAGCCGTAAGACCGTTACGTCAGGGTGTTATCTCTGATTATACCGTAACCGAGAAAATGATGAAATACTTTATCCAGAAAGCGCTGGGGAAGAGAACTTTCCGTAAGCCCCGTATCGCTGTCTGTGTTCCCAGCGGCGTTACAGAGGTAGAGAAGAAGGCAGTAGAAGATGCTACCTACCAGGCAGGTGCCAGAGAGGTTTCCATTATTGAGGAACCCATCGCAGCTGCTATCGGTGCGGGTATTGATATTTCCAAGCCTTGCGGTAATATGATCGTAGATATCGGCGGCGGTACTTCCGATATCGCAGTCATATCTCTGGGAGGTACTGTAGTCAGTGCTTCCATCAAGATCGCAGGCGATGATTTTGATGAAGCCATTGTTCGTTATATGCGTAAAAAACATAATCTGCTCATCGGTGAGAGAACCGCAGAGGATCTGAAGATCAAGATCGGTTCCTGCTACAAGAGAGCGGAAGTGGATTATATGGATGTCAGAGGACGTAACCTCGTGACCGGTCTGCCCAAGACTGTTAAGGTGTCTTCCGAGGAGACCGAGGAGGCATTGCGCGAGACTACCGCACAGATCGTGGAGACCATTCACAGCGTACTGGAGAAGACTCCCCCTGAGCTGGCAGCCGATATTGCAGACAGAGGAATCGTACTGACCGGAGGTGGAAGCCTGCTACGCGGTCTGGAAGATCTGATCTCTGCCAAGACAGGTATCAACACCATGACAGCAGAGGATCCCATGACAGCAGTGGCCATTGGAACCGGTAAATACGTAGAGTTCCTGGCAGGCTACAGAGAGTAACACAGACAGCTCCGGGGAACCGGAAAAGATAGACGAAGGCAGGATGCCGTACATTTGTCGAAGGATCGCAGCCACAAATGGAGGATATGAATGGTTAAAGGCTTGTATACCGCTTACACCGGTATGGTAAACGAACAGAACAGAATGGATATCATGACCAACAATCTGGCCAATGCATCTACCGTTGGATATAAAAAGGAAGGATCCACCAGCCAGTCCTTTAATGATGTGCTGACGGTCAAGATCAAGGACCAGTCGGTAGGCATGAGAAATGTCCAGAAGATCGGTATCAAAAATCCCGGAGTGAAGATCGGAGAGAATTATACCGATTATACGCAGGGATCTTTCCGCATTACGGATAATACCTATGATCTGGCATTAGCCGGAGATGGCTTTTTTGCCATTGAATTTACCAATAAGGCAGGAGAGACCGACACCAAATACACCCGTGCAGGACAGTTTACACTGAATAAGGATGGATATCTGGTAACGGAAGAGGGTGACTATGTTCTGGATACCCAGAACAGGAGGATCCGCCTGAATACACTGTTAGATTCCAAAATTACGGATGACGGTACGATTTATCAGAACGATCAGGCAGTTGCCAGAATTCAGGTGACGGACTTTGAAGATTATGATTACTTGGAAAAATATGGAGAGACCTATTATCAGCCCATTGAAGGGGCCAAAACGACTACGGCAGATGCACAGGTGAAGTCAGGCTATCTGGAGATGGCAAATGTACAGATTGTATCCGAAATGGTAAATCTGATCTCCATTACCAGAGCATATGAATCCAACCAGAAGGTGGTCCAGACCATTGATGGCACTCTGGATGTAGCAGCGAACCAGATTGGTAAACTGTAGTAATGAATTCGGCTGGGACAGCCGATAACTGATTATAGAATATTTTCAGGATGAAAATCAGGTCATGGATGACATAAGGGACATTGTGAGAGGAGACTACATATGGTCAGAAGCTTATGGACAGCAGCGACCGGCATGATCGCACAGCAGACAAATGTGGATACGATTGCCAACAACCTGGCAAATGTAAACACCACAGGTTACAAAACACAGGTGAATGAATTCAAGAGCCTGTTATACCAGAACATCCAGACGAAGACAACTTCCGCAAACGGAGATACCAAGCCCGGCAGTGCGCAGGTAGGTCTCGGTGTAAGAAATGCTTCCATCAGTTCCGTATTTAAGGAAGGAAGTCTGACAGCATCCGACAGCGACACCGCATTTGCAATTGATGGCAAGGGTTTCTTTGCAGTAAGAGGAGCGGACGGCAATACCTACTACACCAGAAACGGTAATCTGAAGTTTACACTTGCAGCCAACGGCGGCAATATGCTGGCTACTTCTGATGGACTTCCGGTACTGGATACACAGGGTAAAGCAATTGTTCTGGGCAGCAATTATGTGATGAGCAATATTACAGTCAGCAAGGACGGAAGTCTGTGTTATCCCGATGCAAAGAACAATCCTCAGCCTATCGGCATCACAATAGGTGTTTTCCAGTTCAATAATCCGAACGGACTGGAAAGACTGGCAGACAGCCTGTATCAGCAGACCGCAGCCAGCGGACAGGCTATCAACGAAGCAAGAAATAATAATGTAGAAAAGAGCAGTATTATCCAGGGATATCTGGAAAGCTCCAATGTACAGGTCGTAGACGAGATGGTCAACATGATCGTTGCACAGCGTGCCTACGAACTCAACTCCAAAGCCATCACAGCATCCGATGAGATGCTACAGCAGGCCAACAACCTGCGTAGGTAATGAGACGGGGCAGGGTGCAAGATGGTGATTCGACTGCTAGCAGGCGAAATCACCAGATTGCGGCCTGACAGGGCGAATGCCCGACATCCCTGCAAGCTCGTCTTGCAGGGATGCCCGTCGCATTACCGTAGGGACGATTCGCCTGCTTGCAGGCGGAAACGTCAGATTGCGGTTTGATAGGGCGAATGCCCGTCGCATTACCGTGGAATTTAGAAAGGATAAATTATGGATATCTCTTCTATATACGGCAGTTCCGCTCTGGACAGCACCGCATACACCAATGCGGCGCCGTGCTGTACCAGGCAGTCGGTGAAGCCGCCTGTACACGCGCCCGCGTCGATGCACACGCGGCCCTCTGCCGAAATGCCGAAGTCCGCAAGCGCCCCTTCCAGCTTATAGCCGCCCTTGCCCACGTAGCGTTCGTTCAGGCCCCGCACGTTCATGGGCAGAGCCATGTCCACCTTCTGCCCGCCGTTGAGCACCTTCACGCCGCCGCAGTAGACCGCGCCGCTCATCAGATAAGGAAGGGCGGATTCTTTGGTTTCAAAGAAGCCCTCCCGGAGCAGCCGCTCCATTGCCGTCGCTTTTTTCATGCCGGTTATTCCGCCTCAGGCACGTTCAGCCACGCCAGAACCTTCTCGATCTGGCGATCCCAGAAGTCCCACGTGTGGGCCGCGCCCTCTTCGGTGGTGTAGTGGATGGAGAACTTTTCGCCGAAGCGGCGGATGAAGTCCTCGTTGGAGCCAAACAGAAAGTCCGCCGTGCCGCAGGCCACGTACATCCGGGGAGCCTTGGCGGGGTCCAGCTGCTCCGCCAGCCGGGTCAGGCAGTTGTCGCTGGCCAGAAATTCCTCTTCCGTACCGAAAATGTTCAGCAGTTCCTGATATAGCCGATCGCTGTCCCGCATCTTGCGCATATGGTAGTCGTTTTCCATCTCCAGCGCGCCGGACAGGCTGGCGATGGCCGCGTACCGTTCTGGCAAGCGAAGGCCCAACTTCGTCGCGCCGTAGCCGCCCATGGACAGGCCCGCCGCAAAGCGGTCTTCCCGGCGGGAACTGAGCGGGAAGTACATTTCCATCACCCGGGGCAGTTCCTCGCTCACAAAGGTGAAGTACTTCGCGCCGCGCTTCATATCCGTATAGAAGGAACGGTTGACACAGGGCATGATGATGGCCAGACGGTATTTGCGGGCATAGAACTCCAGACGGGTCTGCCGCACCCAATGGGTGTGATCGTCGCTGAGGCCATGCAGCAGGTACAGCGTGGGCAGGGGCTTCCCCTCCTGCTGGGCCATGATCCGGGTCTCGGGCAGGATCACGTTAACGGAAACGTCGATCTCCAAGGTTTCGCTGTAATAATGAAATTCGGTGAATGCCATAAAAAATCATCCTCCTTGAACGAATCCATTTTGACATGCAAATCTTACCACATCAGGCAGGGGATGACAAGTGGGCAGAAACGTGGTATCATCTGCATCACAGGAATGAAATACGCCGCATCAGGAGGCAAACATGGAGCTTTCGACCGCCAAACAGATTCTAAGCCTGCTGGCCGACGGGATCGACCCGGAAACGGGCGAAATTCTTCCGGAGGATTCCGTGTGCAATCAGCCGGAGGTCATCCGTACCCTGCACTTTGCGCTGGACTGTCTTTCCCATCAAAAGCAGCGAAGAATGACCAGCATTTTCTATGTGAATCAGGGCAAAGCGTGGACGGCGGAAGAAGAATCCCTGCTGACTCGTCTGTTCCGAAAGGGAGAATCCAATGCGCAGATTCAGATGGAATTGCAGCGTTCGGAAAGCGCCGTATCGGCGCGGCTGGTACGGCTGGGGCTGATCGAGCATCGGGAGGACTACCGCGCACGG